>Ga0102929_1002237_pt1 | contig 11503 bp, 11 predicted proteins | sample SalPonR1_B_D2_MG_FD_78510 | JGI IMG/M metagenome (GOLD analysis project Ga0102929, IMG submission 78510) | Salt pond soil microbial communities from South San Francisco under conditions of wetland restoration - Salt Pond MetaG R1_B_D2_MG | ecosystem: Environmental > Aquatic > Marine > Intertidal... | reverse complement strand
CTCGCTTTGTAAGAGCGATGCTCTACCAAACTGAGCTACTATCGGATTGCTGCTAAGTGGTAGACCGAGGCTGACTCGAACAGCCGACCTCGCGATTATCAGTCGCGCGCTCTCACCGCTGAGCTACCGGTCTGAAGTGCTGGTGATCCTGGCGAGATTCTGACTCGCAATCCCCAGGTTCAAAGTCCGGTGGCCTAACCGCTAGCCCACAGGATCTTTGGATATGGCGGTGCCGATGGGCCTCGAACCCACGCCTGCTCGATCGACAGTCGAGCGCTCTACCAATCTGAGCTACCGCACCTGAATACGAGAAGCGCTGAGACTAGGCGCTTTGCGGTCATCCTTTGGCGGGAGTACCTATCACCGTGCATGGCAACAGTTGCCCACTTGTCCACCGCCGCCCGGCCGAAGCCAGCACGTCGGTAAACGACCATGACTGCCTTTTTTTGAGTGTGGCGATTCACTCGTGACGCAGATCTATTCAGCAGTCTGCCTACCGTGAGCCTTGCGGGCTCCAAATGGGGGCCTCCCAACCGTGCGGCTCGCTGCCGAGACCGGGCCAGCTTGCGGCTGTACCGATCGCCAGGTTCCTCCTGAGAGGCCTGGCATTAAGCCACTTTCAACCTGCGCCGAGGTGCGTCTTTGCATTTAAGCTTTTTGGTACGTCTCACTGGAATCGAACCAGTGACCGATCGTTTTCACAACGATTGCTCTAACCGCTGAGCTAGAAACGTGCTCCCATTTAGACGTGCACACCTCAGCTGCTTCGTAGCCTTTTGAGCGACGAAATACAACACGCCTACTGTCTTTCACCTACCGACTACTTGACCGACTTCAAGGATGCTGGCTGCTCACCAGAACCCCTGAACTCTGCGCAGGCGCACTCGCTTGTAAGGCTCACACTGTCCTGCACTGCCCGTTACCCCTCACGGTTGACGATGTGGTATCGCGACGAGCACCACCACGTGTTCTCTCACGGGCCCGCATTCCCAACTTTCGCCGGTGCGTAAACCACGCTACTTCCGCGCATCGCTTGGCCGCTATCCCCGCCGGTTGCCCCGCGAGGACTAGGGAGCCAGGTTTGCCTGGGTTGACCGCGCTCGAGAGCTCGGCGGAACACCATGGGTCGTGCCCCTTTCTCGCCGTTACCGACGATTAGCAGCGCCAGGCCGCTAAACGAGATCCTGACCGGAAAGCGCTGGGCGCCGGCCAGTCCAGCAATCTCGAATCTGGTGGAGGATCAGAGATTCGAACTCTGCTCGCCGCCTTGCAAAGACAGTGCTCTTCCAGCTGAGCTAATCCCCCGTGAAAATGGCTGGCACGGTAGGGCTCGAACCTACACCCCTCCGCTTAACAGGCGGATGCTCTGCCATTGAGCTACATGCCAGTGGTGGATCGAGTAGGCATCGAACCTACGCCGCGTCGGCCTTCAACCGACCGCTCTACCAATCTGAGCTACCGATCCGCATTGGTGGAGAGGGAAGGAGTCGAACCTCCAAAGCCCTGAGGGCGCCTGGTTTACAGCCAGGGTATCTCGCCACATGAAAGCCTCTCCGATATGTGGAGCTGGTTGTGAGACTCAAACTCACATCGATCGTTTACAAGACGATTGCTCTATCAAATTGAGCTAAACCAGCATAAAAACGTGCCAGGGGCAGGCGCACACACGCGCACCGCCGGGTCTGTAATGCGGCTGTCTCGCGCCCATCGCGAGACACTGCCCCGACACTTCACACAATCCACATTGTTAAAAAGCAGTCCGGCAGCCAAAAAAAAAGCCCCGGATGGTTTGAACCAGCCAGGGCTTCTCTTTCGAGGGTCTCTGGAAGGTTCGATGTGCGAGCCTTCCGAGACGATGTTCGGTTAGGCTCAGGTCATCGGTTCCCCACGATTCGTAGAAATCCGACCGCAACGGCAAAACGCCGAGTCCGCGGATATCGCGTACAGGCGATCGCCGCCGTTGCCTGGCGCGTTGGCATAGGAATGCCTCCGGCCTGTGGCGGCGGTTGATAATCCAAGTTGTCTCTCAAGCGTTTTCATGATTCGGGGGAGTATACTCCGGTTGATAATCGTGTCAAGTCCGCGTGGACGATCGTACACGCGGTGTGGACGAGCGCCTCTGATCATTCCTTACTCTTTCCTGCCTGGGCTTCTCCCGCGTACCGATTCCAGCCATCCCTTTATCGTCCGTCTTTGTCCCTTTGTCAGATCCAACGCTCCCACCATCAGCTCAATCGTGTCGATGATTCTCCCCCGAATGGCGCCTCCCACCTCTTCGCCTCTGACCATCGGCCCTTCCCCGAACAAAATCCAGCCCGGTGAGACATGCGTAATGTCCGCTATTGCTTCGATGACCTGGACATTCGGGTTCTTGGGCTCCACGGTTTCCATCCGATGTAGACCCTGTTTGGACAGCTCTATCCCTTTCTTCCTGAGCTCGCTTCGTAGCTCAACCGCTTCCATTCCTGCCCGCTCTCTCGCATCCCTTATGCGTTCGGGTACCGTCAGTCCTCTTTTGCTGCCCATTTGCGTTTTTCTTGAACCCGGATCCTTACCACCGATAATCAGTCCCTTTCCCTGATTCTATCAGCGCTCGATACTCTATACGCCGATAGTCGGATTCACTCCTCTCTTCCTTTCCGGTCTACTCTCGGCGCTGAGCCTCCGCTCAATGATCCCCACCAAACGGCCCTTCGTACGGTACCGAAAACGTATGCCACTCTAACCCGCTACCGGCCTTCTCCTTTCGCTGTGCCATCACCAGCGCCCTGCCGTTGCATCGAGCGTTGATGTGTCCCAGCAAGATATCCCCGCTCGTCTTGTTGTCTCTTGCCAGCTCTGTACTGAAGACCAGCGGATAGTCCCCTCTCGAGTGTCTCGCCGCACTGCCTATCGCATCCGGCATGGGATGATCGTAGGATCCATTATCGCCCGACGAGAAAACCGTCGCCGATGGTTCGACCGACTTCAGGAACCGGATGTCGAAATCCGACGAGCCATGATGGCAGGCCTTGTTCACGTCTGCCCGAAACGGATTGGCTCCCTGATATTTAGCCTCTAGATAGTGCTGTGATGGCTGGTTGAGGTCCCCACCGAATAGGAAAGTCCGAGATCCGTACGTGAGCTTCAGGACAATGCTGTTACCGTTGATCGTGTGCGATTCGCTCGGCGCCGGCTCTGGGTTCGTAGGTGAGACATCATGCGGATCCGGGAACACGGCCAACCTTGGGCTTCCCGTCTCCCGTGTGGTCACCGGCCCCAGTACCTCGATATTCAGTTCACCAACTCTCCGTATCCTGGGGGCACTCTCCAGAATTTTTCTCCGGTAGAGCCTTTCCATTCTCTCAAGTCTGCCGTCGTCATGCGCCTCGACCGCGGCCCGCAGAAATCGCGCGAAGAGGTTGTCGTTGCCATTCGATGTCTTTAGATTTCCACTCTGAATCAATGACCGTGCCGATCGGATACCTTCCAGATCCATGCTGATGGATCTCGTGCCGTCGCGGTGATTCACGACATCCCCGAGATCGAGATCCATCCCTGCGCTCCTGTCTTATCTCGGCAGTCCATTGTGATAGACCGTATCGAACTTGAATCGACTATCCTCGATAACTCTGGTCAAACCGTAGTAGTGGTCCTTGTCGAAGTGGCTGATGATCAGCGCGTTTATCGTCAGCTGCTCTCTGGCCGGTAGACCGGCTTCCACATCGGCTCTTCTCGCAGTGTTCCAGCGGTCGATCAGAACTTCATGGAATCCCCTATTCGGTCCACCGTCTATGATGACTACCGCCCCCTCGGCCTCGATCAGCGTCGCATCTCCCTGGCCGACGTCGGTATAAAACACTTTCAGTTGTTGTTTTTCCGATATCAGCTCGATGTCGACGAACCCTTGCCGTGCCACGCCCTGTCCATCTGATACCGTTCTTGCTGGCACCCATCCATCGGCTTCCGCTTCTTCATCGACATGCAGCCTGCTACCCAGCAGCAACCGGCGGCTCTTTCGATGGTGGATGGAATTCCCTGGACTTTCGGCAAGATAGCCGTTTGCCGATGACACGTATCGAATCTCGGCCATCTTCCTCTTGCCCCCACGGCCGCTCTGCCGCTCTGCCGCTACGCTCGACTTCCCCGTCCAGTGGAAGCTGCGGTCCTCGTCTCCGGCCCCTACTCAGTCATAGTCGAAGAAGTAGAACCCGACTCCAACAGTCTTCCCGCCTTCGGCCTCTTCGCCTCGCGCTTTGCTGCTCTCGAGTATCTCGTCGAGCTCCTGCAGGAAAGCTAGCCCCCGGGACTTGACCATTGAGTTCATTTCTTCGACTTCTTCTTCGGGAAAATGCGTCACTCTCGATACGTGCGAGGCTCGGACGCTGGCGTCGGCTGCCGTATTTCTGGCTATCGTTGTCGCGAACTCCGCCAACGTGACCAGGTTCAGAAAGGCGCCTCCCATTCCGCCTGTTGGCCGGAACTCGATTGTCTCCTGTCTGATCCCGGTCTTGGTCTTGCTGACCGATCCGGACTCCGTCAAGACCTTGAGCGCCCTGTCCCCGCTGAACCCCTTCGGCGCCTCGCCGTGGTCTTCTATGGCCCTCTCGAATAGCCTCTCGAACGACTTCCCCTCACCTTTCTCTTTCAACTCGGCCGGGCCGCCGTCAATGCCTACGAACTCCGGTTCTGATCGCCACAGATGCAGCAACGTCCCCAGTAGCATCGCTTCGCTAAATTCAAGGCTTTCGTTTCGCTCGGCGATGTGAGTGTCTTTGCCTTTGTAGGCTTTACTCATCGCCTTAACTGCGGCTTCCTTATCGATGCCGCAGGCCTCCATGACCTCCGTTACTGAGGCCATCAGCGCCTCTAGCGCCTTCTTCTTGTCCCTTGTCATGATGGTTATCGCCTGACTTGCTGTCCCCTCACCGCCTTTTCCTGGCCCCTCGTCCTTGGGAATCCAGCCTCCTCGGATCCGCCCGGCCGATTACTGACCAACGCGGCGCTATTCCCACGCCACTCAATCCCTGTGCTACGGCTGAGCCCCCCGCTTTTCTTCTTCTTCTTATTCTATTCCTTCTTCTCTGGACTCGTCGATAATACGCTGACACTTTACGCTGCGAATGCGGCCCATTGACTCTCATCGATCATCAGTGGCATCACCTCGCCGCTCTTCATGTAGACGAAGCTCCCGTGACGATCCGTTTCCCCGTAACGAATGAGCTGCCAGAGTAGACCGCTCGCCTCGGCCGCCATCCTCTGGTTGATACCAAAGTCCTGTTTGCCAATAGCCGCTTCCGTGGAGCAGCTCTCCTCCTTGTCTTCTTCTTGCTCTCTCAGACTCGGATAGAGATCCAATACGTTCGGCACAGCCTTTTCCCTTGCCGATTGCTCCACCCCTCTTCCTCTCCAGTGACCCATCACCACCTGGCCGCTGTCCCGTCCGTTGCCGGCGTCTATCCAGATGACTTCGGCTTCGTCGCGCTCTCTACCCACCTCGCCGATCATCACCCTCGCCGCCGCACTATCCACGCAGGAGACGATGACATCCGCCCTCAATCTCTCGCAATCCTTCCTTTCCAGCATGCGGCCCTCAAACGACCAGTCCGCATCTCCAAAGCTGTTGTATCGGTTCACGAGTATCTCGGCTTTCCGCCAGCCGATATCGCACGGCCAAAACCGCTGCCGCCCGATGTTCGCCTCCTTGACCTCATCCCCATCCCACGCGCAGACCACGAGACCTGGGTGTTCCAGTCGAACCAGTAGCGCGTGCATTCGGTACAACTCATCCAGCATCGCGCTACCAGTTCCCCCGCAGCCGATGAGCGCTATCTGAATCGGCTCCCCCGCCCACGATGGCGGTGCCTTCATTCTCTTCATCCCTTCAGTGCCTCGTTCAGCCGTCCCCACGGCTTCAGGTCTCCTACCCTCACGGGTTCCTTTGTTCTTTCTTTGTCTCTCCAATAGGCAACGTGTTCCCGATCACTCGCCCCACCCTTCAGTGTCTCTTTATGATTAATATGTGAGAAATTCGACTCGTACACGCACTGCTCTATCGCTTCCAGTACGCCCTCGTGCATGATTCGAGGCAACTTGGCCGATCCCTCGCAGAGCGACCCATCAGCCCCGATATTCATGAGTGGCGCATGGTACAGCCTCATCGAGCCCGTCGGCCGCCTGCTGGACCCCACGGCGAAGACTCGTACCCTTCCGCTCTTTCGTCCCGCCAGCCAGATAAGATTCGGCCACCACACTCGATGTGCCCATTGCCGCCCCTGTATGGCAAACCACATCGGCGCATATCGTGCGCCACTGACCCATCCGAATATCGTCTGCGTCGATACGAATACCTCTGGCGGCAGGATGCGCGGTGTATCCGCGCCGGTAGCCCGCGCGAACCGCTCTCCCAACCCATGCAGTGACACGACCCTGCCCGGCCTCAGTCTTCCATCAACGATCGCATGCTCAGTCGCCGCACACACTCCCCTTTCATCTTCATAGAGTACGTAGGCTTGCCGCGCTTGCGGCACTCCCCTCACCGGCTCGGACAGGTTCGCTTCTTTGATTATTGACACCATCGCGTCATTCTCATGCCACTCATCGTCATGACAACCTTTGCTGGTCCTCAACCATTGCCCCAAGCCCTAGCAACAGGTGCTCCGCGATGCTGATCTGCTCCAGCAGAGAAATCGCACTATCTTCCCCACCCTCCAACGGGATCATCGCCAAGTCTTCCCCGTTCATCGCTATTTCGTTCAGATACTGATAGCTGTCCTCGACTCCCTCGATGGGCATGCCAAAATCGACCAGCGCATTACCTCCTGGCATCCTCTCGAAGCGTCTGTCTTCCGTAAATCTCGACAGATTGTCTCGATCCGCGATTCCCACCAGCACTTCGCAAGCACGCTCGCAAAACAGCGACAGCTCCCCCTCTGCCTCATGCTTTGCCGCATCTGCAATACCTGCCAGTATCTCGAGTTTCGCCTCGCTCCCCTGTTTTCCGCCTTGACCACAAACCGAGCGAATCCGCTTTGCCGTCTGCGCCTGGGCAATAGCTACATCTCTGAGCTGTCGGGCCACACCCTCCCTCGACTCGGCATCTGCGTGCCAGTAGCCGATCTCCTCATACATCTCCCCCGCGTTCTCCTCCAGCCATTGGAGCAACTCACCGCCCTCAGCTTCTCTCAGTGACCAGATATCCGAATGATGGGCCATCACACCGGCCTCTAGCCCCATCGCCATGCAATAGCCTATGGCCTCATGGGCTGGCATCTTCATCGCCTCGATGCTCAGGTAGTCAGCCAGCGCGACGAGTGCGTCGCCGATCCCTCCAGGTATCCTCGACACACCGCACTCGAATACACTCAGACAGGGGTCTTCCACCAGGCAAAAGCACAATCCGTAGTCTGTTTCCAGACATCCTGCCGGATACTCCCAGTTCGACTGCTGCGCCCACAGCGTGAACTCCCGGTACAGCGTACTATCGCCACCCGGCATCCCGGCCATTGCTTCTTTGACGCGCTCCTCGATGTGTTCACTTAGCGCAATGAGCGAGCGCTTCCCCAGACCCTCTGCACGGCGCACCTGGCCCACTGATCCGTCTTCGAGGCCCATAAAGCCTTCGATGTCACCGTTATCCAGCGACTTCAGTCTTCGTCCTATCTTTAGCAGGCTCGCAATCGCCTGCGGTCTTCGGATGACGCCGAGATCGTCTACCCCGAAACCCACGACACCCAGTCTTCTTTCTGTCGCTGCCGACAGCGTGACCTTCGCACCCGCGACACCCTGATACCAGCTCATAGTGGCGGCACCTTGTCAGCGATCCTTCTCAGTTCTGCCGCATTGCTCCCTACCGCCTCGAATCCCCTCCCAGCGATCACCCCTTGCCGTTGCGTCCTTTCGGCGGTCCCGCGTTCCCGTTCGTACTTCTCGAATCTAGCTCGGGCCCGCATTGTCCAACGCGACAGTTCATCCATTGGTCTTCGCCGGCGGCACCTTGATCGTGTAGACGATCTCCCCGTCCTCCACCACCCCGTCTTCTTCCCACAGCCGGTAGGAACGGCATGCCGGGTAGTTGCGCGACAGAATCCGCACCGCTTCGTCCAGCGGTTTCCCAGGCGCCGGGTCTTTCAGCTTTGTCGCGCCAATCTTGAACACCCTCTTCATTCGTCCAGCCATACCTACCTCCGCTACAGTGAATCGGCTTCGCCGGCTGCGAGCGCCTCGGCGACAGACCCGCTGTCACCGTCTGTCGCCTCCGCCGCGCCTTTCTCGCCGCCCTTGCCGTCTCCCTTCCCCTTCGCAGCTTCTCTGAGCTCCCTCCTTCGCTTCTGCACATCGGTCTCGGGCAGACGCCGGCTGGCTGCCACTACATCTTCTTCCACCTCGTCGATTGCGCGGACGAGCTTGCCGTCAAGCTCACCCGCGTTCCCTTGTACGACCATCGGCTCGCTGAGGGCGGCCAGGATCCTTCCCATCTCTTGATCTTCCGCCGTCGTCATCCCTTGCCCCATGCACGGCACCACCATTACGTCGCACTCCCCTCCATCCGTTGCGGAAATTGTCAGGGTGATTCGCTCCGCCCCCGCCCTCTCCGCCAGTCTCGCCAGTGCCTCGATCAGCATTGTCCATTCACTCCTTTTCAATCACCTAGCCATCATCTCAACCGCTTTCTATTTGACAAGCTCAAGCACTTCTTTCGGTGCGATGCCCGACCAGTCGAAGTCGAAGTCCAGTATCTCGGTGATGATCTCGTCCTTTTTCTTCTTCATGAGCTTGGCGAACGCTGCTGTTCCCTTGGCTTTGTCATAGGCCGCCGCGAAACCCACCGCTTTCTGCCTGCAGAAGCTTTCGATTGCCCCTTTCTGGTAAGCGCCTAGCCACTCTTTGGTCGGACTCCACATGCCGATCACCACTTCCTTGGCTTCGCTAACGTGCGCGGAGGATTCGATCACGACATCGGTCCCCGCGAATCGTCCGTTCATCGCTCCTGCTTCGAGCGTCCCGTATCGGAGCGCCGCCCGGATCTCGCCCTTTAATTCTTCGGCGCTCAGTCCGGCGAGCTTCTGCACCGCATCCTTCGTCGCGCCGATTACCCGCCCGTTCGGTCTGTATCCCGTCAGCTCGCTCATTGCCACCACCATCACCGCCAGTCGATAGGCTTCTCCCTTCAGCAATTCCTCGCCGATGGCCTGTCTCACGAACGCTCTGGCCTGTTCCGTCATGCCCGCCGTGATCTTCCGCGCTCCACTCTCCTTCGCTCCTGGCTTTTTCGCCGCTCCCCCTTTGTCCGTGGCTTTACGACGTTGTTTCGTCCCGCTCCCGTTCTCCGTCTCCTGCGCTTTCGCTTTCAGCTTGCTCTTGAAGCAGACCAGGTCAATGCACTGGTTGTCGATGATTTTTCCGCAGTCGCGATCTATGCCGGTTTTGAGAATCCGTACCCGATTGACGCATCCGAGACATGCCTCCGTGTACGCCTCCTGCCCGACCACCTCGGCAGAGACCGTATTCCTGTCGCTCTCAGGCTTCTCTACCGCAAGGAAGACCTTCCCCTCCTCATCTTCGATCTCCCTGCGGCGCGCCTCTACCCACGCTTCCGTCTTTTCTCTGTAGCACGGGAGATTGCTGCATTTGCCACCCCCGAAATTGTTGTCGAACAACTCCGCCTGGACGCTGCTGTTGTAGGGGCACCGCTCACAGTCTTTCGTGTCGAAACGGGCATGTCGCAGGAGTCGTGTGGCCGCGTTCGCCCGCTCCTTCAGATGCTCGACAGACCATCCGTCGGCGATGATCTTCTCCAGCGTGTTGTTCTGCACGTTCTCCACGAACTGACACAAAACCTCCGCGTGGCCGATCTTGATCTCACCGTCTGCGAGCGCACCGAGCACCTTCTCGGAACACTCGTTGAGCTTCAGTCGCCCGCGGATCTTCCTGACCGGCCAGCCCAGTGCCTTCGCCGCTTCCTCGTAGTCGGCGTCGTGGAAGCTCACCAGCTCCTGGCTCAGACGAATCTCGTCCGTGATCGAAAGGTCTTCCCGCTGCAGGTTCTCGGCCAGCCCGATTGCCATCGCCTCCCGGTCATCCACCTTCATGATGACCACTGGGATGTCGTCCTTGCCTGCGTCGATCGATGCCTGACGTCGCCCGTAACCCGCCAGCACTTCCAGCGTGTTATTTTCCTCGTTGGGACGAACGGTAATTGCTTGCACGACGCCCCTTTGGGCGACCGAGTCTTTCAGCTCCGCGTATTTCTTCGGATCACGCCGTCGCTTTCTCACATTGCCCCAGGGGGCATCTGACAGCATTGTCAGTGGGACACGAAGACACTGTCCGTTCTTCAGCTCTCTTACTTCCATCTCGTCACTCCGTGTTGTAGTTCATTCGCGCCTCTCAGGCCTTTGGGTAAATCTGCGCGGGTGGCATTCTCGACCACGCCACCTTTCGGTCTCTCGCGCTGCCGACAGCCCAGCAGTAAACGAGATTGCCTGGGTGTCGTTGCCTCACGACTCCTCCCTCCTGCAGCGCCCTCTCCAAGTACACCTCCCTATCCTCGCCCAGTTTTCTTTCTGGACAACCGGCTTTCAGCAACTGGCGGTAGGCATACGCCTCACCTCGCTCACGGTGCTTGAACTTCGATAGGGATCGTTCCGAGAGAACATGACCCGAGCGTGTCATCAGTAGTGTTCTCGGCTTGGCTCTGCCTACATGTCTGGCGTTTAGCGCTTGGTAGCAGATGCCGATATGGCCACGCTTGAATAGCGTCCCGTCTTGTCGGTATCGGGCTACCGGATCGCAGTACGACACCACCGCCCGGATGTTCGGCCTCTCTTGTCTCAGCACACGCATGGCCCTTGCCAGGAAGTAGCTCTCCCCGTTCCCTGGCACCTCGTCCATCAGCACCAGGCGTCCTAGCTCGCAGCCATGTCCCGGCTCTTGCCCCGTGTGTCTGGGCACGGCATGCTGATTCATCGGCACGCTGAATCTGGCGATACCGACGAGTTGACTTTCGGTTACCCCGACCTTTCGGAATAACCCGACGGATAGGATTTGTGGTGGTGAATTCGGGGCGTAGTGGTGTTCGGCTATGAAGTGCCTGGCCCGTCTATCAGAGACGATGTCGATCCCGTACTCTCGTACTCGTATCGTCTCTCTCCCCGTCCTGTAGTATTCCCTGCCGCCCTTCCAACGCTGGCACAGACTGAGCTGTTCCACTTCGAGCCTTCTCCCTGTTGCCGCTCTCCGTGGAACACTGTGGCCTGCTCTTCTCTTACGACAAACGCTTCGGCTGGCGTCTGCGCCCCCCTCTCAGTCCATTTGTCCTACCGATAGAAGCCCGATTATCAATACCATCGTCAAGCCAAAGCTGAGAATCCCGGCAAGGCTAACGGCTATCTTGATCAGCCCTTTAACGCTACCCATCGCCTCGTAGCCATTTCCGGCCAAGTCAACCAGCAGTACCACGATGCCGATGCTACACACTGCGGCCATTAAAACAGCACCCGCTACCAGGCCCACCATCGCTCCG
>Ga0102929_1002235_pt1 | contig 11507 bp, 9 predicted proteins | sample SalPonR1_B_D2_MG_FD_78510 | JGI IMG/M metagenome (GOLD analysis project Ga0102929, IMG submission 78510) | Salt pond soil microbial communities from South San Francisco under conditions of wetland restoration - Salt Pond MetaG R1_B_D2_MG | ecosystem: Environmental > Aquatic > Marine > Intertidal... | reverse complement strand
GTCCAGTTGGGCCAAACTTTCCGTCGTGCCTTTGCCGAACAGGATCTGTGAGGCCGCCACAGCCTTGTTGTATTCGTCCAGGTCATGAACCATGCAGGTGACCTCCTTCGCCAGGCGCTTCTGCAAAGGCCGCAGATGCGGTGCAGCTTCTTGTTCTTTGACCAAAGCGGCCACTTCTTCCTTGCTCATGAGCGTGAAGATCTTTGTGTACTTCTCGGCATCGGCGTCGGAGACATTGAGCCAGAACTGGTAGAATTTGTAGGGCGTGGTCAACCTTGGATCGAGCCAGACGTTGCCGCTTTCCGTTTTTCCGAATTTGCCGCCGTCCGCCTTGGTAATGAGCGGACAGGTCAGGGCAAAGGCCTCACCGCCTTCCTTGCGGCGGATCAGCTCTGTGCCGGTCGTGATATTTCCCCACTGGTCGGAACCGCCCATCTGCAGCTTGCAGTTTTTCTCACGGTAGAGGTGCAGGAAATCGGTACCCTGAACCAGCTGATAGGAAAACTCCGTGAAGGACATTCCCATTTTGGCGTCTTCACTGAGGCGTTTTTTGACGCTGTCCTTGGCCATCATGTAATTGACTGTAATGTGCTTGCCGATGTCGCGGATAAAATCGAGAAAACTGAAGCGTTTCATCCAGTCGTAATTGTTGACCAGTTCGGCGGCATTGGGAGCATCCGATGAAAAATCGAGAAATTTGGCCAGCTGCTTTTTCAGGGCGGCCTCGTTGTGGCGGAGGGTCGCCTCGTCGAGGAGATTGCGTTCCACAGACTTCCCCGACGGATCGCCTATCATGCCGGTCGCGCCGCCGATCAGGGCGATCGGTTTATGACCGGCCAGTTGGAAATGCTTGAGCATCATCACGCTGACCAGATGGCCGATATGCAGAGAAGCGGCGGTCGGGTCGATCCCCACATAGGCCGCTGTCAACTCTTTCTGCAACTGCTCTTCCGTCCCGGGCGCGATGTCGTGGATCATGCCGCGCCAGGTCAATTCTTCGACAAAATTCATTTTCAGTTCTTTTTATCTGGTGTGTTTGGAATCCGGTCCTGCCTTGGCCGCACCCGCAGACAGGCAGTTCCCTCAAGCGTCCCGTTCCATAACCCGCTCTATCCAACGGGCCATCCCGGTCGTTTCATCAATATCAACGACAACCGCGCACAAGGTCGGGTCCTTCTTGCTGACTTCATAGCGAACCGGAACCTGTTTCAAGAATCTCTCCACCGAGAGTTCCTTGCGGATCCCGATAACGGAATCCCTGCCGCCGGTCATGCCCGCGTCACTGATGAAAGCTGTGCCGCCGGGCAGAACCCGCTCGTCGGCAGTCTGAACATGGGTATGGGTTCCGACCAACGCACTGACCCGGCCATCCAGGTAAGCACCTAGAGCCCCCTTCTCGCTGGTTGCCTCGGCATGGAAATCGACCAGAACGACCCGGCAATCCCTGTCCAGGGATTGCAGAATGGCATCGGCGCTGCGGAAAGGGCAATCCAGGTTGCCCATGAAGACCCGTCCCTCCAGATTAACCACAGTCACAGCGATCCCTGCGCTGGTCTCAAAAACACCCCACCCCCGACCGGGCAGTCCAGGTGGATAATTGGCGGGGCGCAGAAGGCGGGGCTCGCTGTCCAGGCAGGGAATACCCTCTTTTTTGTCCCACACGTGATTGCCGGTAGTCAGAACATCGATCCCCATGCCGAAGAGTTCCCGGACCACATCAGTGGTCAGGCCGAAACCGGCGGCAGAGTTTTCCGCATTGGCCACAACCAGATCGATCTCGTGCCGGGCCACCAGCCTGGGCAGCCACTGGTTGACAAGCTGCCGGCCCGGACGGCCTATGATGTCGCCGATAAAGAGAATTTTCAAAAGGATTTCCCTAAAATCTGTTGAATTGTTGAAAGGTTGAATCGCTGCGCCGGCTGATTCGTTGAATCGTTCAAATCCTCAAACAACTCAACAGTTCAACAATTCAACAATTCAACGCCCAGCTACCGCGGAGCGACCCGGCAGGCCGCCCCGCGGCAGCAATTTTCAACGGGCGTAGTCCACTGCCCGGGTTTCGCGAATCACATTGACCTTGATCTGTCCCGGGTAAGTCATGTCGTTCTCGATCTTGCGCGCAATGTCGCGCGCCACGATCAGCGATTGATCATCGGAGACATCATCGCTGGAGACCATGACGCGAATCTCCCGGCCGGCCTGAATGGCATAGCAGGAGGTGACCCCGGCTATGCCGCTGCCAATCCGCTCGAGATCGTTCAACCGCTTGACATAGGTTTCGAGCATTTCCCGGCGGGCACCGGGCCGGGCACCGGAAAGCGCATCCGCCGCCTGCACCAGCACGGCAAGCACGGTTTCCGGCTTTTCTTCTTCATGATGGGCCGCGATAGCATGCACGATCCTGGGAGCCTCGCCGTATTTTCTGGCGAGATCGGCGCCAATCAAAGCATGGGAGCCTTCCACCTCGTGATCGACTGCCTTGCCGATGTCATGCAGCAGGCCGGCCCGCTTGGCCTGCTTGACGTTGACCCCCAGTTCGGCGGCCATAATGCCGCACAGGAAGGAAACTTCAAGTGAATGCTGGAGAACGTTCTGGCCGTAGGACGTCCGGTACTTGAGCCGGCCGATCAGCTTGATGATTTCAGGATGGATGCCATGGACGCCGACGTCAAAGGTTGCCTGCTCACCGGCTTCGCGGATCGTGTTGTCCACATCCTGTTCGGCCTTATTGACGACTTCTTCGATCCGGGAAGGATGGATCCGTCCGTCGGCGATCAGGCGCTCCAGAGCCAGTCGCGCCACTTCCCGCCGGACCGGGTTGAACCCGGAGATGATAACGGCCTCCGGAGTATCGTCAATGATCAGATCGATGCCCGTGGCAGCTTCGATTGCCCGGATGTTACGACCCTCCCGACCGATGATGCGACCCTTCATTTCATCGTTGGGCAGGGCCACCGAATTAATGGTCTTCTCGGCCACGTAATCTCCGGCATAACGCTGAATGGCCAGAGACAGAATTTTCTTGGCCTTTTTGTCCGCTGTTTCCCTGGCCTCATCTTCTATCTGCTTGATGCGCTTAGCGGCATCGTGCCGTGCTTCGCTCTCCATCGAGGCCATCAGTTCACCCTTGGCTTCCTCGGAACTGATGTTGGCGATCCGTTCCAACCGCTCGCGCCGCTCGTTGATCAGAGCGTCGACCTCCTCGCTCTTCTGCTGAATATTGCGTTCGCGGTCGTTGAGCGACTGCTCCCGCCGATTGAGTTCTTCGGTTTTCTCCTCCAGGTGGCTGGACTTGCGCTCCAGATTTTCCTCTTTCTGGATGAGCCTTTTTTCTACAGCCTGCAGTTCGCGACGGCTCTCCCGGGCTTCGGCCTCCATCTCCTCTTTGGCCCGGAAGGCTGCATCCTTGGCCTGAACCTCGGCCTCCTTACGCAGGGTCTCCGCTTCTTTCTTGGCATTGGCGACAATCTGGGCAGCGTCCTGCTCAGCATTCTTCAGTTTGGTCGCAAAGGACTTCCGGTTGAGAAAAACACCGATCAGTCCGCCGACGACCAGGCTGACAATCGCCACTGATATTATGAGTCCGTTATTCAAAATCGCCACCTCCTTTTCCAGGATGGGTCTATTGTTGAGCCGTCGGCACAGCTTCCTGTCGACGGGGAAAATCCAGTATGCGTTTTTCGGTGATGACGCGATTCAACAGCTGATCGTGCGCCTGGGCGGGCAGAGCATCGACCAGCTGGAATTCGTAGGCAAAACCGATCCGCTGCGTCCGTTCCGGGCAACGGGCCAGAAAGCGGTCGTAATAACCCCGTCCGTAACCCAGACGGTGACCGCTGAAATCAAAGGCGACCCCGGGAACCACGCAGACATCGATGGCTTCCGCAGGCAAAACTTCTCCGGCCACCGGTTCGGGGACGTTGAAAAATCCGGGGGCAAGGGATTCAGGACCGGCGGTGCGGATGAACGACAGGCGGTCGTTTTCTACCCGCGGGTAAGCCAGCTGCTTGCCGGCAGCAAGAGCGGCTTCGGCGACAGCGTCGGTGCCGACCTCGTTATGGACGGCAGCGTAAAGCGCCAGGCATTCCGCCTCTGCAAACGCCGCCGTGGCCAGGAAGCGATCCTGTATCTCGCGGCTCAGGCTCCGGCAGAGTCCCCCGGCACATTGTCTGCGCTGCTCGAGAAGTTTTTTACGAACGAGCTGTTTGGGCATGGACGAGATCCCGCATCATCCTGGGATCTCCGGCAGGAAAGATTTTCAAACAGGGACTGATAGCGACGTCGTCAAGCCTTGCAGCGAAACTCCATGCGTGACCGGGGCGTGCCGGCTAACCGGGGCATACCGCATCTGTCACCGGGACATGGACCATGCTTACGACAAGGCGAATTCTTTATCGAACTGTAAACAGGCATAACGACATCTTTTCTAAACGCCGCCGGAACAGGTCTTCCCGACGAGCGGGGTGTTCCGGAGCAGTTGACCATCTTGTCTATCTATTTGAAAATCTCCCCCCGGGAGATCCTTGAAAACCTGGCTAATATTCTTAACCTGCATTCTAACCTTTTGTGCTTCCGGATTCCAGTGCATTTTCTATGCGGTCGGCCAGCCGCCGTACCTGTTGCTCGGAATCCGTCTGCCCCCCCGCGGAATTCCCCTCCAGAAAAGCAGCTGAAACATTGAAAAGAGCAAGAATAGCTGCCTGCATGGTGTCTACCGTCCGGCCCGAGGCGGTGACCTGGGCAATCTGGTTTTCGACGAATTCCGCGACCCGCCTGACTTCTTCGGCCGAGACGTCGCTCTTCAAATGATATTCCTGTCCCAGCAATGAGACCTTGAAGCTTTCCTTCATGGATTGTTCCGATCCAACCGCTCAAGTTTGGCCAGGACCTGATCCAGCTCGGCAGAAACCCGCTGGCGCTCGCTGAGCAGGCGGTCCCGTTCGTCAGCCAGAGCCGTGTTGCGCTGCAGAAGTTCTTCATGCTCCGCCAGCATTCTGTCGACCAGTTTTTCCAACCTTGCAAAGTCTTCAGACATCTCATAAACCTCTTGGCTTATTGTCCCGGAAGTTAGTGGAAAACCGGGATTATGTCAAGCAGGTCCAGAGGGACCGAACAGGGCGTCGACAAACTGATCGGCATCGAAGGGCCGCAGGTCCGCAACGCCTTCGCCAACGCCGATATAGCGGATCGGCAACTGCAACTGGCTGTTGATCGCCACCACGATGCCGCCCTTCGCCGTTCCGTCCAGTTTGGTCAGGATGACACCCGTCACCTCGACGGCCTCCTGAAATTTGGCGGCCTGAACCAGGGCATTCTGCCCGGTCGTGGCATCCAGAACCAGCAGGGATTCATGGGGGGCTCCCGGGATTTCTCGCTTGAGGACCCGCCGCATTTTCGCCAATTCCTGCATCAGGTTGACTTTGGTATGCAGCCGGCCTGCGGTGTCCAGGATCAGTACGTCGGCCTGGCGCGCCACCGCAGCCTTGGCCGCATCGAATGCCACGGCCGAGGGATCGGATCCTTCGGCATGGGTGATCACCTCGGCTCCGGCCCGCTCACCCCAGACCTGAAGCTGCTGCGCGGCGGCGGCCCGGAATGTGTCGCCAGCGCCCAGGACAACCTTTTTACCCTCCCGGGCGAACTGGTGCGCCAGCTTGCCGATGGTGGTCGTCTTGCCGACGCCGTTGACGCCGACGATCATGAGAACCAGCGGGGCATCGCCATGGGCAACCTCAACCCCGCCTGCCGAGGCGAGCCGCAGGCGAATTTCGTCAGCCAGTAAATTCCGCAGCGCATCGGGTTCGGATTTGACGGCGGCGGCTTTCCTGGTCAGGTCCTGGACCAGATCCTGTGTCGCCCGCATGCCGAAATCGGCGGTAATCAGGATTTCTTCGAGCTCCTCGATGAATTCATCGTCAAGCCCGGCATGGCTGCCAAGCAGGGCATCAACCCGCCCGACCAGGGAACTGCGGGTTTTATTGAGTCCCTGCCGCAGTCGCTCGAAGACACTGACCGGGGGCTCCTCCACAGGTTCTGCAGCAGGCGGTTCGAGCTCGACCTCCTCGCCGGGGGCTTCCTCCGGGACCGCCGGTTGCTCAGGAGCAGGCGCCACAGGTTTTTCTTCGGCTGCCGGCTCCACTCCCGCCACCGGCGCCTCGGGAGGCCCGGACATCTTTTCCGCAGGCTCCTCCGGAGTGGCGCCTGCTTCATCAGGTTCTGCCGGCCCCGCTTGCTCGGCTTCGCCGGCAGCCTTTGCCGCCAGGATTTTTTCCGCTTTCCTGGCCGCGCGGGAACGGGATCGACTGATAAGCAACAGGATAAACAGCAGCAACAGCAAGGTGAGCAGCAGATAAGCGAAAACCAGCGCTGCCAGCGGACCCTGTTCGGGCGGGACGCCGAGACCGATCAGAAACTCCTGCAGTGTCGCCAGATATTGACTAAACCATTCCATACAAACCTGCCATCTTCTTAGGGGTTGCTCCTTTGGTCTCAGGCGATTTCCTGCCGCAGGCCCCGGAGGCAGCGGCGTGCTTCGAAGAGGGCGCGGCCGAGTAGGTCGGAGCGGTCCAGCGCCAGGGCCAGAAAATATTCCAGAGTAACCGGCAGCACCAGCAACTGCGCATGCTCCGTGGTAATGACGATTTCCTGAAGCGGGTCATCGCTGACCCGGCTGGCGACATTGCGCAGATTGGCGAGGATAACTCCCTTGTAGGCGCCAATCAGCTTGAGATCGTAATCATCCATCACGCCGACCTGATCGACCGACTCCCCCTCCCAGTCGACGATAAGCGCGCCCTGGGCGCCGGGAATCCGGTCAAGCATGTCCTGCAGTGGGATTTTGAAGGACATAATTTCAGGCGGCCTCCCGCATCCGCACGGAAACCAGCTTGGAAACGCCGGGATCTTCCATGGTGACGCCGTAGAGATTGTCGGCGATTTCCATGGTCCGCTTGTTATGGGTGATAAGGATAAACTGGGAATCGGTCGTCATCTGGCGGACGACTTCGTTGAAACGGCCGATGTTCATGTCATCGAGAGGAGCATCAACCTCATCCAGCAAGCAGAATGGGGACGGTTTGACCTGAAAAATGGAAAAGATCAGGGCAACCGCCGTCAGGGCCTTCTCCCCTCCGGAAAGCAGCGAAACATTCTGCAGTTTCTTGCCGGGCGGCTGAGCTGCGATTTCAATTCCGGTTTCGAGCAAATCGTCCTCATCGGTCAGCCGCAGTTCGGCCTGCCCGCCGTTGAACATCTGTGGGAAAAGCTCACGGAACCTGCCGTTGATCTGGTCGAAAGCCTCCCGGAAACGCTTACGGGTCGTCCGGTTGATTTTGGTGATTGCCGATTGCAGGCCTTCCAGGGATTTCAGCAGATCGTCCTGCTGGGAGGTCAGGAAATTGTAGCGCTCCTCGAGTTCCCGGAACTCCTCGATCGCGGTGAGGTTGACTTCGCCGATATCTTCGATTCGTTTTTTCAAATATTCCCGTCGTTGGCCGGCACTCGACTCGTCAAAATCATCCTCCAGCCGTTCAGCAACAGCCGGTTCGTCCAGATCGAGCCGGTACCGCTCCAGAAAGGACTGGCGCAGGTGTTCGCATTCCATGGCGACTTCACGATGCTTCAGCTGGTCGCTCGCCAGTTCTTCCCGGGCCTGGTTCAGGCGGGAGCGAAGCTTGCGGATATCTTCTTCCCGCTGATCGAGGTCCCGGCGGCTCGCCTCGAACCGGTCGCGGATATCGGCCTGGGCGGCCTGCTTTTCGACCCGTTGCGCATGCAGGGCCTCGAGCTCTTTTTTCAGTTGCTCCTGCTCCTGCTGCAATGCTGTTATCTTGGCGTCCGCCTCTTCCCTTCCGGACACCAGGACGCTCTGCCGCTGCTGCAGCTGTTCGCGGGTCTTGCCGATCCGGTCCAGGGTTTCACGAATGCCCTGATCCCGCTCTTTGAGGCCGACCAGGGCAACTTTGGCGGCCGTGACCTGCTGCCGAACCTGTTCGGTCTGCAGGCGGATGGACTGGTTCTCGCGGTTCAGGCCGGCAACGACTTCTTCCTGCTCCACCTTTTCCTTTTCCGCCGCGGAGTGTCCGCTTCTGGCTTCCTCCAGCAATCGCTGGAGCCCCCGTTCTTCTTCATGCAGCTGGTCTTCTTCAAAACTCAGGGTTTCCAGGCGCTCCTGCAGCCGGGTGGTTTCCTGGCGGAGGCCGGCGAGGTCCTTTTCCCGGTCCATCACGCCGAGTTCCTGGCGATGCAGGTCGGCCTCCGTCGAGCGGAGCTGCTCTTCGGCGGCCGCGAGGTCTTCCCGCAGGCGCGCCCGCCTTTCATTCAGGCCGTCCACTTCTTTCACCAGACTTTTCACCTTGAGGCCGAGGTTTTTCATCTCCCGTTTCTTGTGCAGCATGCCCTGGTCGAGGGACTGGCGGCCGCCACCGGTGATTTCGCCGCGCCCGGTCAAAACTTCTCCGTGCCGGGTTGCCAGAACAGTTCCGGGGGGGAACCCACCGCCCAGGTAAGGGCGCAGGTCCTCGACCAGCCGGACGCCTGCCAACAGACGAAGGAGCGTTTCTTCGCAGCCGGAACGGGTTTTGACCAGGCCGGAGAGCGGCTCGCCCGGCAGATCGGAATCGCTGTGAACCAGTTCGAAACCAGGGACCAGGAAGGTGCAGCGCCCTTCTTCTTCCCGCAAAACGGCAAACGCGGCTTCGATACTCCCCACCTGTTCGGTCAGCAGTGCCTGCAAGCGGCTGCCGAGCACGGCCTCGACCGCCGTTTCATACTCGGCGGGGACCTCCAGGAGATCAGCCACGACCCCCGACAACCGCTGTTTCTGCTCCGGGTGGGACAGCAGCGTCTTGACGCCGCGATCGTAGCCTTCCAGGTTACGCTCCAACTGTTCCAGGGATTCCAGCCGGGAGCGCTGGCGGCTCAACTCCTCCCGTTGGACCAGCAGCTTGCCGTCGACGTCCTCATTGCCCTGCTGCAGGGAGATCAATTCTTCGCGAAGCTCCTGGCGACGCCGGACAAGTTGATCGCGGTCGCTGATCATGCCGGAAAGGGTATCGGTCAAACCGCCGGAATCGACCTGCAGCTTGTCAATCTGCTGACGAACGGCAAGTGCCTCCTGCCGGTTGCGTTCCTGCAGGCCCTCAAGCGCCTGCAGGCGCCGGTCCGCTTCGGTCTGCTGCCCGCCGCGGCGGGACAATTCAGTCAGCAGGTTGTACAACCGGCTGCGTGCTTCTTCAAGCCTCTGCTGCAGCAGGCGCTCCTGCTCCTCGAGCCCCTGCAGTTGATTTTCCGTCGCAGCCAGGTGTTCCTGCTGCGTCCCAAGTTCCCGGTCCACAGCAGCGCGCGTTTCGAAGAGCTCGGCCTCTTCCGTCTGCAGGCTTTCCAATTGGGCTTTTATATCAGTATATTCGGTGGCGAAGCGTTCCTTCTGGCTGATCAGTGCATCCACTTCGCGGGCGCTGAATTCCAAACGGCTTTCCACCTTCTGGATTTCACCGCTCAGATGAAAGACCTGCTCCTGAGCCCGGGAAGCATCTTTCTCGCGTTCGACATGGGCGAGCCGGGCCTGATCGAGGCTCAGTTCGGCGGTCTCCAGCTGACCGGCCAGATGTTCAACCTGACGGTTCTTTTCATCGGCAGCGCAACCCGCCTCCCGGCCCTGCCCGGCAAGCTTGCCGTAGCGGCGCAGGGCGAACTGGAGTTCAATGCCCTTCAGTTCATCCCGGAATTCCTTGTAGCGTTCCGCTTTGCCAGCCTGACGTTTGAGGCTGTTCATCTGCCGCTTTACTTCGGCAATGATATCGCCGAGACGGAGCAGGTTCTGGCGGGTCGCTTCGATTTTCCGCAGGGCGGTTTTCCTGCGGGCCTTGTATTTGGTGACACCGGCTGCCTCTTCGATCAGCGAGCGCCGTTCTTCCGGTTTGGCATTGACGATCATGCCGATCTTGCCCTGCTCGATGATTGAATAGGCCCGGCTGCCGATCCCGGTATCCATGAACAGCTCGGTGACATCGAGCAGGCGGCAGGGTGCTTTGTTCAAAAGGTACTCGCTGTCGCCATTCCGGTAAAGTCGGCGCGTCACCTGGATTTCAGCGTAATCCCGGTAACCTGGAGGAGCCTGGCCGTCGCTGTTGTCCAGGATCAGGCTGACCTCGGCCATACCGAACGGCTTGCGGTTTTCGCTGCCGCCGAAGATGACGTCTTCCATCGCCTTGCCGCGCAGGTTGCGGGCACTCTGTTCGCCCATGACCCAGCGGATGGCATCGACCACGTTGCTCTTGCCGCAGCCGTTCGGACCGACAATAGCGGTCACCCCTTTACCAAAAACCAGGGTGGTGTTTTCCACGAAGGACTTGAAGCCGGTAATTTCGATTCTCTTGATTTTCATGAGCGTTGGGACCGGAGATTTTTTTTGCAAGCCGGGGAAGCCGACGAGCGGTACGACTGGGCCGTACCCAGGAAGCCGGTTATTCTAACAACCTCCTCCGGCACTGTAAAGCAGATTAAAAAATCTTCTCCTCTACTCTTGCCGAATGCTTGCCGGCAGGCTATCTTCGCACCATGCAGACGACATGGCAAGTCACCGAATACGAACATGGGCTGCCCATACTGAAAGCCCTCGCATTGCGCATACCGACGGCGCCGACCGGATTTCTCAGGAAATCCTGCAGCAAAGAACGGCTCCGGCGGGAGACAATAATCTTGTCAGCAACGACGACCGTTAATGCCGGTGATGAGCTGGCCTTGTCCGTGTCGCGGCGGATGGAAGAGATTCTGGCCCAATGCCCCTTGCTGCCAGGCCAGATCCTGCATGAAGATCGGTATGCGCTGGTCCTCGACAAACCGGCCGGCCTGGCGACCCATGCGACCGGCAGCAGGGAAGATAATCTCCAGGAACGGCTGCAGGATTACCTCAAGGCCCGCGGTGAGACATACCGCGTCTCGCCGATTCATCGGCTGGACCGTGGCACTTCGGGACCTTTGTTGTTCGGCAAAGGCAAACGTGCGACCGGCAACCTGGGAAAACTTTTCATGCGCGGCGCAATTGATAAAGAGTACCTGGCGCTGGTCACCGGCAAGCCCCCGCTGGTCGGCACCCTGTTGAGTCCGGTGCCGTCTCACGGCAAATTCAAACCGGCTGAGGCGCATTTCCGCCGGCTGGCCCAATGCGGGGAATTTTCCCTGTTGCAGCTACAGCTCCTGACGGGGCGCTCTCACCAGCTGCGCCGTCAGCTGGCCGCAGTCGGCTGTTCGATTCTGGGCGACAGCCGGTATGGAGGAAAACCGTGGCCGGGTCTGGCCCATCCCTGCCTGCATTGTTCCAGCCTGACATTTACCAGCCTGGAGGACGATGCTCCACGCACCGTACGTTCGGCCATCCCTGCCCCCCTGCAGGCCATCCTCACCGAGACGGGCCTGGCCATCGCAGCAGCAGAGTGCGGGCAACGATAGCCCCCGGCAAGGAAAATTCATGACGTCCGACAGAGTTAGCAGGTATAATGAAACCT
>Ga0102929_1002232_pt1 | contig 11520 bp, 14 predicted proteins | sample SalPonR1_B_D2_MG_FD_78510 | JGI IMG/M metagenome (GOLD analysis project Ga0102929, IMG submission 78510) | Salt pond soil microbial communities from South San Francisco under conditions of wetland restoration - Salt Pond MetaG R1_B_D2_MG | ecosystem: Environmental > Aquatic > Marine > Intertidal... | reverse complement strand
TACACAGACACAGGATACCTGCTTCTTGGTCTTATCATCGAGGCCGAAACAGGCCGCGCCTTCCTGTCTGGAGGATTGCTTGAGCCGGAAACCTTCGCGCAGGCGATCGACGGAGTTGTGGCATCGGACGGTGATGCGATGTCATTTTACGGTCTTGGCATCGCGATCCGGCAGGAGAGCAGCTGGGGCACTCTCTACGGCCATCGCGGCTGGATTCCGGGCTATGTCTGAAGCCTCCAGTATTATCCAGACTATGACACGGCGATTGCCTTCCAGACCAACACTGATATAGGAATTATCGATTCCAAAGACCCGGTGATTATGGTGATTGAAGAGCGGCTGGCAGCTGTGATTTTTGGAGAATAGCTATGAATAAATACCAAGAGGCCGTAAGTGCTATTCGCGTGGATCTGCCGTCTCGGCCAGGATTGTGGGACTTTGTCAGGTTTGCAACGCTGGCACCAAGTTCCCATAACACGCAACCTTGGAAGTTCCGCCTTGGGGACGACACCGTGGATATTCTTCCCGACTTTTCCAGGCGAACGCCGGTCGTTGATCCGGATGACCATCACCTTTATGTGAGCCTGGGTTGCGCCGCGGAGAATTTGCTCATAGCCGCGTCTGCATGTGGGCGACCTGGCGAGATAATGGTACTGACCGATGAGAATGGGCACGCCTTAATCAGAGTTATGCTGGGACGGGGCGAGAGACGAGACATTGATCTGTGTGCAGCAATCCCAAGCCGCCAGTCGACGCGTTCAACGTATGATGGGCAGCCTTTGTCCCCCGACGAGCTTGGGTGCCTTGAGGAATCCGTAAACATGTCGGGCGTAGATTTGGTGATCATGACCGATCGAGCCAAATTGGGACAAGCGCTCAACTACATGCAGCAGGGTAATGGGGCTCAGTTTGAAGATCCCAAATTTATTAGGGAGCTCAAGAGTTGGATTCGGTTTAACCCAACGGCGGCGCTGAAGTCCGGTGACGGCTTGTCCGGACCAAGCACGGGTAATCCAAGTGCACCCAGCTGGCTTGGCCCGTTGATCTTTGGCCTTACCGCTAACAAAACTTCGGAAAACCAAAAACTTGCAAAGCAGATTGATTCATCCGCGGGCCTTGCCATCTTTATCGCCGAAGAGGAAAACCCTGAAGGCTGGATTAAGGTCGGGCGTGCCTTTGAGCGTTTTGCACTCCGAGCGACCGTCTTGGGCATTCGTCACGCTCATGTGAACATGCCAATCGAGGTGACAGAGCTGAGGCCAGCTTTTGCCGATTGGCTCGGAGTATCAGGACGCCGTCCGGACCTTATCATCCGTTTTGGCAAGGCGCCGGCCATGCCTATGTCTATGCGACGTGCCTTGGATTCTGTTCTGGTGTCGGCATGACAACAGGCGTGCGGGCGGGTTTTTACTATTTCGGCATCATCTTTGCTGTAGGTTTTCTACTGGGTGTTCTGCGGACGTTGGCCCTCGATGCATTCCCAAATGTGACTCGCCTCAGCACGGTTCTTGTTGAGCTTCCGATTATTCTCTTCATTGCCTGGATGGTTTGCGGGGTTTTAATTCATCGTTTGAAAATCGCTCATGATGGTGTTGCCGCTGTCGCGATGGGAGTTACTGCCCTCACACTAATGCTGTCGGCCGAGGCAGGACTCTCGGTTGGATTGTCTGGTCTGAGCTTGCACGAACATTTTTCACTCTACAATCAAACCAGTCACCTTGCTGGTCTAATTGGTCAATGCGTTTTTGCTGTGTTCCCGTGGGCAAAAGTTAAGTTTGGGTGATCGATAGTAAGTGCGACCATGACCCAGTAGGGGCAATACGCTCAATCCTGTGGCCACAGCTTTTGCATGTCAGTAAGGTTGGGGCATGCAATTTAAAGCAAAAGTCCGGACGTTTGTTTGGCGGGACATGAGGCGCTGAAGGTAAGCCGGGACATTGATTCGTAGCATTTTCTGGGCATGGTATTTTTCATGCGATTTTCCGCGCATTACAGCACAAAAAGCAACGATGCCTTGAGACAAAAAAATGAGCTCGGCATGGTATCGGCGAGCTTGATTTATAGGTGCTCTGGCGCAATTCGAAACTGGCAATTCCAGCACAGTGCTTTTAGAAGAACAGTACTGTTTTTCTAAAAAATTGGCATTGTAATGACTGCATAATTTGCTGATAAAGCACTTATTTTCGTAATTCGCCTCGTGGATAAGGTCGGACTTCATCGCTAAGCCTATGTCTGTGCTCTCCAAATCTATTATTTGCGAAAAGTAACTATGTACGTTACAGTTTCTTATAAAGAAGGAGATTGTGATTGATTCAGAGTTTTCGGGACCGCTGGCTAAGGGATTTTTATCTGGACGATAAAACCAGCAAGAAGATACCCGCTGAGGTCCAAGGCCGACTGTTCCGAAAGCTGCAGTTAATCGATGATGCGACCTGTGATCTCGACTTGCGGTCGCCTCCAAGCAATCATTTTGAAAAGTTGAGAGGGAACTTGGCCGGGAAGCATTCGATTCGCATTAACAAGCAATGGCGATTGGTGTTTACCTGGTCAGGCGAACGTGGTGAGGCTCAGGAAATCTATCTGGATAACCACGATTATCGGTGAGGCAGGCTATGAATATTACAAAACGGCAACCCGTCAGTGTCGGTGAGATGATTACCGAGGAATTCCTCGTGCCCATGGCGCTGACTCAGGGGCAACTGGCAGAAGCGATGGGAGTCAGCCGAAAAACCGTCAATGAATTATGTACCAACCGCCGTTCCATCACGGCTGACACGGCACTGATGCTGTCTACTGTATTTGGGAATTCAGCTGATTTTTGGTTGAATCTTCAGCAACGCAACGACGTGTGGAAAGCGCTCAATACACCAAAGCGACGGGCACGAATCGAGAAGGCTAAGCCGATTGCTGCCTGAGCGAGGCTTGTGAGAGAAATCGGGGTGAGTCCCAAGAAAGTAGGGGTGGTGCTTCAGGATAAAGTGATGAAAGCGGACAAAACATCGCTGCCTATCGCCGCATGCGCAATCAGCCGCTGTGGCGGGTAATTGCTTCTGGCAATGGGCTAGCGGTGATTGGTCTGCTGCAGTCACAGCTTTATGAAAAGGAGCGCAGCCTGTCGGCTTCGATTTCGTTCGAGCGGTTGACGCGGGATCTGGAAGAACTGCGGGCCCAGGGGGACGATTTTCCCCAAACGGTGCAGGCCTATGTGGCCAACTGGCTGAACGATGGCTACCCAGAGCGGCGATTCCCGTCGGGCGCGACCGTGGAGGAGTACGAGCTCTCTACCGCAACGGTCAAAGCGATCCGTTTTCTGTCCGCCATCGCGTAACCCCATTCGGCGGCGACCGAGAGCCGCCTGCTCACCGATCCGGCGCCTCCGGTAGATGAGGTTACCGTAAGCACTTTTCGTATTGAAGTCGCTTTATGTCAGGCCAAGAGGTCAGGAGTTCTGCGAACTTAGGCTATTTTTTCGGCTGCGTTCTGCAGTTCTCTTTTGGTTTTTGGCGCTCAATGCTACCATTTGTGCCGTTTTTCACAGCGACAAAATAGGTGAGGTAGAGGTAGTGACAAAGAAACCCCAAGCACGGACGCTTGCCACGTGGTGCGGATTCATAGCTGCTGTTGGAACAGCACAATGTTTTATGGCTGCCGCCAGTCATGGTCAGGAATTACCCGAAATTGGCAGCACGGGTGTTTACTATGATATCGCCTACAACGATCCGGGCTCCATCGGTTTTTATGAAGACGCCGCTGGGACTAGCTTCCTCGGTTTTATTGATCCCGATGACGTCACCAATTCCGTAAGGCCCTGCGATGGAGACGGCAGAGCCGAAGCCATCGCCAGTAGCACCACGCTGCCTTCCACTCTGGCTTCCGCAGATTTCGATGGTTTCGGGGCGAATATCCTTGCGCCCTCGGCGACCTCCGGCCACTGTTTTTATCGACTCGACAATGGTGAGTTCGTCGCGGTTACCAGCATGGATCCCGGCGGGGAGACATCACCGATTTCGCCAACACGTCTCTGGTGGTTGCCCGGTACCGCCGAGGTGACTGCGACAGGATTTAGCTTTTCTGCCAATGGCGGTGTTCCGGCCATCACTTCCACGGCCGTGCCTGCCATTCCGCTGATTGGGCTGGCGGCGCTGGGCGCGCTCCTTGGGCTCGGCGGTGTGAGGCGACTGAAAGGCTGATCAGAAATAGCCATTTTCCAAGTCAGTAGGTCTCTCGTGCAAGGTTACATAGGCAGCGCGCGGTAATCGTTGCCGATACACCCCCTCAGCCGGTGCCATGGCAGGGGGCAGTGGTTACTGGTTGTATCAGCAATAAACGAATCAATCATGAAAGAAGATGGTTGTGCCTGTCCCATTTGGGCAGTGTTTATACCGCCGTGAACGCGCCGTGCGATCCGCTAGACCATCCACTCCCGAAGAAGGTTGTTGTGAATCCGCGACAGACGATCATACAGCGCCGTTTTTCCGCGGCTGCCAAATTCCTCGTGCATTGCTACGCCCAGCTCAAACAGCAGCTCTCGATGCTGCGCTGACCGCACGGAACTGGTGACCCAGCCCACGATGGCGAGCCTTTCGCCTTCATTTACAGCATTGACGCGGTGCAGATAGTTTGACGGGTAGAGGAGCATTTCTCCGGCTTCCAGCTTCCAGATCCGGTCGCCGCTGGTCTCCTCAATTACGAGCTCGCCGCCGCTGTAGCTATCGGGCGCCGACAGGAACAGCGTAAATGATATGTCTGCGCGACGACCGGCCATCGCGGGCGCGTCGACGTGCGAGCCATAGTGCATTCCGGTGGTGTAGCGGCTGAGCAGGAGCCGCGCGAATCCTGCCGGTCGGGCCGCCTGGCGAAAGAGGTCGTTCGCCATCAGCCGTCTCTTGATCAGTGCGAGTGCGCCGTCGACAGTGGGACCCATGCCCTGCTCATTCTGCTTGACAGCAGCTGCAGCCCGCCCGGCGGTCGTCTTGCCATCGGCAAATTGCGCATCTTCTACAGCATCGAGCACTGCCATAAGGTCGGCTGAACTCAGCACCTGTGACAGGTGTAGAATCATGTTGAGAATCAATCTTATTTATGAAAGGATCGCAGATTAACACGAACCTATCTGGAGAAACAGATTATGCAAGAACATCGGAAACGCTGGCTGTCGCTGAGCGTCGCTCTCGCCAGCGGCATCAGTCTTAACGCCGCCGCCGCCCCGGATAGCACGCCCGTGAAAGAGGGCTACCATGCTGGCCTGACGCTCGCCATGGCCGGCCAAGACGAAGGCGAAGGTGAAGGTGAAGGCGCCATGGGCGAAGGCGAAGGCGCCATGGGCGAAGGCGAAGGCGCCATGGGTGAAGGCGAAGGCGCCATGGGTGAAGGCGAAGGCGCTATGGGTGAAGGCGAAGGCGCTATGGGTGAAGGCGAAGGCGCCATGGGCGAAGGCGAAGGTGCCATGGGCGAAGGCGAAGGTGCCATGGGCGAAGGCGAAGGCGAAGGCGGTGAGGGCGAGGAAGGTTCGTCGAGCCCTGCGGACCTCAAAACCGACGACCAGGCCTACCTGACGCGCCTCGGACTTATCCGTGGCCACCTGCGGGTTGGCTACGAACTCTATCGTGATGGGCATCTCGACATGGCGATCACACATATGAAGCATCCCAGGGACGAGCTCTACGCTGGACTTGTTCCCGCAATGGAGGCGCGCAGCGCCGCTCTCTTTGACGCAGAGCTCACTACCCTGAACGAACTCGTCACATCAGACGCGGGTGCGGCCGAAGTGGAGGCCGCACATGCAGCGCTTGAGCAGGGTATCGCCGATGCGGAAAGCGTCGCCAGCGGCACGCTGAAAACGGCTTTACTCAGCATCATGGACCTGGTCCGCACGGCCGGCGAAGAGTATGCACTGGGTGTAGAAGACGGCAGGTTGGTCAATCGCCACGAGTACCAGGATGCGTATGGATTCACCCAAATTGCGAAGCAGCGCCTGCGCAACCTGCCGGCCGAGGTGCGTGCGCAGTCCCCGGAAACGGTGGAGAAGGTCCAGCAGTTGCTGGCAGACCTGGACGACCTCTGGCCGGAAATTGCGCCGGGCGACAGTGTGGATGGCAATCCTTCACGCCTCTATGGCGCGGCGGCGCGCATCGAGATCGCTGCTCTGGGACTCTGAACGTCGGCATCGACGGCGAGCCCGCGCTGCCCCGACCGTCCGGTGGCTGTGGCTCGCCTGAGATCTTCTGTTCAGGCTTTGGGCTTACGCAACGGCCACCTGCGGACGCGCCGCACTCTGGATGGCGTTATAATAAAAATGAGAATCAATTACATTTTGCGGGCCCCCTGTTTTGGGAGAAACCCTATGAATCAAGCAACACATCTTGGTCGTCTGGCATACAGGTCAGTGCGGCGGCGTCTGCTGTACCTGCTGCTGGTGCTGGCCATTCCCCTTGCCGCCCAGAGCCCGGGCGATGCAACAAAGGGGGAACAACGACAGTACACCTACAGCTGGTTGTTCGCCGAGGAAAACGCGATGGCGCCGCGCGGCGGCACCACGCATGGCCCCAAGGTCACCCTGGTGAGAGAACCCGCGGACGCCTGGAAGGCATTGCAGGAGCCGGGCATCATTGCGCGGGAGCGGGATCGTCGCGCTATTCTAGCGATGGCCGGTGACTATCGAACGACCTTTGATTTTATTGAAACGATTGGTCTGACCCCGGGTTATAAGCCCGCGCGTCCTTATCGGTCCTGGGGAACAGAGCGCGTCTATGTGGTGAAGGACACGCCGGACGCAGTGAGTCTGCAGCATATTCTGGTCACGCGTATCCGCCAGGATGATGGAGAACTGTCGGAGCCTTTTGTGGTGAAGCATTGGCGACAGGACTGGCACTACCAGGATCGCGACGTGCAGGCCTTTGTCGCCCCTGGCCTGTGGGCCCATGAACGCCTGGACGAGCAGAATGCACAGGGGCACTGGACCCAGTCGGTCTATCAGGTAGACGATTCGCCCCGCTACGAAGCCAGCGGCGTCTGGGTGCATTCAGGTGATCACTCCTATTGGCAGAGTGACCAGCGGCGAAGGCCACTGCCCAGGCGGGAGTTCAGCGTACGCGACGACTACCAGGCGCTGCTGGGCAGTCACAGGATCACCATAACGCCATTAGGCTGGGTGCAGGAAGAGGACGCATTGAAGCTGGTGCTGGGAGATGACACCAGGCCGCATCCAGAGACGCCGCACCTGGCCCGGGAGGCAGGGCTGAGTCGTTACGAGCGAATCCGCGATTACGACTTCAGCCCTGGCGATGACTACTGGCAACGAACCGGTCCGTTCTGGTCGGCGGTCAGGGACTACTGGGCAGGGGTCTATGCACAACATCGCGACTTCCGTCTGGAAGCGACAGTCGACGGCAACCCCCTGTTCGTATCGCTGTTCGAGTTGGCTGAAGCCTACGCGGACGCACCTAAGGATACGCTGTCTTCCCTGTCGGCACTGATGACGCGCGTGGTGATTATCGATCCCCAGTGAGCGTCCGCTCTACTCGCCAGCAGCAACACAAATAATAATCATTTGCATTTGGTGGTGCTTTGACTATGCTGTGGAAAACGGCAATGACAAAGGAGACACACCGTGGAAAACGCGCAACAACCTCATCATGCAACGGAAGCCTCGCCCCGCTGGCGGCAACTGGTGGAGTCGGCGAATGCCGAGTTCTGGGGTGGCCGATTGCAGCGCTCAGCTGAGCTTTATGCCCGCGCTGCCTGGGTACTGGACAAAGAGCTGGCCGGGCAGCGGCTGACGGCGGCTTTCCTGCTGGCTAAGGTGATTACTCTGCAGAACTGGGCTGCAGCGCTGGCGCGTCTCGGTGACCTGGATGCTGCGGATCTCACCTATCGACGCACACACAGTCTCGTGCGTGACATCATCCAGGACAACCAGCAGCCGTCGCAGTTGCGGGCAATTGCCCTGCGCCAATGCAAGATAACCCTCGCGGAGTGGTCTGCAATGCATGACCGATACGAACCACAGGAGGGTCATGTTCTGCACTGAAAAAGGTCAGCCCCCGCAGAACGGGACGTTTCCAGGCCAGGAACATGCCGCAAGCCTGGCAACGCGCTCCTCGCAGGAACGACGCGTATTTGTTATTGCGATACATTCTTAATTATAGTCAGGGTTCCACGACAATGACGGAGGACGATATGGACAACACCATGCAAGCACGCACCCCTGTTGGGTATATCCGCGGCATGGCTGCGGTTTCGGTACTTTCCGCGCTGGTGGCCTGCAGCGGTAACGAACCCGGATCTGAATCCAGGCAGAGTGAACAGTCAGCAGGTGAGCCACAGTCGAGCCGAACAGCAGCTCAGGCCGAATCCGGAGACGCATCCGACGGCGGAACCGGCAACGCTTCGTCGGACAACGAGACCGCACAGGCCAGCGAATCTTCCGACAGCAGTGACGAAGCCGATACCAATCTGGCAAGCGACTGTAGTTTTGATGTAGACGTAGGCGATAACCTGCAATACAGCGTCTCGCAAATCACTGTCCCCGCGGACTGCTCCGAGTTCACTCTTAACCTCGCGCATACTGGCAACCTGCCAGCAAATGCAATGGGGCACAACTGGGTGCTGGTACCCGAGGGAGACGGGCTGGATATCGCCAGAGCCGGTTCCTCGAAGGGTCTCGAGGGCGATTATCTTGCAGACGACGACCGCATTATCGCGGCAACGGAGATTATCGGCGGCGGCGAATCCACCAGCATTACCTTTTCGTTAGACGGACTTGAAGGTGATTACACCTACGTCTGCACCTATCCCGGCCATGCGGCTGCGATGCGCGGTACTTTCACGGTCCGATCCTGAGGTCTGGTGCCGGGGTTGTCGCGATGGCAGGCCCCGGCGTTGTGCGTCACCTTCCGGTGGCATGGCGGTGACGCACGCAGCGTGAAGAATGCCTGCAAGGCCGTCCAGCCATGGAAAAGAACGTATTCCTGCGTTTCCTGTAGTCCTTGTAGGCAGTCTATCGTTCGTGATCCGGGTCGGTAATGCGTTATCGTAACGGCCTGTATTTTTGCGAGCGCAGTAGTGATGAATCCCGGTCCTGACGACTTCTGGTTTCTGCCCCTGGGGGGCTGTGGCGAAATTGGAATGAACCTGAATCTGTATGGGCACGACGGGTGCTGGCTCATGGTTGACTGTGGAATCACGTTCGAGCGCCTCGGCGGCAGCATGCAGATCCAGACGCCAGACCCGGTTTTCATAGCCGCACGTCGCGAACGGCTGTGTGGGCTGTTTATCACCCACGCGCACGAGGATCACCTGGGCGCTGTTGCGAGGCTCTGGCCGCAGCTTAAGTGTCCCGTGTATACCACGCGCTTTACGGCGGAGATCCTGCGCCGGAAGCTGATGGATGCCGGTCTGGCAGATGTGGTGCCGTTACACATCGTGGCATCGGGCGACAGTCAGGTGCTGGGTCCTTTCAAGGTTGAGTGGGTCAACCTCACGCATTCTACGCCACAGTCACAGGCGCTGGTGATTGGCTGTACAGCGGGCAAGGTGTTTCACACCGGGGACTGGAAGCTGGACAGTGCGCCGGTTGTCGGTGCGCGCTATCCCCAACGCCGTTACACCGCTCTCGCTGATGAATCTATTCTCGCCATGGTCTGCGACTCCACCAATGCCATGGTTGAGGGGCACTCCACCACCGAGGGGGAACTCTATTCCGGTTTGTACCGGGCTGTCGCCGAGGCACGTGGCCGTGTGGTGGTCGCCTGCTTCGGCAGTAACGTGGCGCGCCTGCAGACGCTGCTTCAGGTGGCCGGGGCCACGCAGCGGCGAGCGGCGCTGCTGGGACGGTCGCTGAACAATTATTTCTGCGCGGCCAGGGCAGCCGGACTGTGGGATCCGCAGCTGCGCCTGATTGAGAGTTCGCATCTTGGTTACCTGCCGCGGGGCGAAGTCATGGCTATCGCTACGGGCAGCCAGGGCGAGAAGGGCGCGGCACTGGATCGCCTCGCCGCCGGTTCGCATCCGGACATGGTGCTGGAAGCGGGAGACAGCGTGATTCTCAGCTCTCGGGTGATCCCCGGAAACGAGGAGGCCGTCGCGTCTCTGGTAAGACGACTGCGCGAGCTTGGGGTAATGGTTGTGCAGGACGGCGATGGGACAGAGCCTCTGCACGCGTCGGGACACCCCTGTCAGGATGAGCTGGCACAGATGTACCGGTGGGTGCAGCCGCGCATTGCGATTCCCGTGCATGGGGAGCCTGACCACATGGCGGCCAACGCGCAGCTGGCGCGCGCTGTCGGTGTACCCCGGCAGATCGTCGGGCGCAACGGCGACCTGTTCATGCTGGCGCCAGTGCCCGGCATCCGGCGCGGCGCAGCGCCAGCAGGACGTTTGCTTGCAGGCACTGGCCGCGCCAACCCGACACGGGCACGTCGGCATGCCGGGCCCGATGGGTCTTAATGGCCGGCTACCGCGGCTTCATGCGTTCCCGGCGTCAGCTATCTATAGCCTGTTTCCCCAGTTTGTATCCCAACTCGATCATTTCGGTCGCACGATGGAAGTCGAGCACGTCACATGCGCTTACAGGTATTTCTATCAGGGTGTCGGGCCAATAGGCGGCCATCTGATAACGCGCAATGCGGTCCTGCATGGCCTCCAGCGACTTGCTCATGATCTCGATAGCGGAATCACTGTCGTCTCCTGACGATGTCAGGCCGATGCGTTCTTTGACGCCCTGCAACCATCCTTGAGCGCATTCTTCTCCGTCCTCGTCGTGCGCTTCCTCAGCCGGTCGTGGCCGGGTCTTTTTGGCGCCATTCAGAGAAACCACCACCAGATGCGAGGCACCGATGCTTTTAATCGGCGCGATCGGCAGCGGACTCAACAGCCCGCCATCTACCAGAGTGCAGCCTTCCCGCAGGACGGGCGTAAAAAAGCCCGGTATGGCAATTGATGCCCGGATTGCGTCAAACAATGGCCCGTTATCCAACCAGATCTCACGGCGATGTTCTATGTCGGAAGCAATGGCGGTGAAGGCTATCTCCAGGTCCTCAATGCGCTGGTTACCTACCAGGTCTCCCAGTTTTTCTATTAAACGGTCACCCTGAAACAAACCGGTGCTGGTGAAAGAGAAATCCAGCAAGCTCCAGACGTCGGCTGCGCTCAGCTCGTTCACCCACTCCTCATAAATGTCAAGCTTGCCCGCGGCATGAAGCCCGCCCACCAGCGCGCCGATTGACGAGCCGCTCACTGCTTCTATCGTGTATTTACCACTGTCGTTTAACGCACGGATAACACCGATATGGGCCAGCCCACGGGCGCCGCCGCTACCCAGGACCAACGATATAGGTGTTTTTTTGTCAGTCATTTGCTTCCTCGGGGCAGCCATTGCGAGTTCGACCAGAATGCGTCAAGGCTTTTTCTCCCCGATATGGATTCATCCCGGGCAGTGGTTTGCGTCCAGTGTTGGTGGACGGCCAGTCGATCTGGTACGGGCTCGCTAACATTTCGGCATGCCGTCGCGACTCCACGAGC
>Ga0102929_1002231_pt1 | contig 11521 bp, 9 predicted proteins | sample SalPonR1_B_D2_MG_FD_78510 | JGI IMG/M metagenome (GOLD analysis project Ga0102929, IMG submission 78510) | Salt pond soil microbial communities from South San Francisco under conditions of wetland restoration - Salt Pond MetaG R1_B_D2_MG | ecosystem: Environmental > Aquatic > Marine > Intertidal... | reverse complement strand
GGCGCGCGCGGGAGGTGCTGGACGGGCTGGTCTCGGAGACGGGCGCGGGCGCGGTGTTCTGGAGCCGGAGCTACGATCCTGCGAGCGTCGCGCGCGATACGGGCATCAAGTCGGCGCTGAAGGCGCGTGGAGTCGACGCGCGGAGCTTCGCGGGGCATGTCCTGTTCGAGCCGTGGACGGTCGAGACGGGGCAGGGCGGTCCCTACAAGGTCTACACGCCGTTCTGGAAGGCGGTGAAGGATCGCGACGTGCCCGAGCCCCGTCCGGCGGTGACGGCGCTCATGGCGCCAGAGACCTGGCCGCGGAGCGACGATCCGGGCGACTGGACCCTTGCCGCGGGCATGAACCGCGGCGCGGATGTCGTGCAGCCCTGGCTGAACATCGGCGAAGAGGCGGCGCGGGGGCGGCTGGGGGCCTTCATCGCAGGCAGGGTGGATGACTATGGCCGGGCGCGGGACATGCCGGGCGAGGCGGGAACCTCGCGGCTGTCGGAAAACCTGACGTACGGCGAAATCTCGATCCGGTCGTGCTGGCACGCCGGGATGCGGGCGCTGCACGAGGGCAAGCGGGGGGCGGAGACGTTCCTGCGTGAACTCGTCTGGCGCGACTTCGCTTACCATCTCGCCTACCACACGCCGCGGCTCGTCTCCGGGAACTGGCGCGAGGAATGGGACGGCTTTCCCTGGAGCGAGGACGCGCGCAGGGCGGAGGTCACGGCGTGGCAGCGGGGCCGGACCGGGGTGCGGTTCGTCGATGCCGCGATGCGGGAGCTCTACGTGACCGGCCACATGCACAACCGCGCGCGGATGATCGTGGCGAGCTACCTCACCAAGCACCTGATGACGCACTGGAAGGTGGGGCAGCGGTGGTTCGAGGACTGCCTCGCCGACTGGGACCCGGCGTCGAACGCCCTGGGCTGGCAGTGGTCGGCGGGGTCGGGGCCGGATGCGACGCCCTATTTCCGGGTGTTCAATCCCGAGACCCAGCTGGACCGGTTCGATCCGGATCGAGACTACGTGAGCCGCTGGATCGCCGAGGACTATGCGCATCCGTCGGCGGAGGCGCTGTCCTACTTCGACGCCATCCCGCGGAGTTGGCGGCTGTCGCCGGACGATGACTATCCCGAGCCCGTCGTGGGTGTGAAGCAGGGTCGCCAACGGGCGCTCGCCGCCTACGAGAACCGGGGGTTCTGAGCGGTGTTGCGGCAGGGTGGCAAATCGGAATCAAGGCGCAGAAACAGTTGTTTGGAGGGTGGTCCGTCGACTAGTGTCGCGGGACACGCAGGGGAGCGGGAATGCAGGTGCTGACATCGACGAAGGGGCAGACGGGCCTGCCCCGGTACTTCGGGCCGGTCTTCGAGACGGCCAAGAAGCTCGACTACGGGCGGCTCGACATGGTGCTGCCGGACGGGCGAAAGTTCCGGGCGGAGGGCGCCAATCCGGGGCCGGTGGCGGAACTCGACATTCACGACCACGACATCTTCGCCCGGCTGATCCGCGAGGGCGATCTGGGGTTCTGCGAGGCCTACCTGGAAGGGGCCTGGTCGACGCCGGACCTGCAGGCCTTCATGGACCTCGTCCATCACGACAACGAAGACATCTACGACGGCTTTCCCGGCATGGGGCTGGTGCGCACCTACGAGAAGCTGCGCTTCTGGCTGCAGTCGAATTCGAAGCGGCAGGCGGCGAAGAACATCTCCTACCACTACGATCTCGGCAACGAGTTCTACCGGCTGTGGCTCGACGACACGATGACCTACTCGTCGGCCTACTTCAAGACCGGGCAGGAAAGCCTTGAGAAGGCTCAGATTCAGAAATACGAGAGCATGGTCGACCAGATGGGCGCGAAGCCCGGTGACCATGTGCTCGAGATCGGCTGCGGCTGGGGCGGCTTCGCGGAATACGCCGCGAAGGAGCGGGGGCTGAGGGTGACGGGGCTCACCATTTCGAAGGAACAGCGCGACTACGCCGTGGAGCGGATGCGCAGGGCGGGGCTTTCGGACGCGGTCGAGATCAAGCTCCAGGACTACCGCGACGAGCGCGGAACCTACGACGGGATCGCGTCGATCGAGATGTTCGAGGCGGTAGGGGAGAAGTACTGGCCCGTCTACTTCGAAACGCTGCGCGACCGGCTGAAGCCCGGCGGCAACGCAACGCTGCAGATCATCACCGTGGCCGACCGCCGCTGGAAGGTCTACAAGCGCGGCGTCGACTTCATCCAGAAATTCATCTTTCCCGGCGGCATGCTGCCCTCGCCGAAGGTCCTGCGCCAGGAGGTCGAGAAGGCGGGGCTCGAGGTCGCGCGGTCGGTCGAGTTCGGCGAGAGCTACAGCCAGACGCTGCGGCGCTGGCACGACACGTTCAACGAGCGCTGGGACGAGGTATCGTTGCTCGGATTCGACGATCGGTTCCGAAGAATGTGGAACTTCTATCTTACGTCTTGCGCGGCCACGTTTCTCAGCGGAAATTGCGATGTGACGCAGATCACAGTGACGAAGGTCGCCTGACACATGCCTACCGCGCCAAAGCTGATTGCCGCGCTTCTTTTCGCCGCTCTTGCGTGGTTCGTCTCGGACCTCGTGAAGCCGCTTCTCGCGGAGGGCACGCAGATGGGGCTCCTCTCGCCGATCAACACCGTCATCGGCGCGTTCTTCGGATGGCGCGTGATGGGGGCGCGGGCCGGGCAATCGTTGAAGGCCTCGCTTGGGTACGGCGTGACGACGGCGGGCATCATCGTCTTCTGGTGCCTGCTCGTCTGGTCGGCCTACCTGATGACGATCCAGTCGACACGGATGCGCTATGACGGTCCGATCGATGCGCTGCAGGACATGTTCGCGATGATGATGTCGTTCGGTCAGACCATGTTCACCGCGGAGGTGATGGGCAGCCTCGTCGTCGGCGCTCTCGTCTTCGGCTGGCTCACCGAGCAGGTCGCGCGCCGGTATACATGACGCCACCGACAGCGCTGTTCTTCTACGGGACGCTGCGGCACCGCCCGCTTCTGGATCTCGTGCTCGGGCCGCCGGGCGCCGGCCGGGTGCGGCTCAGGCCGGCGACGCTTCAGGGTCACGAGGCGCTGTGGGTCGTCGGCGAGGACTTTCCGATGATCCGGAGACGCGAGGGGGCCGTGGCCGAGGGCCTGCTCGCCGAGGGGCTGCTGCCGGACGACGCGGCGCGGCTTGCGTTCTACGAAGGCGCGTACCGGTTCTCGACGCGCGCCGTCGAGGTGTCCTCGGACGGCGCGCCTGTCCGGGCCGCGACCTTCTTTCCCGACGAGGAGGAGGCATGGCAGCCGGGGGCACCGTTCGAGCTTGAAGACTGGGTCGCGCGATGGGGCGGCGTCACGACGGGCGCCGCCGCGGAATACATGACGGGGTATGGACGCTGGGCGGGGAGCGCCGCCGCGCGGTTCTGGCCGCGGTTCCGAAGCCGCGCATGGTCGCGGATCATCGCGGCGGGCGAAGCTGCTCCGGCAGCCGCAGAGCGCGGGCCTGGAGGCGACACGGTGGTCGAGCACCGGCGCATCCGGCGGCACGGCGGATTCTTCGCGCTCGACGAGATCACCCTCGGGCATCCGGCCTTTTCCGGCGGGACCGTCGAGGTCTCCCGCGAGGTCTTCGTCGGCACGGACGCCGCGCTGGTGCTGCCCTACGACCCCGGAACGGACCGTGTCGCCCTTGTCGAGCAATTCCGCATCGGCCCCTACGTCCGCGGCGACGCCCGGCCCTGGGCGCTGGAGCCGGTCGCGGGCCTTGTCGACCCGGGCGAGGACCCAGCCGACTGCGCGCGGCGCGAGGCGCTGGAAGAGACGGGGCTCGAACTCGGGCGGCTTGTGCCGGTGCCCGGCGGCTATCCGTCGCCCGGCGCGACGACGGAGTTCTTCCACCTCTACGTCGGGCTCTGCCCGCTCGGTCCCGACGACGCGGACCGCCCGCACAGCGGCATGGCGGACGAGGGCGAGGACATCCGCACGCACATCCTGACGCTCGACGAGGCGATCGGGCTGACCGAGACGGGGGCAGCGAAGGTCCTGCCGCTCGCGTTCCTGCTGTTCTGGACCGCACTGAACCGTGAGCGCCTGGCCGAGCTTGCTTGAGTTCGCTTTCCCGTCCCCCTAGACAGGACGGGCGTCGGGAAGGGAGCGTGGCATGGAGATCAGGACCGATCTTGCAGACAGCATCGGAAACACGCCGCTGATCCGGCTTCGCGGCCCGTCGGAGGCCACGGGCTGCGACATCCTCGGCAAGTGCGAGTTCCTGAATCCGGGCCAGTCGGTCAAGGACCGCGCCGCGCTCTTCATCATCCGCGACGCGGTCGAAAAGGGATTGCTGCGTCCGGGCGGGACGATCGTCGAGGGAACGGCCGGCAACACCGGGATCGGTCTCGCGCTGGTCGGAGCCTCGATGGGGTTTCGCACGGTGATCGTGATCCCCGAGACGCAGAGCCAGGAAAAGAAGGACATGTTGCGCCTGTCGGGCGCCGAACTCGTCGAGGTGCCGGCGGCGCCTTACAAGAACCCCAACAACTACGTGCGCTACTCGGGCAGGCTCGCCGAGCGGCTGGCGCAGAGCGAACCCGATGGTGCGATCTGGGCCAACCAGTTCGACAATGTCGCCAACCGGCAGGCGCATGTCGAGACGACGGCCCCGGAAATCTGGCGGCAGACGGACGGGAAGGTCGACGGCTTCATCTGCGCCATCGGCACCGGCGGGACCATCGCGGGAACCGCCAGGGTGCTGCAGCCGAAGGGCGTGAAGATCGGTCTCGCCGATCCGGAGGGATCGGGCATGTACAAGATCTACACCGGGCGCGAGGCCGGCGGCGATTCCATCACCGAGGGGATCGGGCAGGGCCGGGTGACGGAAAACCTCGAGGGCTTCACCCCCGACCTCGCCTACAAGATCCCCGACAGCGAGGCGCTGCCCGTCGTCTTCGATCTTCTGGCCGAGGAGGGCCTCTGCCTCGGCGGGTCGTCGGGCATCAACGTCGCGGGGGCGATGCGGATGGCGCGCGAGATGGGGCCGGGGCACACGATCGTCACGATCCTCTGCGACTACGGCACGCGCTACCAGTCCAAGCTCTTCAACCCGGACTTCCTGAGATCGAAGGACCTGCCGGTGCCGGACTGGCTCGACCGTCCGGGGCGCGAGCTGCCCGACGTCTTCGAGGAATGACCCGGCTCCTTGCCATCATCGGCCTTGTCGTCTGCGTCGCCCTCTCGGGAGCCGCCGCCGCGCAGGAGGCGACTCCGCCGATCGACTACGACGCCTTCGAGACGGTCGCGAGCGTCGCGGAGACCCTGGTCGAGGATCCGACGGTTTCTGACGCGCGTCTCGAGGAGATCCGCGAGCAGCTGTCGGAACAGCGTGCACGGCTTCTGGCGGCGCAGGATGTGAACGAAACGGCGATCGCGCGGCTGCAGGGGCAGATCGAGGCGCTCGGTCCGCCGCCCGAGGAGGGGCAGGAGGAACCGGCGGAGATCGCGGAGCGGCGCGAGGAGCTCAACAGGCAACTGTCCGTGGCGCAGGTGCCGCGCGTGACGGCGACCGAGGCCTACAACCGGGCGGACGGGCTCATCGGCGAGATCGACATGGTGCTGCGGGCGCGGCAGAACGAGCAATTGCTCGAGCGCGCGCCGAGCCCGCTGGTTCCCTCTCACTGGCAGGATGCCGCGACCTCGCTTGTCGCCGTGGCGACGAATATGCGCAACGAGTTCGGGCAGGCGTTCCAGGACGACACCCGGAGGGCGGCGCTGCGCGACGGGGCGGTGGTGACGATCGGACTGGTCGCCGCCGGTCTGCTTCTGATCCTGCGCGGCCGGAGCTGGGCGGGGCGGCTCGCCGGACTCGTCTACCGCCGACGGGCGCGGAGCACGGTCGTGTTCATCGCCTCGTTCGGCCAGGTGCTGCTGCCGGTCGTCGGCGCCGTGATGCTGGTTGCCGCCGCGATTTCGACGGGCGTGACAGGGCAGATGGGAACGATGCTCCTGCTGGGGCTCATCGGATTCCTGAGCACCACGTTCCTGGCGCTCTGGCTTGGCGGACGGCTGTTTCCGCCGGATCCCGCGGATCTCGCGACGCTCGATCTCAGCGCGTCGGATCGTGCGATGGCGCGGCGGACGGCGGTCGGAATCGGGATCATGGTCGGGCTGGCCGGTGTGCTCGAGGTGTTGTCCGAATTCGACGAGGTCAGCCCGGCGACGGACGGTGTCCTGCTGCTGCCGGTCTACCTCATCCTCGGCGTATTGTTCTGGAGGTTCGGCAAGCTTCTTGTCGCGGCGCGCGACAGCGCGAAGCAAGCCGAAGAGGCCAGCTTCGCGACCGGGGCCGTCGGCCTCGTTGGCCGTGCGCTGCTGGCGGTGGCCGTGGCGGGTCCGGTTCTCGCGATCGCGGGCTATCAGAACGCGGCCCAGAGCCTGATGGTCCCGGCGGCGCTGACGCTCGGCGTCATCGCCTTCCTCCTGGCGTTGCAGGTGCCGATCCGCGACCTCTATTCGCTGATTTCTCGCACTCCCGTGGAAGAGGCCCCGAAGGCGCTGATCCCGGTGCTGGTTAACTTTGCGCTGGCGTTGCTCGCGCTGCCGGTGCTCGCGCTGATCTGGGGGATGCGCCCCGCCGAGCTGAGCGAGGTCTATGCCCGCTTCTCGGAGGGCTTCAGTCTGGGGGAGACGCGGGTCACGCCGGGCGACGTCGCGGTCGTGCTCGTGGTCTTCGGGGCCGCGCTCCTGTTCGTCCGGATCGTGCAGGGGGCGCTCCGGAGCACGGTGCTCCCCCGCACGCGAATGGACACCGGCGCGCAGAACGCGATCGTCTCGGGCATCGGCTATGTCGGCATCGCCATCGCGGCGCTGATCGCGATAAACACCGCGGGCATCGACCTGACCGCGCTCGCCTTCGTGATCTCGGCACTGTCCGTCGGTATCGGCTTCGGCCTGCGCAATGTTATCGAGAATTTCGTGGCCGGGATCATCCTGCTGATCGAGCGCCCGATCGGCGAGGGCGACTGGATCGAGGTTGGCGGCAACATGGGGATCGTCAAGAGCATCTCGGTCCGCTCGACGGTGATCGAGACCTTCGACAAGCAGCAGCTCATCGTGCCCAACGGCGACTTCATCACCGGGACCGTCACGAACTGGACCCGCGGCAGTTTCATGGGCCGCGCGGTGGTGCTCGTGGGCGTGGCCTACGGGACCGACACGCGCCGGGTACAGGAGATCCTGCTCGAGATCGCGCGGGAAAATCCGTCGGTGATGCACTTTCCCGAGCCGGGCGTCGATTTCCTGGGCTTCGGGGCGGACAGTCTCGACTTCCGGATCCGCGCGGTGCTGTACGACGTGAACCAGCTTCTTTCGGTGAAGACCGAGATCCATCACCGGATCGCCGAGCGCTTCACCGAGGAGGGGATCGAGATCCCGTTCGCCCAGCGCGACATCTGGCTCCGGAACCCCGAGACGCTGCAGTCCCTCCCGCGGGGGGAGCACATGCCGCCCCCGGCAGAGGCGCGACCGGAGCCCGGCAGCCGCGACGCGCAGGCGGACGCAAGGGGAGAGACACGATGACCGAGACGCTCTTTCTCGCCGACCCGTACCGCAAGGAGGCGGACGCCAAGGTGACGGCTCTGACGCCCGAGGGCGGCATCGTGCTCGACCGGACGATCTTCTATCCGACGGGCGGCGGCCAGCCGGGCGACGCGGGCCGCCTGAGCTGGGAGGGCGGCGACATCGGGATCGCCACGACCGTCAAGGGCGAGGGCGGCACCATCGTTCTCATCCCCGGCGAGGCGGCGGCGCTGCCGCCCGAGGGCGCACCGGTGCGCCAGGCGCTCGACTGGGACCGTCGCTACCGCCACATGCGGGTGCACACCGCGCTGCACCTTCTGTCGGTGATCATCCCGCTCCCGGTCACCGGCGGATCGATCGGTGTCGACAAGGGGCGGCTCGACTTCGACATGCCGCAGGCGCCGCGCGAGAAGGAGGCGCTCGAGGCGGCGCTGAACGACCTCGTGGAGGCGGACCTGCCGGTGACCGAGGACTGGATCACCGACGCGGCGCTGGAGGCGAACCCGTCGCTCGTCAAAACGATGTCGGTGATGCCGCCGATGGGGGCTGGACGCGTGCGGCTGATCCGGATCGGAGACGGCGACAGCCAGGTCGACCTCCAGCCCTGCGGCGGCACCCATGTCGCGCGGACCGGCGAGATCGGACGCCTCAGGCTCGGCAAGATCGAGAAGAAGGGCGCCCGGAACCGGCGCGTCAACGTCCACCTCGACTGACCGCATTGGGTCTTGAACCGGACGGCGCTTAGCGGCTAGGAAGCGGCGGAACGGAGAGGTGGCCGAGTGGTCGAAGGCGCACGCCTGGAACGCGTGTAGGCGGGAAACCGTCTCCAGGGTTCGAATCCCTGTCTCTCCGCCACCGACATTCGTCTCCTATTCCCATGTCCAAACGGCGCGGAATTCCCTCGGGATTCCGTCGGCTTGCATGTTCGCTAACGCCGAAGAGACGGACTCTGGCGGCTGGTTTGGCGCGGTTTCCTGCCTTGGTCTCACGAGGCTATTTTGCCGGGTCCGCTTTCGCCGTTTTCCCTGATACCGCCCGATTTACAGGGTAATTTTGCGATTTGAGGCTTGGGTCGCCTTGCGGGGCCGGAATTCTCTTCGCAAAACCAGAGGCTTGCAGAGATTTCCCTACGCATCGGAACAGGGAAAATTTCGCGCAAAACAGGGAAGGATCAGGGGCCGATCAGGGACACGTCCCCGCTGATCAGGGATTCGCGGTCAACCCGCAAATCCAAGCTGCCGTTCCTGTGCGTCCCAGGCGAGGGGAGGATGCGTGCGCAAGAGGGCCTTGAGCGTCAGGTCGATCGGTTGGCGCCCGTTGACGATGGCGTCCTTGATCTTGGGTGAGAGGCCGTCGAGATGCATGATCCGGGACATGTATCGCTCGGAGGCTTTTTCGGATTTCGCGATGTGAGCAAGTGGTATTCCAGAACGCATTTGCTCGGACCAGATCCGCGCATTTCGCAAAGCGCGGATCAGGCTCGGGTCTGGCGCAGGCATGATGTCGCCGGCCACGATCCTGATTTCAACACCGCGTCTTCGGCACTCGAAACTCACTTCGATCGCGAGGAGGCGCCGATCAAGTTGGTCTGCTGGGACACCGATCGCGCTGGCGATTGTCGTTGGGTCGAGGTCGATAGTCAGAACTTCGCGACCGATGCGCCCCGATCGGATCAGGGACACGGCGGACTGAATGCCCTCCTTGGCAATTGCGGATGCAAGGCTCGACAGCAGGCGCGACGCGCCTTGCGCAGACGCGGCATCCGACGCCTCCAGCACAAGGTGCCGCTTTGCGCATTGGCCCAAGTGATGCGAGATGTGGTTCGCTACCGAAACCTCGAGTTCCCTGGCGGGCAAACGCCACCCCGTCGGATCGCAGCCTCCCGACACCAGCCGGTTCGAGACGTAGTAGCGGAAGCGCCGGCCATTCTTCTGGCAGTGGGTCGGGGTGAGATGATCACCAGTCTCATCGCAGAAGAGACCTTTCAAGGGCGCATCAGCATCGGGGGCTCCGCCCGGCTGAGCGCCGCGCCGTCGGCGGCTGGCTGACTGCAGGAGATGCTGAACCTCCTCCCATAGCGCTTCGTCGATGATGGAGTCGTGAAGTCCGGGGTAAGTCACTTCCTTGTGGCGGATGAGACCTCGATAGATCGGGTTCGTCAGAACCTTATGGATCTGACCCTGGCTCATGATGTTGCCGCCCTGGACCCGACCGGTCGAGAAGATATGACGCTTTGAACGAAGGCCGCGCGCCTCAGCTTCGCGCGTGACAGCGCTCAGGCATCCATGTTCGTGGTAGAGGTCGAAGAGCTCCCTGACGATTTCCGCTTCGTCTTCGTTGACGACAAGTTCCCGGCGCATCTTGTCGGGGTGAGGGTCATATCCGAGCGGCGGCACCCCGCCCATCCAGAGCCCCTTCTTCTTGGAGGCTGCGATCTTGTCCCTGATCCGCTCCGCCGTGACCTCGCGCTCGAACTGCGCGAAAGAGAGAAGCACATTCAATGTCAGCCGGCCCATCGACGACGAGGTATTGAAAGCTTGAGTGACCGAGACAAAAGAGCAGCCCGCCGCTTCGAGGCGCTCGACCAGTTTGGCAAAGTCGGCGAGCGACCGCGTCAATCTATCGATCTTGTAGACCACGACCATGTCAATCCGACCGGCGTCGATCTCGGTCAGGAGCCGGTTGAGTGCCGGTCGATCAAGCGTCCCGCCTGACACGCCGCCGTCGTCATAGCGCTCGGGCCGCATCTTCCAGCCCTCGTGCTTCTGGCTTGCGATGTAGGCAGCGCAGGCCTCATGCTGGGCGTCGAGTGAGTTGAAGTCCTGATCGAGCCCCTCGTCCGAGGATTTGCGCGTGTAGATGGCGCAGCGGATTAATGGCTTGCTCATGAGCGCCCCTTTCCTGTCAGACCGAAGAAGCGGGGGCCAGACCAGTGTGCCCCCGTGATCTCGCGCGCGATGGCGGAGAGCGACCGCCAGGTCGTGTCGCGCCAGCGGTATCCGTCCGCCGCGACCTCGACGATATGCGTAACGCCGTTCCATTCGCGGATGAGGCGTCCGCCCGGTGCGAGTTGCGGCGTGGTCGTCTGCAGCGTCTCGTCGGCACGCCTATCGAGCGCTTTCAGCGTGCTCTTCGACATTCCGCCCAGTCGGCGCGTTTGGACTTCGGCGGCGAGGAAGCGTCTCAGAAATGCGCGGCTCAGGCTCTTTGGCGGCGGGGCCTTGAAGATATCAGACCAGGCCGCGACAAGTGCAGCCCGGTCCATGGTTTCGAGATCGCTGACGCGGATCACGACGTCGTCTCGGGCGAGACGGTGATGCGGTAGACCGACTCTGTTTTATGGTCTTCGCCGGGTGCCGCCCGCTCGATCGTGTCTCCTGCCTTCCGGAGGCCGCTCAGGGCGGCCCGCGCTGAATGCGGCTGCCAGCCCGTCGCCTTGCAGATCGCGGCGATGGTCGCGCCCTGCGGACGGGCGAGCATCGCGCGTACCTTCTCCGTCTTGGTCTGTTTCTTCGGCATATGGTTTCTCCTCTGCGATGGCCTGCGGCGACATGCCGGGCCCGGTACCGAGGAGCGCCCGATCTCTCGGGCGTTGCGGCAGTACCGCTCTGTTCGCAGCAGTAGTCCAGTTCTTTCTGGAGCACTGTTTCTTACGAGGAAGAGAGCGGCTGCGCGCATCCCGTATCCCCGATTTTTAGTCAACAAATCAATTCCTTGCAAAGAATGCGCTGCTTCCATATCTTGATGGTAACCACTCGGAAGATACGGGTGGGACATGGCTCCGGCAGGCAGCACTCACTGGAAACGTTCGTTTCCGCAGAGAGCATTCGAAGGAGCAACTCTCGGATCACTCGGTCCGGGGAGTTGCTGTTTATGCTCTCTCCGATTTCCCGCAGCGATCCTTTCTGTTCAAGCGCGCAGAAGCGCGCCGATTTGAAAGGAGGGCATCATGCCCGCACAACCG
>Ga0102929_1002229_pt1 | contig 11532 bp, 9 predicted proteins | sample SalPonR1_B_D2_MG_FD_78510 | JGI IMG/M metagenome (GOLD analysis project Ga0102929, IMG submission 78510) | Salt pond soil microbial communities from South San Francisco under conditions of wetland restoration - Salt Pond MetaG R1_B_D2_MG | ecosystem: Environmental > Aquatic > Marine > Intertidal... | reverse complement strand
GATAGGTATGGGTGGCATAGACATAGACAATATCGAAGCCCGCGTCGCGTGCCCGAAGCGCGGCCTTGCGATGCCAGTGGCGCAGGGCACGGATGTCACTCTTGTCCATCGCGCGTATCTGAAACGGATGCCCCGCAAGGTTCGGCATGTCGGCCACATCCATCGACACTTCCCGCGTGAGGATATTGGCCGACCGCGCGCCGCCATACCAAAGCTCGGCGGCGGCAAGCGCGCCATGCTCATGCACCTTTTCCGTCATCAGGGCATGGGCGCGGATATCGCTGTCATTCCAGAGCGAGGCCGATGGATGCGGCAGGTCATCCGAGGTGGGATGGATTGAGGTGTATTCGGTCGAGACCACGCCCCAGCCGCCTTCGGCCTTCACACCGCGCATCGCGGCAAGGGTGCGGGGCCGCAGATACCCCATGCCGGTGCAATGCGGCACTTGATAGAAACGGTTTTTCGCCGTCACTGGGCCAATCTTCATCGGCTCGAACAGGATGTCATAGCGGGGGTCGCGCGTCATGTGGGGCCTCGGTTCAATAATCGGCGGCAAGCGCCGGGATTTCACGCAGGAACGGCACCCCCTCGGCGGGCCCCTCTCCAAGCTCGCGGGCATAACGGTGGCCCGACCAGACAGCGGCGGCGATGGTGCCGGGCGAAAGCGCGTCACCGATCCGGGTGACCGAGGACGCGCCGTGTTCGGAGAGCGCCGACCATAGCGCCTCATCGGGGCGGCGCATGGTGACCAGAACCACGCTGGCACAGGCGATGCGGGTCTCGGCCTCGGTATAGACACAGCCTAGGGTGACGCCGTCCTTGTTGATTTCCTCGACGGTATGCAGCGCAACGATCTTCACGCCCATCTTCATCAGCCGGGTCTGAATGCGGTCCTGCTCAAGCGTGTATTCCGTCCATTCCGACACGACGGCGGCAGGCGTGACCAGCGTGACCTCGGCCCCCGCCTCGCGCAGCTTCTCAGCCAAGATACCGCCCATGTAATAATGTTCGTCGTCAAAGATCACGACCGGCCCGCGCGGCTCGGTTCCGGCCATGATGTCATCGGGCGTCAGCACCTGCATGGCCGGGTCGGCCGGAATTGGGGCGGCATGGCTACGGCCCTCGCCAGTGGCCACCCAATGCGCGCCCGTGGCCAGCGCGACGTGATCTGGCGCCAGCTCTTCGATCATCTCTGCGTCCACGTCACTTTCAAGATAAAGGTTCACGTTGGGCATCTGGCTGATCTGGTAGTCGCGATAGTCCACCACCCGGAACCACGCGCTCAGGCCCGGCAGCGTGCGTTCGCGCAGGAGCCTGCCACCCACCGCGTCGCCGCGTTCGGCCAATGTCACCTCATAACCGCGCTGCCCGAGCGCGCGCGCGGCCTCAAGCCCGGCAGGGCCCGCGCCGACGATAAGAACGCTTTCGCTGGCATGGGCCTTGCCGATGCGTTCGGGATGCCAGCCGCGGCGCCATTCCTCGCCCATCGTCGGGTTCTGCGTGCAGCGCATGGGCATCGCCATGATATCACCCGACACGCAGATGTTGCAGCCGATACATTCGCGGATGTCTTCGATCCGGCCTTCCTCGATCTTGTTGGGCAGGAACGGGTCCGCGATCGACGGGCGCGCCGCCCCGATGAAATCCATATGCCCCGACTTGATCAATGAGACCATCTTGTCGGGTGACGTATAGCGCCCCACGCCCACCACGGGTTTCGACGTCACCTGCTTGACGAAGCGGGTATAACTGTCCTGAAAGCCCTCATCGGCAAAGCGCGACGTCTGGCTGTCATGCTCCCATGACGAGACGTTCACATCCCAAAGGTCCGGCAGGTCCGCCAGCATCTCGACCACGTCGCGGCCTTCGCTCTCGGCTTCGATCCCCGCAGGGCCGCTCAGTTCATCCACGGCAAAGCGCATTGCGATGCCGCAGGTGTCGCCAACCGCTTCCTTGGTGTCGATCAAAACCTCGCGCAGCAAGCGCAGGCGGTTTTCAAGGCTCCCGCCATACTCATCCGTACGGTGATTGCGCTCGCGCGACAGGAAATGCATGAGCGTGGTAAGCTGATGGCCCGCATAGACATAGATCACATCATAGCCCGCGTCGCGCGCGCGCAACGCGGCGTCCACATGCATCCGGCGCATGGCGCGGATATCGGACTTGTCCATCGCGCGCACCTGAACCGGGTGATGATAATCGACAGGCCGCACCGACGGACCCCACGGCACTTCACGGCTATAAAGGTTCGAAGTCGCACCGCCGGGATGGGCAAGCTCGATCCCCGCAAGACTTCCGTAGTCGTGCACCTTCTCGGTCATCCGCGCGTGATAGGGTATGTCACGCTCATCCCACAGGCGGCCTTCGTTGTAAGGCGTGCTTTCGCCCGACACGTCGAAATCCACTTCCTCGGTGCAGATTACCGCCCAGCCGCCCTCGGCCTTGACCCGGCGCATCTCGGACCATGATGTCGGATGCTGCCGGCCCATGCCGTTGCAATGGGGCACCTGATAGAACCGGTTGCGCGCGGTGACCGGTCCTATCCGAACCGGCTCGAACAGGATGTCATAACGGGGATCTCGGGTCATGAACTGCCTTGTCTACAGGGGGTTGAACAGGCCGGCGCCACATCCGTGAAATGCTGTGGGAACACACCGGCAAGATAGCCCAGAACCCGCGCCTTGGCGGTTTCGGGCGGGTATTCATCGGGATACATCAGGATATTGAGACAAAACCCGTCATAAAGCCCCTCAAGCGTGTCGGCGACATTGTCGGGGCTGGTACCTTCGTATGCGCCTTCTTCGATGATCGAGGCACACATGGCGGTCACGATGTTCCACCGCTCCGGGTCCATCTCGCACATGATCTCACGGTAGGCGCCGCGATATGCGGCCTCACCGTAAAAGGCGAACCAGACGGTCAGCTTGCGCCGGTTGCACACGATCGGCTCGAAATGCGCCTCGACCATGGCTCGAAGACGGTCCGCGGCCCCGTCTCCGGCCTTAGCCACGCGACCCTGCCAATGCTCGCGGTATTCCAACGCGAGATAGCGGAGGGTTTCCTCGAAGAGGGATTTCTTGGTCTTGAAATGAAAGTTCACAAGCCCGAGCGACAGACCGGCAAGGCCCGTCACCGTGGTCATCGTGGTGCCGGGGATACCGTGCCTGCTGATTGATTCTATCGTCGCATCAATAAGTTGCTGGCGCCGAACCTCGCGCGATGCGGTCCGACCGACAGGTTTCCCGCCCATTCCTTGAGGAAGTATCGCGTCCGCCATTGTTCCGCTTTCATTCGTTCAAACCGGGCGTCACCAGCCCTTAATCCGTGGCCAGCACAACGACCGACTCATCGGTCCAGCTCAACCAGACATCCTCCGCGGTGTCATCGCTCGAGCTTTTGACACCTTTGTTCTGCGCAGACACCGCGATGGGTTTTCCCCCGCCCGCGACCTCGACAAAGAAATGACTGCGTTCCCCGAGATAAGCGGCATTACCCACCTTACCCTGCACGGCATTTGCCGGGTCGCCGCCATTGGGCTTGGCCTCGCTCAACTGGAACTTCTCGGGTCGGATCGCGACCTGAACCGTATCTCCCTCCGCGAAATGCCGGTCTCCGCTGTTGCCCCGCACGGTGCCAAGCCCCTCCGCCTCGACAACAAGATCGGGGCCCTTGGCCTCGCGCACCTTGGCGTCGAAGAAATTCATCGTCCCGATGAACGATGCCACCTCCCGGCTGCGGGGCCGCTCATAAAGGCCCGACGGCGTATCGAGTTGCAGCACGCGCCCCTCGCTCATCACCGCGATCCGGTCCGACAGCGTCAGCGCCTCTTCCTGATCATGGGTGACAAAGACGAAGGTGATGCCCACCTGCCGTTGAAGCGCGCGCAGCTCAAGCTGCATCTGTTCGCGCAACTGTTTGTCGAGCGCGCCAAGCGGCTCGTCCAGCAACAGCACCTTGGGTTTCAGAATCAGCGCCCGCGCCAGCGCGATACGCTGCCGCTGACCCCCTGAAAGCTCGTTGGCCTTTCGATCTCCATACTCGGGAAGCGCGATGAGGTTGAGCATCTCGTCAACCATCTCATAGCGTTTCGCCTTGCTCAGCTTCTGCTTGCGCAGACCGTAGGCAATGTTGTCGCGCACGTTGAGATGCGGGAAAATCGCATAGCTCTGAAACACCATGTTGACCGGGCGCCGGTGTGGCGGCACCGACGACATGGGCTGACCATCGATATAGATTTCGCCGTTGGTGGGGTTCTCGAACCCCGCCAGCATCCGCAGCAGCGTGGTCTTGCCACAGCCCGACGACCCCAGCAGCGAGAAGAACTCGCCATGGCCGATATCTATCGACACGTCGTCGATCGCCTGAAACTTGCCGAAATACTTGTCGACGTTCTGAATCGAGATGAAGGCTTGTTCGCTCATGGTATTAATCGCCTTTCTTGGCTGCGGCAAAAGCAGCGTCACGGTTGACCCATTGTCCCAGGAACACGATCACGAACGAGGCCGCGATGATCATCGACGCCAGCGCAAGGATCGAGGGGAATTCCTGCGGAAAGCGGAGCTGACCCCAGATATACATCGGCAACGTCGGCTCGGTTCCGGTCAGGAAAAAGGCCATGATGAACTCGTCGAACGAGATGGTGAAGGTCAGTAGAAGACTCGCCAATATGCCGGGGAACACCATCGGGAACGTCACCCGCCAAAAGGTCCACCACGCATTTTCCCCAAGGTCCGCCGAGGCCTCTTCGATGGACCCGTCGAACCCCTCGAACCGGGGCAGAAGCGTCGCGATCGAGAAGGGAAGACAGATGATCATGTGGCCGATGGTGACGGTATAGAGGCTGAGCGGGATGCCAAGCTGGCTCAACAGTACCAAGAGCGCCACGCCAAAGATGATCACCGGCACCACCAGCGGCAGCATGACAAACCCCACCATCGGCGCCTTGCCCGGCATCCGGTAGCGCGTGATCGCCTTGGCGGCAAAAACGCCCAGCCCGGTGGCACAGATCGCCGTGGCGACTCCCACCTTGACGCTGTTCATCAGCGCGTTCCACACCGGCTCGCGGTGGAAAAGCTCTCCATACCATTTGAACGTGAACTCATTGAGCGGGAAGCGCACATAGATCGAGTCGTTGAAGCTAAAGAGCGGCAGGAACATGACCGGCGCGTAGAGAAAGACCAGAAACAGGATCGCGTAAATCTGAAGCGGCCGGTTAGGGCGGTTGATATAGGACTTGTTGCTCATAGAATGCGGTCCTTCACGATCTTGGTGGTTATCATGAATATCGCCGCGATCGCCGCGATGCACAGCATCAGGACGATGGCGAGTGTCGCCCCCATCGGCCAGTTGTTCACGGGCCCGAACTGAAGCTGGATGAGGTTGCCGATCATCATGCCATCAGGCCCACCCAGAAGCGCGGGGGTGATATAATCCCCCGTCGTCGGGATAAAGATAAGCAGGCTCGCCGCGATCACACCGGGTAACGAAAGCGGAAAGGTCACGCGAAAGAACCGCGCCACCGGCCCGTCGCCCAGATCCGTCGCAGCCTCAAGCAGTGAACGGTCGATTTTTTCCAGCGAAACATAAAGCGGCAGGATGGCAAACGCGGCCCATGCGTGCGCCAGTGTGATGATCACGGCATTGGGGCTGTAGAGCAGAAACTCCAGCGGCTGCTCGATGAGGTCCATCGACATCAGTGCCGAGTTGATCACCCCCTCATAGCCCAGCACCACCTTCCATGCGAAGACGCGCAGAAGATAGCTTGTCCAGAACGGAAGCGTCATCAGCACGATCCACATCATCTTGTTCCGGTGAACGTGGAAAGCGACATAGTAGGCCATCGGATAGGACAGAACGACCGTAGCGATGGTCGCTAAGCTCGAAATCCACAAAGACCGGCCCAAGAGCGCCCCATAAAGCGGCTGGTTGTAGACCGCTTCGTAATTCTTGAACGTGGGCGTGGTGTCAAAGCCAAAACCCTGCGCGGTCCAGAGGCTCATGGTGATCAGGATGATGAACGGAATGACGATCCCGATCGTCAGGAACAGAAGTGTCGGGCTGATAAGGGTATAGCCCCGCGCGACCTCGCTGCGCTGAAGCAGGCCCGAAAAGCCGCCGCGCGATGCGGGTTTCGGCTCGGGGCGCTCGACGGCGTCGGGTAAACTGGCTGGGGTATCGCTCATGGAGTCGCCTTTTGCTGGGTAAAGGGCGTCAGCGGCCGGGCGCGCACGCCGCAACCGCACATACAAGGATCATATCCGGGCGACCCGCAGAGGGGGCCGCCCGGACGTATCAGGCGTGGTATCAGAAGCCTGCCTTGATCTGTTCGAACATGGCGTTCATCTTCGATTCCCACTCCTGCGATTGCGGCTTCTGGAAGTGACCCGCGCTCAGGATTTCGGTGGGATTCTTGCTCAGGCCAAGCCCGGTCAGCGTTTCGGCATCGAACTCGTCAAACGTCTTGGCGTTCGAGTGGCCATAGCCATAATCACCCACAAGGAACTTGCCTGACTCGACGCTCAGCATCGAATCGATCAGGTCATAGGCCTTGTCGACATTGGGCGCGTCCTTATGGATCATCAGGCCACAAACCCAGGTCAGCGCACCTTCCTTGGGCTGTGCGAACCTCACCGGCACGCCTTCGCCCTGAAGCGCCACTGCCGAGGAGTTCCACGTCATCGCCGCGACCAGCTCGCCCGAGGCAAGCGCCTGTTCCAGAGTGGTGGTGTCGTCGGTATACATGCGAATAAGCGGACGTTGCTCGCGCATGACCGCGGCAATCTTCTCAAAGGCCTCGGGCGAATCGAGGTTGTCGAAATCGACCCCAGCCTTGATCGCACCAATCCACCATGCATCCGCACCGGCGCCGAGACTGCCCAGCTTGTTCTTGTAGCGCTCGTCCCAGAGCATGTCCCAGCTTTCTTCGCCCTCGACCTCGACAAGGTCGGTGCGATAGGTGATCGAGGTCTGACCCCAGTCCCATGGCACCATCCAGTTGCCGCCGCCCTCGGCGTCATTGCCCTCAAGTGCCAGAAGCTCGGGCATCACGTCGCCGCCATGGCTCAGGCGAGACATATCGACAGGCTGAAACAGTCCGGACGCCGCCCAGCGCGGCACTGACTGATTGCAGGGGTGCGACACGTCCACGACGAACCCGCCGCGCATCTTGGTCAGGGCCTCTTCGGACGCCCCGAAGATGGCGAAATCGGGATTGGCGTCACCATGCTTCTCGCGGTATTCGGCAAAGAATTCGGGGATATCGTAGCCGCCCCAGGTGAAATACGTCGCCTGATCGCCGTCCGCGGCGCGCGCACCGCGTGTGCCCATCGGCACCGTCGCCACCGCGACGCCCGCCGCCATGAGCGACCGGGTAAACGCGCGCCGACTCATCTTGCCTTCGCGCATTGCTCCCAATTGATCCAGAACATCCATGTAAAAAACTCCCTGTTGTCTCGCCGGGTTTGCCCGGTGTCCGAGGCTCTTGGCGCAGGTCTCTGCACCAGCCCCCATGATCGTGCATTGACGACGCACATAACGCCATCAATTGAATATTCATTCAATTCGCTGTATACCCAAACTGTCAAGAACTCTTTTAGGGTGGCATCCGGCAGTTCCGGGGTTCGGAGACCCAAGGCCACTCAAAGGCTGAGCCAGCTTCCGGCACCTCGCCTAATACGCGTGTCGGGCAAACCTTAGAGGAAACAGCACCATGACCACACCCTTCACCGACCGCCGCTCTGTTCTCGCCGGGCTTGCGGCCCTGTCCGCACGCCCCGCTCTGGGCGCGGACGCGGCCGCCTCCCCGGATGTCGTCGTGATTGGCGCGGGGATCGCCGGGCTTCAGGCGGCACGCGCCCTGCGCGCGTCGGGCCGCTCCGTCACGGTGATCGAAGCGATGGACCGGATCGGCGGCCGCGCCTATACCGAAACCGCGACCATGGGCGCGCCCTATGATCACGGCTGTTCATGGATCAATGACGGCCCGAACAACCCGTTCGTCGGCATGGCCCGGCGCGAAGGGGTCGATCTTCTGAATCATTCCGAGGCGGGAGAAGCCTATTTCGTGGGCGACACCCGCGCCACACCCGCCCAGATCGCCGCCTATGACCGCGGATACGGGACCGTCACCACCGCGCTCAACACCGCTGGTCGGGCCGGGCGCGATGTCCCGGCCGCCTCGGTCCTGCCCAAGGACGCGCGCGACACCGGCGCCACCCAAAGCTGGATCGGGCCAATGGATTTCGGGGTCGATTTCACCGATCTCTCGACCCGTGACTGGTGGGAATCCGCCCCGGCCACGCCAAGCTATATGGTGCCCTCGGGGCTGGGTGCGCTCGTGGCGCGGCATTACCGCGACATCCCGGTCAAAACAGGCACCCGCGCCACGAAGGTGGATTATTCCGGCCCCGGTGTCCGGGTCGAAACAACCGCCGGGCAGATCACCGCCAAGGCCGCCATCGTGACGGTTTCAACCGGTGTGCTCAACGCGGGCGGGCTGCGCTTTGCCCCTGACCTGCCGAATCCCACGCAGGCGGCCATCGCGAACCTGCCGATGGGTCTTCTGGCCAAGGTGGCCCTGCGGTTCCGCCCCGGATCACGCTTCGGTCTCGTGCCGAATCATTGGCTCACCTACCACGTCCCCGATGACATGCCGGCGCGCGCATCCTTCTTCATCACCTGGCCTTTTGGCTATGATTACGTGGTGGGCTTCGTCGGCGGCAGCTTCGGATGGGACCTGTCACGCGCCGGGCAGGACGCGGCAGTGCGCTTTGTGCTTGATGAGTTTGTCCGCGTCGCGGGCTCAGAGGCACGCAAGGCCTTCGTCACCGGCCACCTGACCGATTGGGCGCAAAACCCGGCAACACTGGGGGCCTATGCCGCCGCCCGACCGGGCCATTACGACGCGCGCACCGCATTGGCGCGCCCCGTGGCTGACCGTGTCTTCTTTGCAGGCGAAGCGATGGGCGGATCGCACTCCGCCTTGTGCAGTGGCGCGTTCAAAAGCGGCGACAAGACGGCCCGCGCGGTTGACAAGGTGCTAGGATGAGGCGGCCGGTCACCCCGCTTGCCCGCGACGCGCTTATGATCGAAACGCCGCGCCTTTTGCTGCGGCCCTATATGTCCGATGACCTTCCCCTTGCCATCAAAACGCTGACCGACCCCCGCGTCACCCGCTATGTATGCGACACGATGACCCCCGAGGCGGTGGAGGATCTCATGCCGCTCATCACTCGGAGGGGCGCAGGCGGACGGCTTGGCATGTGGGCCGCGGCGCGCAAGGATACCGGCGAAATGATCGGGGATGGGGTGCTCACGCCGCTGCCGGTCGAAGAGGAAGACGCCGACTGGACCTCTCTCTTGCCAGACCGTTATCCCGACGACGAAATCGAAGTGGGTTACATGCTTCTGCCGGGTGCATGGGGCAAGGGGTTCGCCACCGAGATCTGTATGGCGCTCCTGCGCTTCGCATTCACGCAAACCGGTCTGCCCGAGGTGGTGGCCGTCACCGATCCCGAAAACACCGCGTCGCAACGGGTTCTTTTCAAGTCTGGCTTGCATCCCGAAGGCACCCGCCGCGCCTATGCCGAGGATGTGCCGGGCTTTCGCATCACGCGGGAAGAGTGGTTCGACCGAACGGCGTGATAGAAATCTTCAAAAAGATTTCTATCTGCATTTTTTCAAGAAAGCGCCAAACCGACAGACGACAACGCAACACGGGCCACCCCGGGGGGTGGCCCGTGCACGCATCACGTGACGTGACGCTTACTTCTTGAGGTTGGTCCAGATCTGGTCATAGACCTCCTGCGTTTCCTGATCGCAGACCTCGATAAAGACGGTCTTGCCCGCGTCTTCCGGCGGGTTCGACTCTGGCAATGTCGCGAGTTCAGTGTCGAGATGCGGATCGACCCCGTCCACACCCGCGCTATAGCGGGCATAGTTGGTCACAGCCGCGATATTCTCGGGCTCAAGCAGGAAGTCCATGAACTTGAGCGCATTCTCGCGGTTGGGCGCATCCTTGAGCAGGACGGCATTGTCCATCCAGACGATGTAGCCCTCCTTCGGGAAGGCATATTCCACATTCGCGCCCTCTTCGCGGGCCTTGGCGCCAAAGCCGTCATAGATCTGACCCACAGCCGCATCACCCGAAACCAGAACCTCCTTGGCGGTGTCGCTGTTGAAGGATGCCCAATGTTGCTTGGCCTCCTGCAACATCGCATTGAGCGCCTTGAGCTGTTCACGATCGGTCGAGCATTGCGGGATGCCCATGTGCAGGGATGCCATCGCAAGCACTTCGCCCTGACTGTCGAGCATGTTGATCTTGCCCGAAAGCTCTTCGGGCGGATTGAACAGGATATCGGTGGTGTTGATGTCGCCCTGATAGACGTCACGGTTCACCATGAACGAGGTCGAGCCCCACTGATACGGGATCGAATGCTTGCGCCCCGGATCAAAGCTCGGGTCGGCCCACTCCTCCTCGATGTTGTCCTTGTTCTCAAGCTCGCCCTCTTCGATCGTGTCAAGCAACCCTTCATTGGCCATGATCTTGACCATGTAGTCGCCGGGCACGGCCACGTCATAGGTGCCGATGGCCCCCGCCTTGAGGGATGCGAGAAGCGATTCGTTCGAGTCGTAGGTGTCCATCGTCACCTCGACGTCATGCTCCTCGGCGAACTTGTCCAGAAGCTCTTGGGGGATGTATTCGAACCAGTGATAGATCACCAGCTCCCCTTCGGCCTGCGCCGCCGTCGCGCCAAGCGCGAGCGCCATGGCCGTGGCGGTTGTTTTGAGCGTGAGTTTCATGTCGTGTCCTCCTTGTTGGTGTGTGTCGCGTCTTGGGCCGTGTCAGCCAAGTTCGTCTTTCTTGCTCACGAAATACGAGATCGTGACCATCAGGATCGACACCCCCAGAAGCATGGTCGAGATGGCCATGATGTTGGGCTTGATCCCTTGTTTCACCGCGCCAAAGATCGCCGTGGGCAGGGTCTCGACGCCTGCGCCCTTGACGAAATTGGTGATGATGAAATCGTCAAGCGAGATAATAAAGGCCAGCAGGAACCCCGAGATAATCCCCGGCATCATCATCGGCAGCAGGATCTTGGTGAACGCCTGCCGCTTGGTCGCGTAAAGGTCCAGTGCGGCCTGTTCGAACGTGTCCTCGATCCCCTGCATCCGCGCGGCGATCGGCATATAGGCAAACGGGATGCAGAACGCGATATGCGCAACAAGGATCGTCAGGTATCCGCGCGTGAACCCGATGGAATTGAAAAAGATGAGCGTCGCCACCGCCGTCACGATTTCGGGCACCATGAGCGGCATGCTGATCAGACCCAGCGACAACATGCGCAGCCGGAACTGCCCACCCCGGATAACCGAGGTCGCCGCCAGCGTCGAAAGCGTGGTGGCCGTTCCCGCCGCGATGATCGCGATGGTGAAACTGTTCCACGCCGCGAGCTTGAATTTCTCGGATTCCGGCCCGGTGAACACGTCCACATACCAGCGAAGGCTGATACCCTCCCAGTTGGTGATCGACTG
>Ga0102929_1002219_pt1 | contig 11552 bp, 9 predicted proteins | sample SalPonR1_B_D2_MG_FD_78510 | JGI IMG/M metagenome (GOLD analysis project Ga0102929, IMG submission 78510) | Salt pond soil microbial communities from South San Francisco under conditions of wetland restoration - Salt Pond MetaG R1_B_D2_MG | ecosystem: Environmental > Aquatic > Marine > Intertidal... | reverse complement strand
GCAATAAGCATGACAGAGCCATCCGAACCTTTCAGCAGTCCTGGAGTAGACTTCAAGAAAGAGCGATCGGTCTTCATCAGAGATAAAAATATCCTCTCTTCGGTCACCTCTGGATGTTATATGATACAAAGCACCGGGGAATTCGATCCTCAACGGACTGGCCATGGATGATGTTGTAACAAAATAACATACCAGAAATATTTGGTCCTTAAAACATGATTGGTAAATTATCCTATTTTCTTGATTTACCTGTATAACCGAGCAGGGAAGATATCTTAAAGGAATATTCAAGGGCAAGTCTAATTATCTGATCCAGTTTTTGTCCTGTAAGTCTGAAGGATGGACCTGAGACGGCAAGACAGGCTACGATTTTGGCTTCCTGGTTGAATATTGGAGTAGCTACTGATGAGACTCTTTCTTCTCTCTCAGAATTGCTGAAGGCATAGCCTCTTTCTCTTATTATCTCAATTTCCTTCATGAATTTTCCAGGTTCAGTAATGGTGTTTTTGGTAAGAGGTTTAGCGTTTGTGATAATTTCCTGGCGTTCCTCAGGCGATAGAAATGTCAGGAAACATTTTCCTGATGCTCCAGCCCAAAGAGGAAGGGGTTTTCCCAATACCGCGGAATGTTTAAGACTTTGATGACTCACCGCACGTTCGTAACATATTCTGTAATTCCCCTCCCGGAAATACAAATTAACAGTTTCCTCTGTTTTATCTCTAAGATCTTGCATTAATGGCAGTGATATATTGATGATATTCATTGAATATTGAGCTATTTTGCCAAGGTAATAAATCTTAGCCCCCAGGGAAAAAAGCTTAGTATTTGGATTTCTATATAAATAGCCTGATTCCAAAAGAGTTTTAACAATCCTGTGAGTTGAAGAAAATGGAAGTTTTAGCATATTAGAAATCTCTTGCGCACTAAGTTCCGGATTAGAGCTTGAAAAGCATTCAATAACGGCCAGAGCTTTTTCAATAGCTGTTTTTTTTGTTTTCATTATAAAAGCCTCCTAAACATGTATCCAATATACAGGAAGAATAATCTTGACATCAATGTGACAAGTTTTATACTAATTATGTAGTAATCTTACAATATGAATACAACATCCACAATATGGATATAAGTTAAACAATATAATAACATATTTTAAGGAGGTAGAGATATGAGAAAGAAAGGTTTTCTGATAACGGGTATTTTGTTTTTGACGCTTGTTTTTTCAACGGTTGCTTTTGCAGAAGAGGTTTTTATTAGAATTGGTACAAGTAGTGTTGGTGGTGGTTTTTATCAGATCGGAAATACAATAGCACAATTGGGTAACAGAAAAATGGATGGTTATAATTTTACAGCGGTAACAGGAGGCTCCGTTAAAAATTCAATTAATCTGGGGAAAAAGGACATTGAACTGGGCATGGTTCAGTCAGCTACTCTTATGGATGCATGGAACGGAACAGGCTCCTTTGATGGTAAGCCTGTTAAGGAACTTCGATTTGTAACAGCTATTTATCCAATGCCTTTTCATATTCTTTCAAATACCAAAGCGGATATTGAAAGTGTTGCCGACTTCAAGGGAAAAAGGATAGACTATGGACCGATCGGCGGAGGTATCGAGGTGAACACGCGTCGTGTTTTTGATGTCTATGGGATTTCGGATGAAGATGTCGATATTGAAAGATTTGGGAGATCAGAGGTCTCTGAGGCTCTCAAGACCGGACGTTCTGAAGGACATATGTGGGCAACAAGTGTTCCCAATGCAATGGTAACTGACATGGTGAGAAGCGGGAATGTCGGTCTTATCGGGCTTGAAGAAGACAAGATCAAGGAGATAGTTGAAAAATTCTCGGCATATGCTCCTGCTGTAGTTCCTGGTGGCGTATATGATGGATATGATGAAGACATTCCTGTAGTCGCTGCGGTTGGAACTCTTTTGACCTATGCCGACATGGATGAGGATATAGTATATGAAATTACGAAAACCCTCCATGAAAACACAGATTTCCTCAAGGAAAGGCTGAATTATTTCAAAAACTTTGGATTAGAAATTGCTCTTGACGGTATGGTTTGTCCGTTACATCCAGGTGCCAAAAAATATTATGTTGAGCAGGGAATAGTTAAAGAATAAAGATCTGTTTAAATAATTGTTCTTTCAGGAAAGCCCGTTTCGTAATAACGGGCTTTCCTTTCTTTAAAGTTGTAGATGCTGAAGGGAGCATTAACCATGGGATATAAAATGAAGAAGGTTTCATCTGGCTTAAAGCAAAAAGGATTTTCTGAAAATCTTGGAAAACTGGTTACGGTACTTACTGTAACTCTTGCTATTTTTCAGCTTTATACCGCATATTTTGGTCTTCTCCCGGCGATGCAGCAAAGAAGTTTTCACATCGGTTTTGTTTTGATGCTTGTTTTTATATTGTACCCTGCCAAAAGAGGTATTTCTAAAGAAAAACCGTCTTTTTTGGACTGGTCCCTGGTATTTCTTGCGGCATTATGCTGCTTTTATGTTTTCTTCAACTATACAAGTATTGCTGAAAGAGGAGGAATGTCCCAGTACTATGAACTTTACCTTGGAGCGATAATGACTCTACTTGTCTTTGAAGCAGGACGTAGAGTTCTGGGTTATCCTCTTCCGATTTTCTGTAGTATCTTCCTCTTTTTTGCCTATTACGGGCGTTCCATGCCCGGTCCCTTAAAACATTTCGGATTGTCTGTGCCAAGAATTATTGAGGAACTATATCTCACAACTGATGGACTTTTCGGTCTTGTGGCAGGAGTTTCTGCTACATACATATTTCTTTTTATTCTTTTTGGCTCTTTTCTTCAATCAACAAAAACATCGGATTTCTTCAATGACCTTGCTATGGCCCTGGCAGGTCACCTTAAAGGAGGACCTGCCAAAATAGCTGTTGTTTCAAGTGCTTTTATGGGAACCATAAGCGGAAGTACATCGGCCAATGTAGCTACGACAGGTGCATTTACAATACCTCTAATGAAAAAGATAGGATATAAATCGCATTTTGCTGGAGCAGTAGAGGCTGCAGCTTCTACTGGCGGACAGATAATGCCTCCGGTAATGGGTGCTGCCGCCTTTATCATCGCTGATAGTCTTGGAATATCATATGTTAAAGTCCTCTTGGCTGCATTGGTGCCTGCAATACTTTATTTTTGGGGTATATGGTGTTGTTTGAGTCTTGAAGCAAACAGGCTGGGTCTCAAGGGACTTGCAAGAGAAGAGCTGCCTAAGATATCTGAGGTTCTCTTGAAGCAGGGTTACAAGGCCATTCCACTTATCGCCATAATTGTTGTTCTGTTGCAGGGCTATAATCCCCTCTATGCTGGATGTTGGGGGATATTTCTTGCAACTCTCCTTAGTTTTGTAAAAAAAGAAGAACGCCTCAATTTAAAGGAGCTTGTGGCGACTCTGGAAACTGGTGCTAAAACAGCATTGCCAGTAGCCATAGCATGCACGATAGTAGGAATTGTTATAGGGATGATGGGGGCAACGGGAGTTGCTTTGAAAATTGGTGACGCTGTTCTCATTCTTACGCAGGAAAGACTTCTACCAACTCTTATAATAAGTATGATAATTTCCCTGATGCTTGGGATGGGAATGCCAACCACTGCAAGTTATGTAATGGCAAGTGCTGTGGCTACTCCAGCTCTTGTCCTTCTTGGTTGTAAAGCTCTTGACGTTCATCTTTTTGTATTTTATTTTGCTGTTTTATCAACACTTACCCCTCCTGTCTGCGTCGGAGCATATACTGCAGCGGGTCTTGCAGGATCCAATCCTAACAGGACTGCTTTTGCCGGCATAAAATTGGCTCTGGCAGGATTTGTTATTCCATATGTTTTCATTTATTCTCCAAGCCTTCTTCTTACAAATGTTACAAGTTGGGGGCACACGATAATCTCCTTCTTGAGTGCTGTTATTGGAGTATTTGCCCTGGCGGTGTTCTCTGAGGGGTACATGATCAATCCTGTCAGAAAACTGATACGTCCTTTGGCACTTGTGAGTGCGGTAGCTCTTATTCATCCCAAATATGTTACGGATATTGTCGGAGTTTTGCTTCTTGCATTTATTTTCCTTGTTAATATGAAAAATACTACTTCTAGGGCAGTAGAATAATTTTTTCTACGAAAAGGTTTATAAAAAATAAAATGCAAATTTAAGTTTTTAAGATAAATATTAATAACAAAAATATTTCAGGAGGAATTAAAAAGTGAAAAAAACAAGTTTACTCAAAAAGATCATCAATGAAAAAAGAGCAGTACCCTGTCCAGGCGCCCATGATGCCTTATCTGCAAAATTGATCGAAAGGGCTGGTTTTGAAGTGTTACAGGTAAGCGGTTTCGGTCTTGCTGCGACTTATCTTGGTCTTCCTGACATGGCCTTTATGTCTTCTTCCCAGATGATCGAATTTACCAAGAATGTAGTAAATGCAGTAGATATTCCTGTAATGGCAGACGCAGATACAGGTTTTGGAAGTGCCGTTACAGCAATGTATATAGCCAGAGAGGTTATACAGACTGGAGCTGCCGGTATGAATATTGAGGACCAGTCTTTCCCGAAAAGATGTGGTCACATGGAAGGAAAACAGTTGATCTCAATGGAGGAGATGGTGCTTAAGCTCAAAGCATGCTGCAAGGTAAGAGATGATCTTGATCCTGATTTTGTAATAAACGCCCGTACTGATGCTATAGCAGTAGAAGGAATAGAAGCTGCTGTAGAAAGAGGCAATGCTTATGCCGAGGCAGGTGCTGACATGATATTTGTGGAGGCTCCGAGATCTATAGAGCAGATAGAGAAAGTTGTAAATGAAATTAATGCACCTGTCAGTATCAATCTATTTGACAATGTAAAGGGAGGAAAAACTCCTCTTGTACCTGTCGAAAAACTGGCAGAACTTGGTGTTGCAAGGGTAAGTATTCCTGTGGGTACTACCTTTGCCGCCATGAAGGGTGTAGAAAATTACCTTGAGGCTATAAAGGGAGGGGCTCTTGCTGAGGGCAGATATGACCTGGTCAGCAAATTTGAAGAATTCAAAGATGTTGTTGGATATGATAAATTCCGAGATCTTGAGAAAGAATATCTTCCCAAATTTGTTGATTAGTAATTTTTGTTGAAAAAAGGAGAGAAGGACAAAGTATTGTTTGTCCTTCTCTCCTTTTTTAGGTATCAAGCTATTCTTTAACCTGTCTTATCACATCTAAAACTGTGCCATCCCTGTATTCAACAACTCCAATGATCTTTTCCAGAAATTCAGGATCTTCAGGTGTTCCCGTGATGCTGTAGGCCTCATTCTTTAGGTCATGGATATTAACTACATGCAAACCAGCATTTTTTAGGTTATTTTCAAGTTCAGGGTGTTTGGGATTTACTGCGATACCTCTTTCTGTAACTACAACGTCAATAGTGCTGCCTGGAGTTGTTACAGTAATAACTTTATTTACGACCATAGGTAGTCTGCCTCTAAGTAGGGGAGTAGTTATAATAGTGAGTTTAGCTCCTGCTGCAGTATCCATATGACCTCCTATTCCGTGCAGGAGGACTCCGTCAGATTCGGTATTTACGTTCACATTAAAATCAGTATCTACCTGTGTTGCTCCTAAAATAACAGTGTCAAGTTTATTTACTGCGCATCCCTTATTGTGGGGGTTAGCGTAAAAGGAAGCTCCCATTTCAATATGATTTTGGTTTTCCCTGAAAGACCTTACGGCTTCCAGGTCAAAGGATTGTACATCAAGCAGAGCTTCCAGAAGATTTTCTTCAAGCATCTGAACGAAAAATTCAGTAATACCTCCTGAGCCAAAGCTTCCCCTTATTTTCCTTTCTATCATCATTTCTCTGATAAATTCTCCAGCAGCCAGTGAAATCCCACCTGCTCCTGTCTGAAATGAAAAACCTTCCTGGATAAGACCAGAAGCGTCTATTACTCTGGCAGCGTTTTCGGCTATGATAAGCCTGATTGGGTCTCTTGTGACTTGCAGTGTCCCTGAAACTATTCCTGACGGATCTCCTATCTGATCCACTTTTACAACAAAATCAACATAGTTCTGGCTTACAGAAATTGGGGAAAGAGGATATTCTACAAGATTGTCTGTAATTGCTATTACTTTTTTTGCATAACAAGCATCAGCAAAGCAGTATCCGAGAGAACCACATGCTGAAGGACCTTGCAATCCATTTATATTTCCGTAGTTATCAGCTGACGGTGCCGCAATGAAAGCAATATCTATTGTAAGATCTCCAGATTCTATTGCCCTTGCGCGTCCTCCGTGAGAACGAAGTAGTACTGGAATATTGAATCCTCCATTTGAGGCAAGTCTACCTACAGGACCGTTCACACTTCCTTGTATTGCCCTTACAACGCCACTCTTTATATGTTTTATAACTGATTCATGAACAGGGAAAAGAGCAGAAGGAGCAATGGTAATATCTCTGTAACCTATTTCTGAAATAAGATCCAATACCATTGAGACAACATGATCTCCGTTTCTAAGATGATGATGAAAAGAGATGGTCATCCCATCTTCGAGCCCCGAAGCTAAAATAGCATCTTTCAATGATGGAAGAAGTTTTCCAGATTCCATTGCTTTATCAGAACACTGCGATTTTTGAAAAGTAACTTTAGGTGAGTTATTGGCAGTATGCCTATAAGGTTTTAGTTTTCCTATCCCTTCGATATATTCTGGTATTTCCTTCCCCAAACCGTTGATCATCCTAAACCTCCCTTATACCAAGCCTGCTGCTTTTGCGAGTAAAAGTACTTTTTTTGCTCTTGCAGCTACTGGTGCATCGATCATTTTCCCACCAAGAGCGATAACACCGGATCTCTTTTTTTCAGCTTCTTCCAGGGCATTGATTATCCTCATTGCTTTTTTAATTTCTTTTTCAGAAGGAGTGAAGACCTTATGAATAATTTTTATCTGCCTTGGATGGATCACGGATTTACCGTCAAATCCCAGTTTTTTAACTAGTCTTGTTTCTGCCGTAAGGCCTTCAATATCATTAATATCTCCAAAAACCGTATCCAATGCATTTATCCCCGCTATGCTCGCTGCTGTCAAAACCTTCATCCTGATATCAAAAAGTTCCTCACCTTCACGGGTTCTTTCAGCACCTATGTCTGCAGTATAATCTTCCCCTCCGAAATTAAGTGCGCATATCCTTTTGTCAGAACATGCAATCTCTACCGAATTGTGAGCTCCAAGAGCGGATTCAATGATAGGCATGATCTTGATCCTGCCTTTTGTCAAGCCTCTTTCTAATTCAAGTTTGTCCAGTATTTTGCTGACTTTTATTACATCCTCGGAATGTTCACATTTGGGTAGTCTTATTGCATCAAGTCTTTCACAGACTACGCTCATAAGATCTTTCATTCCATAGGGAGTTGATAGAGAATTTATTCTTACTGCAACTTCTGATTGTCGGAAGTCAACATAGGTCAGGGCATTTCTCACAAGAATTCGGGCTGCATCTTTTTCATTTACAGATACTCCGTCTTCAAGGTCCAGAACAATAGTGTCAGCACCGAAAATAGCTGAATTAAATATCATATAAGGATTATTGCCAGGAGTATATATTCCTGTTCGCCTCAGAATATATGAATACATTTATTAAATACCTCCTACAGGTCTGAGCAAAGATCTTTCTGAATATTATCTTGTTCTGGACATCCCTTTTTTCATTAGGTCAAAAGCAAATTTAAACATAATGTCCAGTTAAATTAATTATATCTAAACACAAGAAGCCCGGAGGAATGATTTCAAAGTGGTAATTCAATTTCCCTAATAATTATGTTAACTAGTTCTATGTTCTAATAAAATAACATTATAAGTAGAGGTCTACAATGCACAATTATTAGAAACAATTACTTGAAATAAATAAAAATGTAGAACAGCATTTATTATATGAGAAAAATAGCTAAAGCGGCAGAATATGGGGCCGAATCAAAAAAAGAGGTCTACCATTGAAATCGAATTCAAGGATAGCCCCATGATCTTGGAAAAAGGTATAAGATAAATAAGAGACGGAGGTATGGCTCGTGGGGTCCGTTATCTGGCATTCAGTCAGAATAGCTCTGCTCTGAAATATCGCCTGTTTCTTTTGTTATATCTGAACTGAAGATGTACATCAAATGATGTCGATCAATAATACTGGTTATGGCTATCTGGTAGACCCTGAAAGCTTGTTTTCAGATGTGGTATTCAGATTTTTTGATATTCGACCTTTATTCTTTATGCTATAACTATTATTGTATGTTCTGAACAGGATAATCTTTTCAACTGTTGCAGATTCTGCAACAGTTGAAAAGAGACCAGGGGAGGTATAAAAATGGAGGATAGGTTCTACCTGCTGAAGGTGCGGCTGCTTGATATAGAGCCTGAGATATGGAGGCGTTTCGTTGTTCCTGCGGATATTACACTGGATCGCCTTCATGATGTGATCCAGATAGTTATGGGCTGGCACGATTATCATCTCCATGATCTTATGATCGGGAAAAAACGATACACTGAAGACCCAGATTGTCCGGAAGATGGTCTGGAGGAGGGTAACTATTATCTTGTGGATCTGATAAAACGGAAGGGACAGAAATTCAGTTATACTTATGACTTTGGAGATAACTGGGAACATGAGCTTGTTCTGGAAGATAGCAGATATTCCAGTCCGGATCTTATTGCAGAGATCCAGTGTCTTGAGGGAGAGAGGGCATGTCCCCCGGAGGATGTGGGAAGTGTTCCGGGATATTATGATTTTTGTGAAGCTGTAAAAAACCCGGATGATGAAGAATTTGAAAGTATGAATGAGTGGTATGATTCCTTTCCGTGGTATGAGTCCGGTTTTGACAGTGAAAGATTCAACCTGGACCAGGTAAACTCTGAACTTCTGAAATATATGCGATGGTCAAGAGACAGATATAAGGGCTGGTATAGATCGGAATAGACATAGCCTGGGGAAGAATCAGTTTTTCTTTTTTTACTGGTTTTTGGGTTACGAAAGAGATAAAATAGATAGAGAGACGGAGGTATGGCTTTAGTCGCCCATTTGGTTCGCCAGATGGATCAGGCTCTTTTATGCCGCCCCGTCTCTTTTTTTATGGACATGTAAGTAATCGGGAAAGCAGGTTAGTGCGAGAAAACTGGAGTTCCCAGTTGCTACTGGATGTTATGGAATTGAAATCAGCTGGTAAATCTTTGTGGAAAGAAAATCAGACAAATTACAAGAAGGCTATTTTTTACGATCAGGCTGGAGTATAGCCTTCATTTTTGCCTGTAAGGTTGTTTTATTCGCGTAACTGCTTACAGAAAGTTTCCCGGGCGAAATGGATAATGACAATTCCTAATATGGTTAATCCGATCATTATGCTGAAAGCGGTGTGATATGCATTGAGATCATACGTTCGAATGCCGTTTACTATCGATCCATCCCACTTTAGATCAAGAATACAGCCAATTGCAGGTTGAAGGAGCATGGGCCCCATTTCCATGCCCATATTGCTGATCCCGGAAACTGTTCCCGCAAATGCTGCCGGTACTGATTCTTTTACGAAAGCCATGCCGATAACTATGGCACTGGATGAAAAACCAATAATGATGAAAAGGATCATGATCAAACCGGTAGGGATGTTTTTCATGTAAAGTATGGGAACCCAGGCAAAGAGAGAAAGACATAAAGCTAAAAAAATTATCGGCTTCCTGCGTCCGATCCTTTCCGATAGCACTCCTAAAATGGGCCCTCCAAGGGCACAGCCGATCAGAAGTATCGATATGAGGGCTGCGCTTTTTACTGGAGTCATTTGGTAATGGGTGGAAAGATATGGCACACCCCATAATCCGGTGAAGGTAAGCAAGGGTCCTATTATGGTTGCTGGAATAACAGTGAGTATCCACGTATTTTTATAGCGAAATACCTTTAGAAGATCTTTTAAAAATGAAGTTCCGGAGTCAGGGATAGAAAAAAGAATTCCGTCATCGAAACGGTCATATCCCTTTTGAGCCGGATCATCCCGAAGAAAAGTCCAGATAGCGATACTAAGCAGAAACGTTACTATACCTACGCCGGTAATGATAGCTCGCCAACCGAAATAATTCATTAAAATCCTCAATGGGACCCCGGCTGTAATTGCACCAAGTATTCCTAAACCCAGAGCTATCCCTGTTACCACGGTAAAACTTTTCGGTTTAAACCATCGGGTCGTTAATTTGAGTATGGATACCCATGCAACCCCCATGGATGCTCCTATAATCAGCCTTCCCAGGTTGGCTGTGAAAATTGTGGAGGCAGAGGCGAAAAGAATAGCTCCAAGACTTGATAGAAGCGTACCGCAGGTAAGCAGTTTTCTCGGGCCCCAGTGGTCAGCAATAATTCCTGTTGGGATCTGAACTGCCGCGTAACTATAGTAATAGAAAGAGGAAAAGTTCCCAAGAGCGGCAGCGCCGATATTAAAATCTATCATAAGCTGGTCTGCCATGACAGCAGTAACCATACGATGGAAAAAACCGGAAAAATAGAATGCAATTGCCAGGCTTAAAATGATCCAGGAAGTACAAGCAGACGGATAGTTATGATGATCCATTTAAAAGATTCCTCAAAGGGATATTCCTCCGAAACTGTTGATATAGGTCTTTGAATATTGGTATTGCAAGCTGTCCGGCACATGCATTGAAATTAAACATATTTTTTAATTATACAGTAATTTAAAGGATTTTGAGGCTTGTACTACATGCCGGCATTGTCGTTAAATTGGCTAAAGTAAACTTAAGGTCAGGGAGCCAGGTTTTTTGCAATAGAGAAGCGGCTGGAATTTAAAGCCTGTTTTAGAGAAAATCAAGGGAGTATGTTTACCCTTTTATGCTTCTTTGGATAATGCTGATATCTGGCAATTATGGAGATATTAATGTATTAAGCCGCGTCGGTCATGCCGAAAAACTTTGGAGTCCGGTAATTAAAGGCGAATGATCATACCTCAGGTTGAAGGGGATGAAATTCATAAGAAAACTGTTCTTTCAGGGGTTAGGAAATAGATCTCATTATAACGATCTACATAGTCTGTTAACTGCCGTGGTAAAATGATTGGATAATATGAGAAGAGAGGTGATCATATGTTCAGGAGAACTGGAAGATATTTTCTTTTGATATGTTTCATTGTGCTTTTTGCTGTCATTCCTTTAACCGCCGAAGCGGTATCGAAGATCACAGTAGAAGAGCTCAACAGTATCCTCGGGAATGAGGATCTTGTGGTAATTGATTCCAGGAAGACCAGTGATTGGGAAAAAAGTGAAGAGATGATACTGGGGGCTTTTAGAGGGGATCCATGGAAGACAGAGGAGTGGATCGCCAATTTATCGCCAGACAAAAGATATGTTGTATATTGTGCCTGACCCTTTGAATTTACTAGTGCCAGTGTGGCACGAAAGATGAGCAACGCGAAGTTCAGTAATGTGGAAGTACTCAAGGGAGGGTGGAAAGCCTGGATCCAGGCAGGATATCCGGTTGAGCCCAAAAAATAGATTTTTATGAAACACAAAAAGGCAGCCTTTACAGGGGCTGCCTT
>Ga0102929_1002217_pt1 | contig 11555 bp, 8 predicted proteins | sample SalPonR1_B_D2_MG_FD_78510 | JGI IMG/M metagenome (GOLD analysis project Ga0102929, IMG submission 78510) | Salt pond soil microbial communities from South San Francisco under conditions of wetland restoration - Salt Pond MetaG R1_B_D2_MG | ecosystem: Environmental > Aquatic > Marine > Intertidal... | reverse complement strand
TTTCTGATTCCTGATGAAAATTATCATTCTATTTTTGAATGAATGAAATTATTTTCATGATTTTTCTTTGTGGAAATAGTTGTAAAATATTGTGGCAAAAAAATAAAAACTTATGGATAAAATAATTGAGTGCGTTCCCAATTTTTCTGAAGGACGTGATTTGGCTAAAATAAAAGAAATCACCGATGCCATTGAAAGTGTGGAAGGCATAAAACTGCTGGATGTGGACCCGGGGAAAGCAACAAATCGCACGGTTGTAACATTTGTTGGCGAGCCCCATGATGTTACAGAAGCTGCTTTTCGGGCCATAAAAAAAGCCTCTGAAATAATTGATATGTCGGTTCACAAAGGCGAGCATCCCCGTTTTGGCGCCACCGATGTTTGCCCGCTGGTTCCGGTTGCCAACGTTACAATGAAAGAAACCATTGAGTATGCCCGGAAGCTGGCCGAAAGAGTAGGGAAGGAGCTTGATATTCCGATTTACTGTTACGAATTCGCAGCTTTTAACGATGATCGTAAAAGCCTGGCCAATTGCCGCTCCGGCGAGTACGAGGCATTGAAAGATCGCATTGCTTCTGAAAAATGGAAGCCCGATTTTGGCCCGGAAGAATGGTCTGCGAAGGTGGCAAAAACCGGAGCAACGGCAATAGGAGCGCGAAATTTCCTGGTGGCCTACAATGTAAATCTGAACACTACTTCCACCCGGCGTGCCAATTCCATTGCATTTGATGTGCGCGAAGCCGGGCGCGTAAAACGGGAAGGAAATAAACTAACCGGGAAAATTAAAAAAGATGAAAACGGCGAGCCCGTGCGCATCCCGGGGACATTGAAAAAAACGCGTGCCATCGGCTGGTACATCGAGGAATACGGGATAGCTCAAATCTCCATCAACCTGACCGATATAACCGTAACGCCCATTCATGTGGCTTTTGATGAAATTTCTGAAAAAGCGCGCGGGCGGGGCATTCGCGTTACCGGCTCAGAATTGGTTGGTCTGGTTCCGTTACAGGCCATGCTCGATGCCGGAAAATATTTCCTTCGCAAACAGCAGCGTTCCACCGGAATCTCCGATGACGAAATCATAAAAATTGCAGTAAAATCGCTGGGGCTCGACGAGCTGAAACCATTCGATCCGAAAAAGAAAATAATTGAATACATGATTGCCGATGATTCGGCCGAAAAGTTGGTAGATAAAACGTTGGCTGATTTTATGTGCGCAACGGCATCAGAGTTGCCTGCACCGGGCGGCGGTTCTATTTCAGCGTATGTGGGAGCACTGGGCGCAGCACTGGGGACAATGGTGGCCAACCTCTCGGCACACAAACGCGGCTGGGACGATCGCTGGGAAGAATTCACCAGTTGGGCGGAAAAAGGAAAAGAATACCACGATGCGCTGCTGAAATGTGTGGATGAAGATACGGCAGCTTTTAATAAAATTATGGCAGCATTTGGCATGGCCAAATCGAGCGAAAAGGAAAAAGCGGAACGGCAGAAAGCCATTCAGGAAGCTACAAAAAACGCCATTGAAGTGCCGTTGAAAGTGATGCTGTTGGCGCATGATTCAATGGAAGTTATGCAGGCGATGGCTGAAACCGGAAATCCAAATTCAGTTTCGGATGCAGGTGTTGGAGCGCTTTGTGCACGCACTGCCGTTGAAGGAGCATTGCTCAATGTTAAAATTAATGCTGCCGGCTACGAGGATAAAAACTGGCTGACAAAAACAATGAGAAAAGCAGAAGAATTGCTTGAAAATGCAAGAAAAAAAGAGAATGAAATTTTGCAAATTGTTGATGAAAAAATTAATAAATAACATCCGCAATTCTCAGTAAAATTGTAGTGATGAAAATTCATCATTCAAAATCCTGAAGACTATTCAATTTAATTTTCTATTTTTAAAGCTACTTCTACTTAAATCAACAAAATAGTCGATTATGAACAAAAATGACAAAAACTTATCACGCCGTAAATTTATTGGTACAACAGCAGCGGCAACGGCAGCAATGGCTTTTACGCCGCTCAGTTACGGAAAATCAATCTTGAAAAGCAAGCCTGATTCAAAATTTGGCGGAGTGCAAATTGGAGCCATCACATACAGCTGGCGCAGCATGCCCGGTTCCGCCCAGAATATTCTAAATTACTGTGTTGAGGCAGGCTTCAGTTCTATCGAATTGATGGGCAATGTGGCCGAAGAGTTTGCCGGTATTCCGCCAATGCCACCACGACCACCCCGTGACGCTCAACTTTCTGATGAAGAGCGTGATGAATATCGAAAAAAAGCTGAAGCAGCAGCTGAAAAACAACGCGAATGGCGCTTGTCGGTTTCCATGAAAAAGTATAAAGAGTTACGAAAATTGTACAAGAAAGCCGGAGTGAATATTCATATTGTGAAGTTTTCGCCGGCCAACTGGAGCGATGAAGAAACCGATTATGCCTTTGAAGCCGCCAAAGCTTTAGGTGCCAAGGGAATTACCAACGAAATTGGCCATGACGCCTGCAAGCGGTTAGGAAAATTTGCCGAAAAGCATAACATGTACGCCATTTACCACAATCACGCCCAGCCCGGGAACCCCGATTTCAACTTCGATGAATTTTTAGCCTACTCACCCAAAAATATGCTGAACTTTGATGCTGGCCACTATTTTGGGGCAACGGGCAAACACCCCAACGAATTAATTGAAAGGCTGCACGACCGGATTTTCAGCATTCATATGAAAGACAAAACCGGGAAGAATGCAAATCCGGCTAATACCAATATGCCCTGGGGAGAAGGCGACACGCCCATTGCCGATATTTTGAACCTGATACAGGAAAACAAATGGCCTATTTACTGCGACATTGAGCTGGAGTATAATGTTCCCGCTAATTCTAATGCGCAAAAAGAAATAATAAAATGCGTGAATTACTGCAAAAATATTTTGGTATGATTTGTTATTCCGGGAACAGACAGATGAGTTCCCGGATTTTTTCCATTTTTTCAGTGTATCCAACTGACTGATACGATTCCTGAAGCGACTCCAGTAAACGCCTTATGAAATATAAATCGTGTTTTGGCTCAGCAAAAAAATCGGTTGGGCTGTAGTTGTTTTTCTTCAGGTGATAATCAATTTCCTTGCGGCTGGTAATGGAGCCTTTATTTGACGGGTTAATATAAAAAAGCACGTTGGTTTTTGTGTCGTCCCCATGCACTTTTTTGGCCAGTTCGCGATCCACAATTGCCACCAGCGGGTTTTTCGGGAAATCGGCAAAATGAGCGGATAACCCCAGCCTGCGGGCAATCAGCGTATAGAAAATCCCGATAGAAACCGGGTTGCCGTTTTTTGTGTCGAGGAGCTGATTTAAAAAGCAGTTTTGCGGCGAAAACAGGTTGTTGTGATTGACTGAAAATCCATTAATATTGAAAATAAAATGATTGATGATGGTGGTTTTTTCAAGCAGTAAGTGAATTATTCAGCTCCAGCCATATTGTTTTTTCTATCTTTTCAATTTTCTTATAAACCCCCAGTAAGTTAATGTCGGGATACTGAAAACGATCAACGGCAAGAAAGCCTTCAAGCAAATCTTTATTTTCAGAATGAATCCACTTGTTAATCAGCTTTTTGGTTTCCCTGAACTGCAAATCCTGTATCAGGTTTTCAATGCGTTCCTGGTACATTTCATCATAACTGGATTCCCATTTTTCTTCCAAATCTGAAATAATACTGTTGTTTTCTTTTAGCAGCTCTTTTTCTGCGGCCTCAAAAATCATTTGGTCGGGGTCGTCCAGCAAATTGATTAAAGCATTTAGCTTTTTTTTGTTCATAATGTCTATTTAGTTAAGCCGTCGAGCACTTTTTTGATCAGTTTCTTCATTTCAGCGCGGTAATTTTCATTGGCCTCGCGGGTCACCCTGTTGGCAATAATCAAACATATTGTTAACGCGTTATGTCCCAGCATTTTTGAAAGACCGTAAATGGCTGAGCTTTCCATTTCAAAATTGGTGATTTTCAAATCATTATAGGCAAATTGCTCAATCATCCGGTTTAATTCGGGCATGGCCAGGCCTAACCGTAATATTCTGCCTTGCGGCCCATAAAAACCAGGAGCCGAGATTGTTACCCCAGTTTTGAAATCCGGAGTGTTAAACTTTGAAAGCAAAACTTCGGAAGCATCAACCACGTAAGGAGAGGGGAGTGAGCTTTTCCAACCGGTAAACTGCCTGAACGCTTTTTCGAAAGCGCCATCGCAGTAACTTTCGTGATTGGCATAAAAAGCAAGCATTCCGTCAAATCCGATTGATTTACGGGATACTACAAACGAATTCACCGGCAAATTGGATTGCAGGCCGCCGGAAGTACCAATCCGCACGATATTCAGCGACCTTTTATCCGTTTTTATCTCCCTCTTTTCAAAATCAATATTTGCCAGGGCATCCAATTCGTTCAGTACAATATCAATATTATCGGTTCCAATTCCGGTGGAAAGGACACTCATTCGTTTATTGTTATACCAGCCCGTAACTGTTTTGAATTCACGATTTTGAGTGGTAAAATCAATTTTATCGAAAAAACCGGAAATCGTTTCAACCCGTGCCTGATCGCCTACCATAATAACCTGGTCTGCAAGATTTTCTGGTTTCAGGTGCAAATGGAAAACCGAGCCATCGCTATTTAATATAAGTTCAGATGCTTCAATCATTTTAATTATTTTGAGCAGATAAAATTATTTAAAATAAGGTTCCCTGCCAATGGATAATCTCAAAACATATAAACAGTTAAATCGGACATTTTTCTTTTAATCAGCCCAAATTGTTTAAAACTTTCAGCCGAATGTTTCTTTTAATTTCTATTTTTGAACACATAAACAATAAAAACCAGCCCATGTCTTTTAAAATATTTTCCCTTCAGCTCCTGGGTAAAATCAAGCCCGTTGAAAAAATTGAAATGCAGCGCGAATTGCTGTATAACGATTACAAAGAGTTCAATAAAGTTGCTGGATCGAAGGAATTATCTGATTTTATTGAATTGAAAAAAATTATTGAATCAGATGAATTCAAAAAGCGCAAAACTGAAATCCAGGCGCTTCATTTTAAAAACAGCAAAGAGCACAACCAACTTCACGAGTATGAAAAGCTGAAAAATTCCAAACCATTTAAAAACTATTTCTATGTTAATGATTCGGAAGATTTCAGGCGTTTTCAGGCCTTGAAAGAATCTGATAAAATAAAAGAATACCGGTTGTTGCTCGATTTTATTGAAAAAGGGGAATATAAAAAGGAAAAAGACGAAGTTGCGCTCGATGTATTTAAGAATTCAACCGAACAGCGAAAGCTGAAGGAGTACAACAAGTTGCAGAAACTACCGGGAATAAAAGCCTATTTCGAATTACATGGTTCGAAACAACTGGAACAGCACAATTCGTTTTATGAGTCGGAAAAGCTGAAAAGGTATTTTGAACTGAAAAACCTGCCCGACAGCGAAAAACAAAAACATGAAGAGTTTAAAAAGCTCAAAAAGGACTCGGAAATTAAATCGTACCTGAAATTCGAGCATTCGAAAAAGTTGAAATTATATCATGAAACGGCTGACAGCTATAATCTTAAACGGTTAAATGAGCTAAAAAAAGAAGTTGAAAGTGAGGCTTTTCAAAAACGTGTTGAATACCTGAAAGACAAGAAAAAGTTTGAAAAAACCGAAGCGTATAAAAAGTACAAACGTTTTAAAGAGCTTGCCGCTGACAGCGATGTGAAATTTTTCCTGAAGTTTGAAAAATCAGCAGCCCTCAGAAACTACTACGATGTTAAAGATTCCATGGATTTAAAACGTTTCATGGAGCTTGATGCCATTGTAACCTCCGATGAATTTAAAAAGCGAAAAGCGTACCTTGAAGACGATAAAAAGTGGGAAAAAACGGATGATTTTGCCAAAGAGCAGCAGTACCTCGAAATGAAAAAAATGCCCCACCTGATTAAGTATTTCAACTATAAAGATTCGGATGCTTTCCGGTTTTTTAAAGAGTGGGAGGTGAGTTTCGAGGATAATTTTACAAGTGGAAGGCTGGATGAACAAAAATGGTCGGTGAAATCGTTGTGGGCCGAAGGATTGCCCGGCGGAAATTATTCCATGCCGGGCGATTTGCAGGTTTTTACCGAAGGCAAAAATGTGGAAATAAGCAACAAGCTGGTCATTGAAACCCGCCGCGAAAAATCAGATGGACTGGTATGGCAGATGCCGGCTGGTTTTGTCCCCACTGAATTCGATTTTACATCCGGAATTGTTTCTTCAGGGAAAAGTTTCTGGCAGGAAGACGGGATTTTTGAAGCAAAAATAAAGTTCAATCCTGTGAAAGAGGTGGTCAGTTCGTTTTTATTGCAGGGCGAAAAAAATTCGCCACGGATTAACTTACTTGAAATGGGCACAAAAAACCGCCTGGGAGTAGCCAGCAGCAGCGAAAATGAAAAATTAAATGTGGAAGGCCTCGATATTTCAAATCTGAAAAAGAACAAGTGGTATATTTTCACCTTCGTTAAATCCGGATCCACACTTACCTGGAAAATCAATGATACCGAGGTCTTACAAATGAACAATTCATTGGTTAATTTCAAAATGCATATTAACATGTTCAGCCTGGTTGTTTTTGATGTTCCGGGTTCAAAACTTCCTGTCCGTTTCGAAACCGACTGGGTAAAATGTTACCGGAAAAAATGAAAACAGCTGATTTTATTCCCAACTGGACCGATGAATTTGATGGCGCCATAACGGTTTGTGACTCCGAGGGAATCATTGTTTATATGAACCAAAAATCAATTATCCAGTTCTCAAAATATGGTGGCAAAGAATTGATTGGAAAAAACCTGCTCGATTGCCATCCGGAACCCTCGAAGACAAAACTCAAACAAATGTTGGAAAAGCCTCAGCAGAATATTTACACCGCTCGTGAAAACGGTATTGAAAAGATGGTTTTGCAAACACCCTGGACTGAACAGGGGCGGTTTTGCGGAATAGTTGAGATGTCTTTTATCCTGCCAAATGAACTGCTACGCGTTGAAAAGTGATTATATCCCGCGTTTGTTGAAAATGGTATATCCGAAATTCAGCGACAGGTAAAATTTTGTATTGGGTTTTTCGTAATAATTAAATGACAGACTAATTGGACCAAGCCCCGTATGATAAACCATGGCGGCCATTCCCTGTAAATAATAACGGTTGAAAATCTTCGAATTATTAAAAGCTGTCAGATCATCGTTTTTCTGTTCTTCTTTCAGAGGAACAAATCCATGACCTTCTACCCGCAAATGTAAGGACGAAGTAAAATGCCAGAGCAGTTTCAGTCCTCCGGCGAGGTAATTGTTGGCATGAAAATTTTCAATAAACATTGTTTTGCTGTTTGGCGTTGGGTAATACCCCGGGGCTGCCAAAAGCGTTGAACGGTAATTCTGAAAATGGTTTTTATTGCTGAATACGGCTTCTGCCTGCGTGCCAACTGTAAATTTACTTCCAATGTCCCAATATTTTAATGAGGAGGCTTTTCCCAGAAAATAGCGGTGGTTTTGTTCTTTTGATATTGAAGTTGAAGAGGTTGTGCCCGGCTCATGGGTTTCTTTTCCGGTAATGTAATTTAGCGAAAGGCAGTTAAATTCTCCCTCTGTGGCAAACTGTTTGTAATTCAAGGAGTTATTTTCGATTCCGAGCCTGGCGACAAAAGCAGTAAACTTTGTTTTATCAGGTTCATCTTCTTTTCTGAATTTTTCTGTCTGGTAATACTCATCATCTGAATTGGCAAAAATTACATTACCATATAATTTTGAATGAAGTCCAAGCGGAATGCCCGCTTCGGTGCGGAAGTTATAATCATTTTGGATAATATACGGCGGCCTGACGTCTTCAAAAAACGGCTCGGAGCTGGAAGAGAAAAAATCCCATCTGTTGAGGGTTGAATACCCTGACAGGTAAAAGGGCAGGGAAGTGGGGAAATCAATTCGCCCGCCCACTTTGAATGAGCTGTAAAACCGCCCGAAATAGATATTTGAGCTAAGCGTGTAGGCCCGCCCCTGGTAAGTGCGGTAGTCAATGCTTGCAAATCCCTGGTTTATGGGTTTTGTTGAAATATTTCCTCCAATATTTACCCTGAATTTTTTCTCGGGCACAACTTTCAGGTGCAAATCAAAATAACCTGTTGCCCTGTTGTAATGGGCAATTGGCCTTATCGAACGCAAATGGTCATCGGCAATCAATTTGAAATATTCTTTTTTAAGCGAGCTCAGCGAAACCACATTGTAACGGTGTTTTATCGACTGGATGATAAATTTACGTTGCATGGGGTCTTCAACACCTTCAACCTGAATGTTTTGAAAGTACAGATCCGGTTTTTGAAGGTTGAATTCCTGCCTTTTACGTTTGAGCTCAGTAGGCGAAACCCGGCGCTCAATTCGCTGTTTTATACTGTCAATAAATTGTTCTGCCGTTTCTGTACCCATTTTGTTAATGAGTTCAAATTTCTGAAAATCGAGAAGACCCACATTTTCAAATTTGGTTTCCATTAACATGCCTTTTTCCTCCGGAATTTTATAGTTGGTAGGGCGCATAACCATATTGGCAATTTGTGCAACAACATTATCTGATTCAGGAGCCTTCGAATCATCTGCAACTTTATGACCGATTATAATATCAGGTTCATGAAATTTCTGCATAAAATCGTGCGGGAAATTATTTACAATTCCTCCGTCAAATAAAAGCGTATCGTTAATTTTTATGGGTTTAAAATACAAAGGTACGGTCATGGACGCCCGGATTGCTTCGCCCAGGTCGCCTTTCCTTAAAACAACCGGCTTGTTGTTATACACATCGGTGGCAATACAAAAGAAGGGAATCATCAGGCTGTCAAAGTTATTTTTGCAGGCGGCATTTGTTGAAGCAAGCAGCTCCATAAATGCAAAATCCATTTGCTTTTCCGGAATAATACTTGTTGGGGGCAGTAACTTTAGTTTATCTTCCTGTTTTTCAACTCTTAACTCAATCCAAGAAGGATCTTGTTCAGGCTGGTTAAAATAATACCTGTATTCTTCCTGAATTCGGCCGGTTGACCAAAAATAAAAATCATCAGACCGGAAAAGCTCCTCCATTTCATCGGGGGTATAACCGGCTGCATATAAGCCACCTACAATAGCGCCAATTGAAGTTCCTGAAATGTAATCGATTGGGATATTGTTTTCTTCCAAAACGCGGATAACGCCTATATGGGCAATGCCTTTGGCACCACCTCCGCTAAGCACCAGCCCAACTGACTGAGCAGATAATGACCAGGTGGCAAAAATCATTATTAATAAAAGGAGAAATCTTTTCATCTGTATTCTCTTATTTGCAAAACAGACGAAACTCCCTGATTAGTTATTCCTTTGAGAAAAAATTCTATGTGGGCGTTTCATCATAGCTTTTTTTGATGTTTCTGAACCTCACCAAATTTACAAAATATAATGTTTCCTGAATTCTGTTTTAAGGATTTCATGGAATATTTCCGGTGAATAATCGAAATTTACATGTGAATTGCGAACACTACAAAATTTGAATGACGAAGCGCCCCCTTAGCATAGTGAAAACACTATTTAGCTTCAATTTTCTTGCTTAGGTTTTGAAATCCTTCGCCTAAAATTTCGCGGGCGTCCATTACAGTAATAAATGCATCAGGGTCAATTCTGCTGATGTATTCTTCCAGTATAGCAACTTCGCGCCGGCTCACCACTGTGTAAATAATATGCTTATCCTCACCGGTAAACATGCCTTCTCCTTTCAGAAATGTACCGCCGCGCTCCAGGTCCTTCAAAATCTTCTGCTTAATTTCCATGTGTTTGTTCGAAACAATTAACAATGCTTTGTTGTAGTCGGCACCTTCAAGAATCAAATCGATGGCCCGGCCAGTAATGTAAATTACAATGAGCGAGTAGAGTGGAATGTGCCAGTCCTGAAATACGGCCAGTCCCAGCAATACAATAACCGAATCGACATAAATCATTAGTTTCCCGAGTTGAAGCTGCGTATATTTTGCAATAATCATGGCAATAATATCGGAGCCACCCGAGGTTGCTCTCGACTTGAAAATCAGACCGAGACCAACTCCAATGAGCACGCCGCCAAAAACACACGAGAGCAGCACGTCAGTAACCAGTGGCGCATAACCGTCGGGGCGCAGCCATGTAATAAAATCGATAAAAACCGAAGCCAGCACAAATCCAACAATGGTTTTTATCCCAAAGCGCGGCCCCAGAATTTTAATACCTGCAATGGTAAGCGGAATGTTGAGCACCAGACCAAATAAACCAATGGGAATGCCTTCGGGCCAAAAAGGGAAGACACCTTCGGTCATGTAGTGAACCACAATTGCAATCCCGTAAACCCCGCCAGGCACAATTTTATGCGGCGAAATAAAATATACATATCCCGCCGCAAGAATAATGGAACCGAAAAGAATGAGGGAATAGTCAATAAACCATTGCCTGCTGAATAACTTTTGCTTAGGTAAGAATGCCATTTTATGTTTTTATTACAAATGACAGTAAACCAGCGGAATTATTCATTGATTTTTGTCACCGATGTTGGAAAATTTTCAGGCTGAGTCCATAAATTTTTCTGTGGTGATTTTCCCATTTCAAAATAGAGTGTTCCTCCATCCAGCAGTTCTTCATGTGTCAAATAGGACTTGTCCAGTTTTTCACCCTGAAAACTGGCATTCTGAATATAAAAATGTTCGTCGGCTCCGGGTGCCTCAATGGTAAGTGATTTACCGCTGGGCAAGTCAATCTGTACTTTTTCGAACAGGGGAGAGCCTATTACATATTCAGGGATTCCGGGGCACACCGGGTAAAATCCGAGTGATGAAAACACGTGCCAGGCCGAAGTTTGGCCGTTGTCTTCATCGCCACAATAACCGTCGGGTGTTGGCTGATAAAGTTTTGTGAGTACCTCGCGGATGTGCTGCTGCGTTTTCCAGGATTGCCCGGCATAATTATAGAGGTAAATCATGTGCTGAACAGGTTGGTTGCCGTGTGCATAATTTCCCATATTAACAACCTGCATCTCCCTGATTTCGTGAATTGTAATGCCGTAATAAGAATTGTCGAAAATTGGTGGGACTTCGAATACAGAATCGAGCATGGCCACAAAATCATCGTGTCCGCCCATAAGTTGTGCAAGACCTTCCACATCATGAAAAACACTCCATGTGTAGTGCCAGCTGTTGCCTTCGGTAAATGCATCGCCCCATTTATATGGATTGAAAGGCGACTGGAATGTTCCGTCCTCATTTTTTCCGCGCATCAGGTTGGTTTCCGGATCGAAAACATTGCGGTAGTTTTGCGCTCTTTTTTCAAACTTTTCAATTTCATCCTCTGGTTTGTCAAGTGCTTTTGCAAGCTCTGCAATGCAATAATCGGCATAACCGTACTCGAGGGTGCGTGCTGTGTTTTCACGAATTCCAACATCATACGGAATATATCCCAAATCATTGTAATATTCGGCACCAAGCCGGCCAACTGAAGAAACAGGGCCTTCGGCTTCGGTATTTTTCAAAACGGCTTCGTAAAGCGT
>Ga0102929_1002216_pt1 | contig 11559 bp, 9 predicted proteins | sample SalPonR1_B_D2_MG_FD_78510 | JGI IMG/M metagenome (GOLD analysis project Ga0102929, IMG submission 78510) | Salt pond soil microbial communities from South San Francisco under conditions of wetland restoration - Salt Pond MetaG R1_B_D2_MG | ecosystem: Environmental > Aquatic > Marine > Intertidal... | reverse complement strand
TAACATATCTGCGATCCACAATATTGGGGGTTTTCTTTTACCTCTACATGATCGTGGATATTTACAGCCGCAAAATTGTGGGATGGGATGTTTTTAAAAACGAGGACAGCGAGCATGCATCCAGCCTTTTTTACAAGGCGCATTTGCGCGAAGGAGTTGCCGAAGATGATCTGGTGCTGCATTCTGACAACGGTTCTCCCATGAAGGGTGCCACCATGCTGGCTACTCTTCAGAAGCTCGGGGTGGCGCCCTCGTTTAGCCGCCCCGGGGTCAGCAATGATAATCCTTATTCTGAGGCTTTGTTTAAGACATTGAAGTATCAGCCTGTATATCCCCAAAGGCCTTTTGACAGCGTGGAAGAGGCCCGTCAGTGGGTAGCTGATTTTACCGAGTGGTACAATGGGATTCATCGCCATAGTGAAATAAAGTTCGTTACCCCCGGTCAGCGCCACCGGGGCGAAGATGCAGAGCTTCTGGAACGAAGACGGCAATTGTATGAACGAATGAAAAAAGCATTTCCTGCCCGCTGGGCCGGGGGTGTCCGTAACTGGCAGCCGGTTGAAAAAGTAAACTTAAATCCGGGAAAACCGGAACAGGAACGGATAAGCTTAAAAGCCGCATAGAATGTGTCTTTCAAGGCGGACAAGACAGTAGCGGAGGTGGGGCTTGGCTGGAACGGAATTACCCCAAAAATGGAGTGGAAGTCATGCCCCGCCGGAGCGGCGCAATTGAGAATACTGGATCGGAAGCGTAAAGCCCGGTCCGGCAATGATTGGGTTACCCCTGGAAAGAAAATCATGGCTGCTCAAGTTAAACGAAAAGAAGCGACAACTTCCTTGACATCGACCGAAAGATGATTTCCCATATTCTGAAAGATGTGCTGAATGTAATCTTAGTTTACCAATGTTTCCAGAAATGAGCAGAAAGATGGTCAAAACTGTTTGCAATCTTATTAAGGAATGGTGCAAGGAAGATGAAAATAGAAGACTATAAAAAGCCATCAATAGGAGTGGTTATTGCAACCTATAATAATGCCTTATATCTTCGAGAGTGTATTGAAAGTGTGCTTAGACAAACATATAAGCCGTCTCAAATTATTATCTGTGATGACGCATCTATAGATGGAAATCAGGAAATTGTTAAAGAATATGCTAAAAAATATCCAAACCTGATTGAATCAATCCTACATAAGATTAATAAAGGAATACCGAAGAATTTCAATAGCGGGTTAAAGAGAATCAAAACTGATTATTTATGTTTGATTGCTGGAGATGATTTTTGGGATAAAAATAAGCTTAAGTTTGAGGTTGAAAGGTTGCAGCATGTTAAAGCTGCTCGATGGTGTTATTCAGGTTCTTACCTTACTGACAGCAGCGGAAAAGTAACAAAAAAATTTGTTAGAGCGTATGATGGGAGTGAGGGCAATATTTTGTTTTATGTTTTGTCCCATCAAATGACTTTGCGAAATTTATTGATAGAAAAAAAATTATTAGATGAAGTTGGCTTTTTCGATGAAACTTTAGCAGTATTTGAAGATTGGGATTTCAAAATAAGGTTGGCGGCCAGTGCGCCAGTCGCTGCCACTAACAAGAGAACAAATTTTTACAGAAGACATACTTCTAATATTAGCATGGGAGACCCTGAAAAGTTAATTAGGGATGAGATAAGGGTTTACGAGAAGCATTTGCCATTATTGGCTAATTGTATCCAATCTGAAGCATTAAATATAAAATGTTCAGTTGAATCTCTAATCGCCCATAAACAACTCAAGATGCCGGAATCAAGACGTTTTGTTTATTATACCCTTGAGAATGTATATAAAAGATTTTATCCAGTATATATAAATTCCAGCAAAAATGACCGCTATGTCATCAAAAAGTGCTTTTCTGAAATGTTTATCAAGGCTGCCAAACACGAATTAACTAAAAATCATAAAAAGAATGCATTAAAATATGGGGTAAGAAGCCTTCGCTATAATTCTAAAAATACTTATGTAAAATATTTGACAAGGCTCTTGGAAAAGTTAAAGCTTTCCCGTGCATTAGGGGCAAACGAGAAGCTTATCTGATTTTAATTTTAAATGGATGTATTGATAGATAAAAGATATTTCTCGAGAAGTTATTTTTTATCTTGGATCCGTGATTTTATATCCGAAATAGTTGGCAGATACAAATAGTCCCAAATTTTTTCGCGGAGGAAGACTTAATCTGCTCTTACAAGCCCAAATAGATGGCAGTAAACTATTCATGGAAGCCGAAACGAAGAGAGTTCTTCCCAAAAATGGTCGTTTTGAAGCACATTTCCCCATTTGTGTCTGGTTTATGCCGGCTATTTGTTTGTTAAGGGCTCTGTCTTTAAGGCGATTTAGAACAAAGACAAAAATATCATAACATGGCTTTGGGCAAGCGGGTTGCAAGATGGAGCGTCGGACGCGGCGGGTCATAAGGCACTGTTTACCGCAAATTTGCCCGACAAACTTGATTTTGCATATACTATTTCCATTGGTTGTAATTCTCAAAAGACCCAAACGCAGGATTATCGGACAGCCTCTTTAAGGGGCTATTTATTAACAATAGGCTTTTATAATTTTCATATATGCCAAATAAAAACCTCATGTTTGTTTTCTCCTTGCCTCGTTCCGGCTCCACACTGCTCCAGCGCATTCTGGGCTCCCACTCTCAAATCAGCACCGCTCCTGAACCGTGGCTACTTCTTCCTTTTGCTTATGCAACAAGGCATAGGGGAGTTTTTGCCGAATACAATCATAATGTGTCCAGGCAAGCTATTAATGATTTTATAGGCAAATTGCCCGCAGGGGAGGATGATTATTTTAAAGAGTTGGGCCGGTTTGCAAAAAGCCTGTATATGAAGGTTTCTGATGCCCAAACGCTGTATTTTTTGGATAAAACCCCGCGGTATTATTTTATTATTCCGGAGATCAGGACAATATTTCCGGATGCTAAATTTATTTTTCTTTTTAGAAACCCCCTGCAGGTTTTTGCTTCGATAATAGACACCTGGTGCAATGGGAGGTTATTGTTTTATAAGCATTATGCCGATTTATTTATAGGCCCTTCATGCCTTGCGGCAGGGTATGGGATGATGGCGGATCAAAGCATCCGGATCAACTTTGAAAATTTAGTCCAATCGCCGGAGGAATCAGTCAAAGAGATTCTGGACTATCTGGCGCTGGAATATGAACCGGGGATGCTGGATCATTTCAAGGATGTGACAATAGGGGGCAGGATGGGTGATCCGGGCCGGTTCGGATCCGGGCAGATTAATCCCAGTTCCCTTGAGAAGTGGAAAACCACGCTGAATACGTCCTTCAGAAAATTTTATGCCGGATATTATTTAGAATGCCTGGGGGCTGACACCTTAAAGACATTCGGCTATGAACCGGATGATCTAAAAAAACAGTTAAATGATGTCAAAGTAACCGGTTTCGGCGGTATAATGGACCCTGTTTACCTTTGCCTGACGATGGCGTCCAGAATTGTGGAGCCCAACATTTTCGGCCGAAAGTGCAGGCAGAAATATCAAACCGGCTTGCCGTTTGTTTACCATGGTTAAACGAATCGCATGATAGACTTATACCGAAAATTCTATGACCTGTTAAGCCCGTCCGAGCGCCGGAGCGCGGTTATCTTGTTCGGCATGATATTGGTGATGGGGCTTATGGAGATCGTGGGCGTCGGCTCCATTATGCCCTTTCTCTCTGTCCTTTCCAACCCGGAAGTTGTTCAGGAAAACGCCTATTTGTCCATAGTTTATGAAGAATTGGGATTTACAAGCACAAACAGTTTTCTGCTGTTTTTGGGCGTAGGGGTATTTTTCCTGGTAACCGCCGGACTGGTCTTCAAGGCCTTGACTCACTATGCCATGGCCCGGTTTGCCCATATGCGAAACTATACTTTAAGTACCAGGCTTCTACAGGTTTATCTGTCCCGCCCGTATAGCTGGTTTCTGGGGCGACACAGTGCGGATATTGGCAAAACGGTTCTTTCCGAGGTTCAGCAGGTTATTATGTTTGCCTTGCTGCCAACGGTAAGGCTGTTGGCCCATTCAGTCGTCGTGCTTTTTTTGTTTGCTCTTATATTATTTGTCGATCCTTTTATCACTCTTTGTGCGGTTGTCCTGTTCGGGGGCGCGTATGCAGGGATTTACCTGGGTTTTAGAAAATATTTGGCTCGGATCGGTGCTGATCGCGTGCGGGCCAACCAGGCGCGTTTTCAAATCGCCCAGGAAGCGTTGGGCGGTATCAAGGAGGTCAAGGCTGCAGGGCTGGAGTCCGGATATCTGCAAAGTTTCGGCAAGCCGGCCAGGCGGTTTGCCAAAACTTTGGCAAACAACCAGGTCTTGACAGAAGTGCCCCGTTTCCTTTTGGAAGCCATAGCCGTCGGCGGTATGTTGATTTTAATTCTAATGCTCCTGGCATTGCGTGAGGGAGATTTTAGGCAAGTACTGCCTGCGATCGGGGTGTTTGCATTTGCCGGTATGCGCCTGCTGCCGGCTTTACAGAAGGTATACCAGAGCGTAAGCAAGCTGCGCTTTGGCAGACCCGCCCTGGATGTATTGCATTCGGACCTGATTGAAATGGATGATGCAAGTGCGCAAAAAATCAAACCCAGGTTCGATCTTCGCCGTATTCAACCGATTGGTCTCAAGCAGCAATTGGAGCTGGTAAATATTAATTTTACTTATCCGGGCGCCAAGCAGGCGGCTATCCATGATCTAAATTTTCGTATTGCGGCAAAGCACACCGTTGGCTTTGTCGGCCCGACGGGCGCAGGCAAGACCACGGTGGTGGATCTGATCATGGGGCTTTTGATTCCGGACAGCGGCGAGATATTAGTGGACGATAAGCAGATAACCGGTGACAATGTGAGGGCCTGGCAGCGATCCATCGGCTATGTGCCGCAGCAGATTTTCCTGGCAGACGATACTGTGGCTGCAAACATTGCCTTTGGTGTACCGCCGGAAGAAATCGACATGGCAGCCGTGGAGCGATGCGGACGCACCGCCGAACTGCACGATTTTGTGATAAGCGAGATGCCATACGGCTATGAAACCATGGTGGGTGAACGCGGGGTGCGTCTTTCAGGCGGGCAGCGGCAGCGAATCGGCATCGCCCGTGCGCTGTATCATGATCCGGATGTATTGATTCTCGATGAAGCCACCAGTGCCTTGGATAATATGACCGAGAGGGCGGTCATGGATGCCGTCCATAACCTCGGTCATCAAAAAACCATTATTATAATCGCCCATCGCCTGACCACCGTCAAGCCATGCGACTGCATTTACTTTTTAGAGCACGGCCGTTTGGTCATGTCCGGCACATATGATCAGCTTTTTGAACAAAGTGCGGATTTTCAGAAACTTGTGGCATCGAGTGGGTAAATGTAAAATTTATGTTTTTGAAGCGATGGGTTGCGAAGGTGGTAAGCGCTAATTCATGTATAAATCGGCAGTTAATTTCAAACCAATCCTTGTAACGGGATCCCATCGGTCCGGAACAACCTGGATGGGCCGCATAGTATGCAGTGTGCCAGGGGTTGCCTATGTGCACGAACCATTTAATCCAGGATATGGCAGGGGAAAATGTTCGGCTGATTTCAGGCAGTGGTATACGTTTATTAACCATGATAATGAAGCGGATTTTTTAAGCCCCATAAGCAATACATTGAATTTTAAATATGACTTGCGGGCGGGGTTCAGAAAATCCTCCAATATTGAAGATTTTTTAAAAGTCTGGAAGGAATTCTGGGCATTCACCTATTTTCGTTTGATGAAAAAACGACCGTTATTAAAGGATCCAATTGCGCTGTTTTCCGCTGAATGGCTTTCAGATCGTTTTAATATGGATGTCGTGATGCTGATCAGGCATCCGGCGGCATTCGCGGGCAGTCTCAAGCGGCTGAACTGGGCGTATCCCTTTGAAGATTTTTTAAACCAGCCGTTGCTCATGAGTGCCTTTATTCAGCCATTTCAGGCAGAGATAGAAAAGGCTGCATCAAAAAAAAATGATATAATTGACCAGGCCATTTTGTTGTGGCGCATATTTCATTCAGTCATAATGTACTATAAAAAAAGGCATGCTGACTGGCTTTTTATCCGCCATGAGGATTTGTCAAGAGCCCCTCTTGAAGGTTTCAGGCAAATATTTAGTGCCTTGCAGATTGATTTTACCCCAAAGATTGAAAAGGTGATAAAAAAATATTCCGATCCGGATAATCCGAATGCGGCGAAAGGCGTTAATGAGATCAAAATCTCCAGTGTTTCAAATATCCGTAACTGGAAACGGCGCCTGTCGGAAAGCGAGATTTCAAGAATACGGGAGGGGACGGGGGATATCTGGCCCTTTTTTTATTCAGAGCAGGATTGGCAGTAACTGTTTCCAATATGAAAGTCCTTATTACCACGCCATACAAAGCCTGGCCGCCAAATTCAGGGGGGGCGGTGCGGACTGTTAATATTGCCAGGTGTCTGCACGAACTGGGGCATGAAGTTTATTTATTGACCGGCGACAGTGCGCCTGCGGATTTTATAGAACGGGGATTGTGCGACCAATGGTGTACTTTTAAATTTCGCGAACAATACGGATATTTTTTGAATGCAAGTTTTTTGCGCAGGTATAAACAAATGCTGGATACAGGAATCAACTTGGTTGTCTCAAGCTTTCCATATCAAGCATTAATGCTGCTTGTAGGCAACTTCAAACGTAAAATACCAATTATTTATGATGCCCATAATCTTGAGGCATTACGGTTCAGAAGCATGGGGCAGCCATATCGGGCGGCGGTTGTCCGGGCCATGGAATCCGTGCTGTGCAGGTATGCCAAGGGGGTTTTGGCTGTCTCCAATGAGGATCTGCAGTTATTTGACAGGCATTATGGCGTAAAGGCGCAATTGCTGCCAAACGGTGTGGATAGCGGGTATTTTACACCGGGAGCGCCGGATAAAGGGTTAACCGGGTTTTATGGGCTGGAGAATAAAAAGGTGGTTTTGTACTTTGGCGCGTTTGATTATCCGCCCAATGTTGACGCCCTGCAATTCCTCGTCAATAATTGGAAAACCCTTTTGCAAAAGGAACCGGATGCCCGCCTGCTTATCGTGGGGCGGTACGCGCCGGATTGGGCTTATGGTATTGAAGGGGTTGTCGTGGCGGGAGCGGTTGAGGATATTGCCGCTCACCTGAGGCTCGCCAATATCGTCGCCGTTCCCTTGAAAAGCGGGGGCGGCTCCCGCTTGAAGATAATTGAGGCCATGGCCTCCGGTCAGACTGTACTGAGCACCCCATTCGGGGCTGCCGGTATTTCCCATGAAAACCGGGTTAACGGGCTCATCATCTCCGGCTTGAATGAGTTTGTGGGTAAGCTTTTGTCTCTTTTGGCAACCCCCCCCGAGCCCTGTTCCAGTGCGGATGCCTGCCGGTTTGCCAGGCAGTTTGACTGGAAAAGAATGGTTAGTTCAATAGACTGGGAGCGTTTTATCCGATGATGGCGCATTTGAAGGGGATTTGCCCGTAATGACCGAAAAGCCTTTAATCAGCATTATCATTGCTGTTTTAAACAATGAAAGCACGCTTGAACGATGCATTAATAGCGTGCTTGCGCAGACTTATAAGCAAAAAGAGCTGATAATTATGGATGGCGGCTCGGTTGATGGCACCATAAATATACTAGAGAAGTATTCGGCGCATATTTCTTACTGGGAAAGCAAGCCGGACAAGGGCGTCTATCATGCATGGAATAAAGGCCTGAATGTGGCAAGCGGCGACTGGATCTGTTTTATCGGAAGTGATGATTTCTTGATTGCCGATACTGTTTTGACTTCCGCTGTTCAGTATTTAAATCGGGCTGAACAAAAGGGTATTAACTACGTGTATGGGAAAGTCGGTGTCTTTTCGCATGAACACGGTAAAATTGTCGCTTATGTGAATACCCCATGGCAGCAGTTTAAAAAAGATATTAGGCAAGGGAAATTCATTTTTCATTCCGGCTCCTTTCACCATAGAAAGCTTTTTGATAGGCAAGGCTATTTTGATGAGTCGCTTCGGTTTGTCGGCGACTTTGAACTAATTTGGCGGGAAGTGAAAGATAATGGCGCCTTTTTCATGGATATGGCGACCATTGCCATGGGCTTTGGGGGGTTAACCATGAGCATGGACAAAAAAAAGCGAATGCTTAAAGAAGCCCTTTTTGTTTGCCGAAAACATAATATTTCGAAATTTCCTGTTTTTATAATGGGTATGCGCATTAAAATTGGATTATATGCGGCACTGAAAAAAATAATCGGTGAGACACTGGCCTACCGACTGGGGTACTATTATTCGACCATTCGTAAAAAGGCCCCGATAGAATATCGTTAAATTAAGAAACATTTATTAAATTTTGGTGCTACTGTTAAGATCGGTTCGAAACCTTTAATAAAGATATTTCGCATGTTGATATCATATCGCCATAACTTTATATTTATCCATATTAATAAGACTGCCGGGACTTCCATCGCACAAAATTTTGCCCCTTATGCAAGATGGGTTGACAGGCTTGTATACGGATATGGCCCCACGCGGAAGATATTTACCGGCCTCGATATTATATCAAAACGTGCTGCGAAAAAATGGATCACCGGCTTTCACAAGCACGCAACGGCTTATGAGATTAAAAGAAGACTGCCGCCACAGTTTTACAATAATTTTTTTAAATTTGCGTTTGTCCGCAATCCATGGGATCGCTGCGTGAGCCAGTATTTTTTTTTAAAGCACACCCGGACATTGGAGTTACATCGGTTTGTACGCGATATGGATTTTACGGAATTTTTGGAATGGCAAATCCGTCGGCAAATAAAGCGCCAATGTGATTTTATTACCGATAAACAGGGCAGCGTTTTGGTCGATTATATTGGGAAATTTGAAAATTTAGACGATGATTTGTTAAGCATCCAGAATAAATTAAACCTGAATCTTCATCGGCTTCCCCGGCTTAACCCCTCTAAGCAGCGTGAAGAAAAAAACTACCGTAAATTCTATGATCACCAGTCAAGAGCACTTGTTGGCCACTATTTTCAAGAAGATGTGAGGATGTTCAACTATACTTTTTGAATAGGTATTTGGTATTAATATGAATTTCAGGAAATATTTAAGAGATACAACAGACAGGATGGAATCTATAAAAAAAATTGTAATGCACCAATACGGCAACTTAATCACCAAGTTTATGATGAATGTTTTGGAAAAGTCGAATGTATTTGAAAACGAGTACCTTAAGTTTATGGTTGTTTCGAATCCGCGTACAGGCTCCACGTTGTTGGTCCATTTACTCAATTCTCATCCGGATATTTTATGCCATGGCGAAATTTTTCATTGGAAGGCAATATTTTCAATGCCTTTGAGTGAAAAAAAATGTCTTCCTGCCTTAAATGATAGAAACCGGAATCCCGTTCGGTTTTTGGAGCAGTTATTCAGTGATGGTTATGGTAGTAAAGCAATTGGGATAAAGATGTTTCAAAATCATAATCCGGCTATGCTAAATTTTTTGATTCGAAAAAGGGAAGTTAAAAAAATTATCTTAAAAAGGAATAATTATCTTGAAACGTACACGTCGCATCTGATTGCCAAACAAACTAAAAAATATTATAATTATCCTGATGGTTTTGTACCGCCGAAGGTTAATGTCGATCCTGCCAAATTTTTAAACTATATAAAAAAAAATGAAAATTTTTTTACTAGTGTCATTAGTCAACTTGAAAAGACCGGTCAAAATTATTTTTTGGTGGACTATAAAGAGATTTTGGATAAGGGCATCCGAAAAGACCTTTTAGAGTTTATCGGAGTTAATTCTGATATTTCATTAACCGCTTCGAATAAGAAAAAGCAGAATCCGGCAAAACTATCTGAACGGATATCAAATTATTCCGAGATAAAAGAAAACTTGGAAGGTACACCATATGAAAATATGCTGGATCAGTAGGGTGTCAAACCTTGAATTGTGAATTAATCGCGATTAATTCACAATTCAAGGTTTGACACCCCGGGGAGGATAGATTTTGCGGAAATTAAAGATTGCGCTGATCGGCCCCACATACCCCTTTCGGGGCGGGATTTCCCATTATACGACGTTGTTGTATGAGCATTTGAAAAACCGGCACGCGGTCCGGTTTTTTTCGTTTAAGCGCCAGTATCCCAAGTGGCTGTTCCCGGGCAAATCCGATATTGATCCCAGCCAGGCCCATATAAGTGTGCCGGGAGCGGAGCGGGTGATTGACTCGGTGAACCCGGCGACCTGGCTTAAAACCGCCCGGGAGATTATCAAGTATGACCCGGATGCGGTGGTTCTCCCGTGGTGGGTGTCTTTCTGGGCGCCGCAGTTTATGGTGATGGCAGGGCTGGTGAAGCGGTATTCCCGGGCGCGGATTGTGTTTGTCTGCCATAATGTGGTGGCCCATGAATCCACGCTGCTGGACAAGATCGCAACCCGGATGGTGCTGGGGCTGGGGGACGGGTTTCTGGTGCATTCGGATGAGGATCGGCAGAATCTGTTGCAGATGCTGCCGGAGGCAAAGGTGTGCAAGCGGTTTCATCCCACGTATGACGTATTTCAGTTTGCGGGCTTTGACCGGGATGAGTGCCGGCGCCAGCTTGGGATATCCGGCAATGTGCTGCTGTTTTTCGGGTTTGTTCGCGAATACAAGGGCTTGAAATATCTTTTGGCGGCAATGCCTGAGATTTTGCAGCAGGTGCCGGTGACGCTTTTGGTTGTGGGCGAGTTCTGGAAGGACAAGGCCGGCTACCTGGATGTGATTCGGGAATTGGGGATCGGGGATAATGTGACGATTGTGGATGAATACATCCCCAATGAGGCGGTGGGAAAGTATTTTGCCGCGGCAGACCTGGTGGTGCAGCCGTATGTGAGTGCCACGGGCAGTGGGGTGGTGCAGGTGGCATACGGGTTTGAGCGGCCGGTGGTGGCAACTGATGTGGGGTGCCTGCCGGAGATTGTGGAACACGGCAGAACCGGATATGTTGTTCCGCCGGCGGATTCTCAAGCCATTGCCGATGCGGTGGTTTCATTTTTTAAGGAAGACAGGGCGGGGGAGTTTCAGGACAATATTCAGGCCGGGCAGTACCGGTTTTCGTGGGATAATTTGGTGGTGGGGATTGAGGAAATGGTTCAAGGTGTAAGGTGTAGGGTGTAAGGTGCAAGGTATAGGGTATAGGGTGCGAGGTTCACGGTATAATCAATGTAGCGGAAGGCTTCAGCCTTCATCATTTAAGCACCAAATCCCAAATTACAAATTTTAAACAATAACCAAATCTCAATGACCAAAATTTCAAACAGCAAGCGCGGCCGCCGAGGGGGTTTTGTTTTGAAAATTGGTGCTTGGAATTTGGGATTTGTTTGATATTTGGTGCTTGGGATTTGAGATTTAATCTTTGCAGATCCCAATGAGCAGAACCAGAATTTGAAAAATCCAGTCCCTGCCTGCAATTGACTTTGCAGGGAAATATATTTAAAATACTAATAGCGGTACCAATCCTTGAATAGTGGATTAATTCAC
>Ga0102929_1002206_pt1 | contig 11584 bp, 11 predicted proteins | sample SalPonR1_B_D2_MG_FD_78510 | JGI IMG/M metagenome (GOLD analysis project Ga0102929, IMG submission 78510) | Salt pond soil microbial communities from South San Francisco under conditions of wetland restoration - Salt Pond MetaG R1_B_D2_MG | ecosystem: Environmental > Aquatic > Marine > Intertidal... | reverse complement strand
CGCAAGGCTACCCGGATGTCAATCCAGGCAGTGACGCGTTGTTCCTGCACAACACCGATCAGGAGCTTACTGACAATTTCTCCCGCTTGCTGGAGAAGATTCCCGAAGCTGTCGGCTCCAACAACCACATGGGATCCCGATTTACCGAAGACCGGCGCGGCATGACTGCCGTAATGAGCGTGCTGCGCGATCGGGGGCTGTTTTTCGTCGACAGCCTGACGACTCCACGCTCGGTCGGCAAGCAAACTGCCGAGGACTTGGGGGTTGCGGTTCTGCAGCGGGATGTTTTCCTGGATAATGATCCGGATGTGGAGAAAATTGCCAAGCAGCTGCAGCGGCTGGCCGACCGGGCCGTTCGCAACGGTCAGGCCATCGGCATCTGTCACCCTTATCCGGAAACCCTGCTGGCCTTGCAGCGTGAATTGCCTCGCTTGGCCGAACAGGGGGTCCGTTTTGTGACCGTCTCCCGTCTGCTGGGAAAAGCGACCGGCGGCAGGTGAGAGCAGGTGCTGGATTCAGGGCAACTGGCTGCCGATTTTTTCCATGACTGCCCGGAACTGGTCGTAGCTCTGATCGAAGAGAATCTCCTCGGGCAGGTCGGTACTGACTTTGCGTACCACGAGATAAGTGTCGCCGAGGCGCCCCTCGGTATCGAAAAGGGTTCTTTCCAGCAGGGGAAAAAGATCAGAGCGTTCCCGACCGAGCAGGCGTTTCTCATATTCCAGCAGTTCGACGATTTTGTGCGAGACTTCCAGGCCGTTCTCGTCAAAACGGTAGAATGAGAGCTGCTGCTGAAAAAAGTTCCGGGTATGGGGGGTTCGCTGCATGACGAAAAAAGAGCGCAGAGCGGTTTCCCTGAACAGTTCCCAGGTCGGGTCATTCGGTGCGACAACGCGCTTTGAGCCATAGAAGTAGCGGAACACCAGACGGGTGAAGCATTCTTCCTCGATATAGCCGAGGATTTTCCCGTCCGAACTGCGTACAAAATAACCGGCCGGATCCAATCTGTCTTCATGGACGATCTTGCGGCCGCAGACCAGGCAACCTGGAACCAGGGTTTTGCGTCTTTCCAAAAAGGCGGCCTGCCGGGTTGCCACGGAATGCGCCTCCTCCTGGCAGACCTCGTCGAGGCGGCGCTGCTTTTTCTCAAGGGAATCCAGATAGGTCTGGCGGGCGATGTGGGTCAGTTGCACATGCACGTCGGTTTGGCGTCCATGGGTCAATACCGGGTAGATTTTGCCTTCGGGGTTGGTATTGAGGGATTCAACTTTGGGGCTTTTCGCTATATAACCTTCCAGGCAACGATAACCGCGATTGAGGGCATAGGCTTTCAGCAGCTGGTACGGATCCCGGAAAGGGCCGTCATAATGGATGCGTCCGTCCACCAGGCACGGCAGGATGCGCAGAGCCCGCCGAGACAGGCCGTGCCGGTCGAAAAAAGCGTAGATGTGGCGACAGTTTTCCAGGGATGGGGCATCTTTGACGGGCACAATGACCCGGTCTGCGGCAAACAGAGCGTTCTGGGTCAGAATGTCCATGTCGGGCCGGGTGTCGATGACCAGGATGCCGCCATGACGTCCCTTCGCCAAAGCCCTGGCCAGCACCGCCGGCTGGTTGATTTCGCTTCTCAACTCAGACAGGTGGTCGCTGGAGGGAATAATCTGAACACCGTACTCGCCGGTTTCCGTCAGGTCGTCCAAAGACCGGCCCTTGAAAAGGTCGACGACCGAGTGGGCTGCGGGCGATTTATGCAGGCGGAACATGCGGTCGACGGAAAAATGATTGTCCAGGCTGAACAGCGTAACCGGCAGGTCTTCATGCATGGCTTTCAGGTAAATGGCAAGATTGGTTGCCAGCGTGGTTTTGCCGACCCCGCCCTTGTCGCTGGCGATGGTGATGATGTAGGGTGCGGACATTGACAGGCCTTGCTCGGCTAAAAGATGGTTGTCGGGAAAATGGGACAGCGCCCTGTGCGTGCCGTCCATCGTCCCAGGTTATATAGTGCTATTTATCGGAAATGTCAAACAGTACCACAATATCTGGTGGAGATGGAATGAATGGCAAGATTCTAAAATTGACGGTAAGCGGTCTGGTCGACCTGCTGCGTGAAGTGGTCGAAAGCAATTTCGTCGATGTCCAGGTGGAAGGCGAGATTTCCAATTTTTCGAGGCCTGCTTCCGGTCACTGGTATTTCAGCCTGAAAGATGAACGGGCGCAGTTGCGCGCGGTGATGTTCCGCGGCCGCAACCGTCTGGTCGATATTCAGCCGCAGGACGGCATGCGGGTCGCCTGCAGAGGCAGTGTGGGCGTTTATGCGGCGCGCGGCGAGATGCAGCTGGTGGTCGAAACCCTCTGCGTGGGCGGGGTCGGTGACCTGCAACAGGCCTTCGCAGCCCTCAAGGCCAGACTTGCGGCTGAAGGGCTGTTCGCGATTGAAAGAAAACGTCCTCTGCCGGTTTTCCCCGGCTGTGTCGGAGTGGTGACCTCGATGACCGGGGCTGCTATCCACGACATCCTCAACGTCATCCACCGTCGTGTTCCTGGTTTGCGCGTTCTGCTGCGGCCGGTCAAAGTCCAGGGTGAAGGTGCCGCGGACGAGATAGCAGCGGCAATTGCCGACCTGGAGCGGCACGGCGCCGCCGACGTTCTGATCGTCGGCCGCGGCGGCGGATCCCTTGAGGACCTGTGGGCCTTTAACGAGGAGCGCGTGGCCCGCGCAATTGTCGCATCGCGGGTGCCGGTCGTGTCCGCGGTCGGCCACGAAGTGGATATCACCATTGCCGATCTCGCCGCCGATGTTCGAGCGGCAACGCCCAGTGCCGCCGCCGAACTGGTCGCCAAGAGCCGGCTCGAGCTGGAGAATCATCTCGACCATCTGATCATGCGACTCCAGTCTCAGCTGCGCCAGCGGGTCGCCCTGGTGGCACAGCAGCTGGAGAGCCTGCAGCGAAGGTTGCAACAGTCCGGCAAGTCCTGGGCATTGCAGAAGCAACATCTGGAGCAGTTGCAGCGCAGACTGGCGCTGGCCATGCAAAGCGAAATGCGGGCCCAGAATGACCGGCTCGGTTCTCTGGCCGGCCGGCTTCAGGATCTCTCTCCACTGGAGCAGCTGGCACGCGGCTATGTGATTGTCAGTCGGCAGCCGGATGCCGACCGTCTGCGCCGGGCCGGGGAACTGACGGTGGACGAGGAGCTCTGGCTGCGTTTTGCCGACGGCCGCGCTTTGACGCGCGTTACCCGGGTGGAGCGATGAAAGTTTGCCGCTGCCTGTTGCCGGTTTTCCTCGTGCTCCTGCCGGTCCTGGCCTCAGCCGGGGAAGTCAGACTCAAGCCGGAGACAGTGGTTGACGGCGGTACGGCCGTCCTTCGCTGGACCGGGCCTGTCCCGGCTGTCGGTGTGGTGCGTTTCAGGGATCAGATTATCTATCTCTACCCTGACCCGGCCGGGGCGGTCGCTCTGCTGCCGGTTCCGCTTGGCACTGCCGATGGAACTTATCCCGTGACAGGCGCCATTGTCGATCCTCAGGGCGGAAGTACGCCTTTCCAGCAGCACCTGACCGTTCGTCGTCAGGAAAGGCCTCTGGAAAAGCTGACGCTGCCCGAGGCCATGGTTTCCCCGAGGGCTCCGGCGGTTCTGGACCGGATCAGCCGGGAAGCCGGACGGCTCAAAAAGTTGTTCACAGGGACCAGCGAACGCCGTTGGAAGGAGTTTGTCAGGCCGGTCGATGATCCTGTCAGCAGCGTATTCGGCAAGCAGCGCCTGCTGAATGGCAAGCCAAGGGCGCCGCACTCCGGCACGGACTTTCGAAGTCCGATCGGCACGCCGGTGCGGGCTTTCAGCACCGGGCGCGTGGTTTTGACCGAAGAGCTTTTTTACACCGGCAAGACGGTGGTGCTGGATCATGGCGAGGGTCTGTTTTCGATCTATGCTCATCTATCGTCGAGCCTGGTCATGCCAGAAGAGTTGGTCGCCGTCGGCTCGGTGATCGGCAAAGTCGGCAGCAGCGGCCGCTCGACCGGTCCCCACCTGCATCTTTCGGTCCGGCTGCTGGAGACCCGGGTCGATCCACTTCTTCTTTTGCAGATTTTTCAGGCCCACGGCTCTTGACACTCGAGTTGTCGGCGTGCTCAGATAAAGAGTTGGGATCAAAACGAAAATTCCTGGAAGAGGGGAGACATGAGCGACCAGCCAACATTTGAACAGGCAATGAAAGAGCTTGAAGAGGCCGTTGCCCGCCTGGAAAAGGGAACTCTTGCCCTGGATGAGTCTCTGGCCTGCTTCGAAGCCGGTGTTCGCAGCGCCAACCTGTGCCGGAAACTCCTGCAGCAGGTGGAACAGCAGGTCGAGGTGCTTGTCAAAGAGGCCGATGGCGAACTGACCGTGCAGGCATTTCGGCAGGACCGCGAACAGGATGCCTGAAGTCATGGATCTCAAGAGCTATCTTGCCGAAAGGACTGACCGGGTTGATGTGGCGCTTGATTACTGGCTCCCCGCCGAAACTCTTCTTCCCCTGCGCCTCCATCAGGCGATGCGTTATTCAGTATTCGCCGGCGGCAAGCGGCTGCGGCCGATCCTGTCTATTGCCGCCGCCGAAGCGATTGGCGGCAGCATTGAACAGGTTCTGCCTGCAGCCTGCTCCCTGGAGATGATTCATACCTATTCCCTGATCCATGACGACCTGCCGGCTATGGATAATGACAATTTTCGCCGGGGACAGCCAACCAGCCATCGCCAGTTCGATGAAGCGACGGCGATTCTGGCTGGTGATGCCCTGCTGACCGAAGCTTTCCGGCTGCTTGCCGATGCTGAGGCCAATCGAGGGGTCGCTCCGGAAAAGATTTTGCAGGTCATTGCAATCATCGCCAGAGGGGCAGGGTCACTGGGCATGGTCGGCGGTCAGGCGGTGGACATGGAATCGGAAGGGTCTGAGGTCGACTTCCCGACCCTCGAATATATTCACACCCACAAGACGGGGGCTCTGATCCTGGCATCGGTGCAGGCGGGAGGGTGCCTGGCTGGTGCCGACCGGGACCAGATGAAAGCCCTGACCGGTTATGGCGAGTCTGCCGGCTTGGCATTCCAGATCGCCGATGATATTCTGAACATTGTGGGTGATCAGGCCCAAACCGGCAAAGCCTCCGGCAGCGATCAGGCTCGCGGCAAGGCGACTTATCCGGCTTTGCTCGGGTTGGCGGAAGCCAGGCAACGTGCCGAGGAATTGTGTGTCCGAGCAGTCGCAGCCCTTGACCCGCTCGGTGAAGCCGCCCGGCCATTAAAGGCTCTGGCACGACATATGGTCAATCGTAACTCCTGATGAGTCGAGGCATGCATGGAGAGTTTATTGGAACAGGAAAATCCCCTGGCGGCCCTTAAACAGCTGCCGGTGGAGAGGCTGCCGGAAGTTGCCGAGGAACTGCGCAGCATCATCATCCGGAACGTTGCCCGCAACGGCGGGCACCTGGCGAGTTCTCTGGGCGTCGTCGAGTTGACGATCGCCCTGCATCGCGTTCTGGATTCCCCGCGCGACAAAATTATCTGGGATGTCGGGCACCAGGCCTATGCCCACAAGCTCTTGACCGGGCGCTACGACCGCTTCGCCACTTTGCGGCAGCTTGACGGCATCAGCGGTTTCCCCAAGCCGCAGGAAAGCCCGCACGACAGTTTCGCGGTCGGTCACTCCAGCACATCCATATCCGCGGCTCTGGGGATGGCGGCGGCCAGGGATTCGCTGCAGGATGACGAGAAGGTCGTCGCCGTGATCGGTGATGGCTCACTGACCGGGGGCATCGCTTTCGAAGCGCTCAACCATGCAGGTCATTTGAAAAAGAACCTGGTGGTCATCCTGAATGACAACGAGATGTCCATTTCCCCGAATGTCGGGGCGCTCTCATCGTTCTTCAGCCGCCAGATGACTTCCGACTTTTTCGTGAGGATGAAGCGGGAAACGGAAAACTTTCTCGACAATGTCCCCAGAATCGGCAAGGATTTGCGGCGGTTCGCCAAGAAGGTCGAGGAATCCGTCAAGAGCTTTCTGACGCCGGGCATGTTGTTCGAAGCCTTCGATTTCGATTATGTCGGCCCGATCAGCGGTCATCGTCTGGATGAGTTGGTACAGACCCTGGAGAATGTGCAGCGGATGGATGGTCCGATCCTGGTGCACGTTGTGACCACCAAGGGCAAGGGCTATCAACCTGCCGAAGCCAACCCCTCGCTCTACCACGGCGTCGGGCCCTTCGACCCTGAAACCGGGGAAGTGAAGAAATCCGCAGGGCTGCCGAGCTATACAGCAGTCTTCGGCCAGGCGCTGCTGGAGATGGCCGAAGAAAATGAGCGGATCGTCGGCATTACCGCCGCCATGCCGGACGGGACGGGACTGGTGCCTTTTGCCGAACGCTTTCCCGAGCGATTTTACGATGTCGGCATTGCCGAGCAGCATGCAGTAACGTTTGCCGCGGGGATGGCCAGCCGTGGTCTGCGCCCGGTGGTCGCCATTTACTCAACCTTTCTGCAGCGGGCCTACGACAGCCTGCTGCATGATGTCTGTCTGCAGAATCTGCCGGTCACCTTCGCCATCGACCGCGCCGGTCTGGTCGGTGCCGACGGACCAACCCACCATGGTGCGTTTGATTTGTCCTATCTGCGGCCGATGCCGAATCTGGCTTGCATGGTGCCGCGCGACGAGCATGAGTTGCGCCGCGCCCTGGCGACCGGATTGGCGCACGACGGCCCGTTCGCCTTCCGCTATCCACGCGGCAACGGCCAGGGGGCGGAACTTGACCGGCCGGTCGAACCGGTCATAATCGGTCAGGGCGAGAAACTGCGGGACGGCGCGGATGCCGCGATTGCTGCCGTAGGACCCGGTGTAGCAACGGCACTGGCCGTGGCCGACCTGTTGGCGGAGGAAGGGTTTTCGCTGGCCGTTCTGGATGCCCGCTTTGTCAAGCCGCTGGATGCCAAGCTGCTGGTCGCCGAGGCCCAGCGCTGCGGGCGGATGATCACTGTTGAGGAAAACGCCCTGCTGGGCGGTTTCGGCAGCGGCGTTCTGGAGGTGCTTAACGAATACGGCGTCCTGGTTCCTGTTTGCCGTTTCGGATTGCCTGACCGTTTCGTCGAGCAGGGCAGCCAGGAGCAACTGCGCCAGCGGCTCGGGTTGGACGTTGACAGCCTGGCAGCTACCGTTCGCGAGTTCCTGGCCGACGACGAACTGCGCTCGAAGGCGTAGCGCCATATTCCGGCAACGTGAACAGCTCGATACGTGACAGACTTTTCCCGTGCCGGCGAAGCATGAAAAAAAGAAAAGGCGCATTAAACACTTAGCGTAATGCGCCTTCTTTTTGCGAGCAGGCACATGGTTCCCCGGAGTCAGAAACATGCTGGGTGCAATAATCGGTGATATTGTCGGCAGCCGGTTCGAACACAACAATTACAAAGGCAAGGATTTTAAGCTGTGTCATGCAGAGTGCCGGTTTACCGACGACACTGTCCTGACGGCAGCTGTCGCCGAGGCCTTGCTCGAAGACGGCAATTTCACGCAGGCTCTCAAGAAATTTTACCGGGCTTATCCGCATGCCGGCTACGGCGGCTACTTTCAGGCCTGGGCCCGGTCCGACGCCAGGCAGGGTTACCACAGTTTCGGCAATGGTTCGGCCATGCGCGTCAGCCCGGTGGCCTGGTTCTATGATGACTTCGAACTGGTTCTGGAACAGGCGGCGGCCAGCGCCAGAGTGACGCATAATCATCCGGAAGGGATCAAAGGCGCTCAGGCTGTTGCCACCGCCATTTTCCGCGCCCGCCAAGGTGAAGACAAGTCTCAGATCCGCAAGGATCTTGAAGATCGTTTCGGTTATGCCCTGCGGCGCACCCCCCACCAAATTCGGCCCGGCTACCAGTTTGATGTGACCTGCCAGGGCTCGGTCCCGGAAGCCATCTGCTGTTTCCTGGATGCCGCAGACTTTGAAGACGCTATCCGCGCCGCTGTTTCCATCGGCGGCGACAGTGACACTATCGCCTGCATAACCGGCAGTATCGCCGAAGCTTATTTCGGCGGTGTCCCGGAAGAGATTTCCCGCTGGGCGTGGAGCCGCCTGGACACCCGACTTCAGGAAGTTGTCAAGCGGTTCCAGAGCGCTTTATCAAGGCAGCTGCGGTCATCAGAATGCTCTGACTCAGAACTTTTCTAGCCTGGATCGAAACTCAACCGAGGCTTAAGCGATTGTCGACATCGACGACGCCCGGACAATACCAGCAGTTATTTTCCGCGGCACTTTTTTCCGCTTCCGACCTGGCCTGTCCCTGCAGAAAAACGATGCCGTCCCTGACCAGGACCTGGAAGTTCTCCGGCTGTACTAAGCGGTCCTTACTGAGAATCACCAGAAGATTGTCTCGCAGCTCATCATCATTGCCCGGCTCGGGAGGGTCTACAGTCAGCTGATTGTCGACGTCCGCTACACCGGGTACCCACCAGCAGATGACCTCACACAACCGCAGCTGCATCAGTGAATGCACTTTTCCCCTGAGGGTAACGCGCCCCAGTTGGTCGCTTTCGATCTGGACCTGTTCCAGTTCAATGTTGCCGTCCTGAATAAATGCCCGATGAATGTGCCGGGTCATTTCCTGGTCGCCCATTTTTTCGGGTCTTGCCACCAGGGTCTGATCTTTCACCTGTTCGATGCCGGCGGTTTGCGCTGCTACAGAGCGGATAAGTCGTTTGGCTGCAACCGAGTCGAGTTTTCCCTGCAGAAGGACCCGGTTTCCGTCAATCGAGAGCTGCAATTCACACTTTGCCGCGTTGATCCGCCCATGCTGTGTCAGGGCCGCTTCCAGATTTTTTTGAAGGTCTTGAGCGTCTGCCATGCGGTCTTCTCCTTAAATGCCCGGAAAAACGATAATCTCTCGTGCCAGGAGCCTGTCGGACTATCCATGAACTGGCTGCAAATTCGATCCTTGGGCCCATATTTCAGCTCCTTTTTGCCCCATAGCTACGGCTGTGCGCCTGCAAACGAGCTGAAATCTGTTCTCGAAGCCTCGAATTTTCGCTTCAGTCCGTATAGCCCGACAGGCTCCTGGAAAGTTTTCCTCCGGTTTGAGCGGATGGGAACCGGTTACTGAACAGGCCGGCCGGGAGCAGGGGTCGAAACGGCGACCGTCGGGTTTTTTCAAATCGGTTTCAGAGGGCGATCCTTGATGCTGAAAACATCTTTATTGCAAACCGGGCAGCGTGGCAGGGGACGCCCCTCTTCCACGTGAATGACTTCGCCACAGCTTCGGCACCGAAAATCCCCGGTTTGTCGAACCTCCTCTCCGCTTCTGATGGTCATATTACGCCTCCGGAATTGCCAGTTCTTTTCTTTATCTTATCGGTGAATCAGGAAAACTCAACGATTCAGAAAGGATTTCCTGTCCCTCGACTTGGTTTCCAACGTGAAAACATCGCTGTGTCCATCCGGAGTTTCCGAATGGACACGACTTAAGAAGATTCAACAGCTTATTCTCTGTGCTGGATGTCTCTGCAGAAGATTTGCCAATGCGTCTCAGCTGATGCGGCCGTGGCCGTTGCGCCGCAGCTTGTGAATGATCCCTGACTTTTCCAGGGTCAGTGAGGCGTGATGAGCGAGCTGGATGAGAAACTGCTTGTGTGCTTCGATGAAGGGAGAGTTGATCGGATGGCCGAGCAGGGCGAGCATGCCGATGGTGCGGTCCCGGTTATGGAGCGGCACAACGATCAAGCCGGGATGGGCGAACAGAGGGCGCTCGGCATCGACAATTCGCCGGGACAGTGCTGGATCGAGTTCGGAAGGAACCAGGAACGGTTTGCCGCGCCGGGCAAGGGTGAGTAGTAATCCCGCAGGAAGCTGCGCCTGCCGGAAGCCGGCAGAGGTTCCGCGGCAGATATTGACAGCGAAATTTGTTTTGTCCGACTTGACCAGGGCCAGAAGTCCCAACCGGGCTCCCAGGGCGTCGAGGGCAGAATCGACCAGACGATCCAAAATATCGCTGACTTCCAGAGCGCTGTTGATCCGTTCGATGGAAACATTGAGAGTTTTGATCATTTCCAGGGCCTGGAGCAGAGCCTGGTTTTTGTGTTCAAGCTGCTGCAGGAGAGCCTGGTTCTGACGCCGCAGGGAAACCTGCGCATAAGCCCGGTCAACCACGCTGTAGAGGATTTCGGAGGTGTCAATCGGGCGGACGATGAAGTCGAAAGCGCCGTGTCGAAGCGCCTGCAGCAGGTTGTAGGAGGTGGCGTTGTGGGTGACGAGGATGACTTCAACGTCTGTATGCTGCTGCTTGATCTCCTGTAGCAGAAACAGTCCGCTGCGGGCCGGCAGCTCCGTTTCGGTGATAACCAGGTCTAAGCCTTCGGTGCGAAGAGCTTCAAGTGCCTGTTCCGTGCTGGAAGCCTCCAGCAGGCGACAGGTCCGTTCTTCCAGCCGCCGGACGAGTTCCTGGCGGCGACTGGCAATGTCGTCGACAATCAGTATTGTGGGTGAGGGCGGCTGCGTCAATTTTCTATCCTGCTGTTGGAAGAATCTCTATGGGGCACGGCCCCATTTGCCTGTGGACCGCAAGCTCCCGTAACTTTATCGGAAAATCGTCAGGCACACAAGGTCATCCTGTCATTGCAATTCACTTCACGAGAAAATGAAGAATGCGGTTTCGGAGATTGTCAACCTAATGTTTGGGTTTGGTTGACAATTCAGGGGTGAACTGGTAGCTTGCCATGCCATGCGGGATGAATGGTACAGCTTGCGGATGCGGGCATCCAACGCCGGTCGCCACCTGTCGGGAGCGGAGCGAATCGGCAGGCGGGAAGATATCCCCGCTCTGACTGCGGCCTTGGCGCAAAGAGCCTTGACCCACCGGGGCGGCTCTACCGATCGGGTGAACTGCACCATCGAACGGTTGAATGCCAAAGCTATTCGCTACGGTGCCCTTCCGGAGGTCCAATCCTGGCAAGTTGAAAATTGGCAGGCCGGCCGCCGGCTGGCCGGTCGGCTGCTGGCGAATGCCGGGGTCAGCCGCGAGGCTGTTGCCGCAAGCCTTGCCGCTCTCGACCAAGGCCCGGGGCCTGGCGGCCAGGTCATGCGGGGGGCGATGGTGGTCGATGCCGCGAGCGGGGAGCGCCTTGAGCCTGACCAGGCGCGAGGTGTTCGCGTCAGCCACATGGACGTCCTGCCGGAGGAGCGGCAAGGAGTCATTCAGGGCCTGGCTGCTGCCGGACTGGACCATCACCGCGTCCTCGAGGCCCTGGTCCTGGCCGGCAAAGTCCTGCAGGCGCCCGGATTGGTCGCGGAACTCTGCTGGTCGGATGACCCGGAGTACCTGACCGGGTACGTCGCGATGCCGGGCAACGGCTATCAGCGCATCTGCCCCCTCAAGGAAGCCGGCAGCAGGCGAGGCGGCCGCGCCTTTCTGGTTGACCGCCGGGAATGGCACTCGCAAGTGTTTGTCGATTTCATGGAGGAAACGCCGATGCTGCTGCATGGACCTGTCCTGATCCATCCCCCCTGCCGCTGGAATCCTTGACATGCAAGGATGGCAAGCGGAACTGAACGGGCTGCGCCAAGCCGGCATGTACCGGCAGTTG
>Ga0102929_1002203_pt1 | contig 11590 bp, 12 predicted proteins | sample SalPonR1_B_D2_MG_FD_78510 | JGI IMG/M metagenome (GOLD analysis project Ga0102929, IMG submission 78510) | Salt pond soil microbial communities from South San Francisco under conditions of wetland restoration - Salt Pond MetaG R1_B_D2_MG | ecosystem: Environmental > Aquatic > Marine > Intertidal... | reverse complement strand
TCCAAAAGGTTGCGTTTATCAACTGTAAAGGCGCTTAGCGCCTGCACAGGTTCAACTTTGGTGCTTTCACCTGCTGACTTGGCCAGGTGGATTGGCAACGTGGGAAGTTCAGCTGGTGAATATAATTTGATAGCTACAATTATGAACAGGTGTTCAAAAGTTACAAGCAAAATTTTCAGTCCAAAAATCTACTCAGGCCGCATTTATATTTTTTCTCCCGGAAAGGCCACACTGCCCAAAGTTTGCGGCCCGCAAACTGTCCGATGAAAAAGCTGCCCAGCAGAAACGGGGCCAGCGCCCAGGTTAATTCCAGCCCGTGAAAATCGCGGATGAGTATGACCAGCGGCACGGGTGCGTGGATGGCCAGAAACCAGCAGGGCGAAAATTTTTGCAGCCCGCCGCGCAGGTAACCAAACGGCAGATTCACAATTATGGTGGCCAGGCAGGTGTAAAAGATCCGCCACTCCAGGCTGAGCAGGTTGGTGAAAAACAGTGGTATGTGCGTTGAAAATATCATTTTGGGCCGGTTTCATAATTAACCCAGTCAATTCCTTTTTTGAGCAGGCTGAGTGTTTCTGCTTCAAAACCGCCCGCTTCGGGTTGGTAATGGTATGCCCAGCCAGCATTTGCCGGCATGCTCACCAGTATCGATTCGGTATTTCCGCCCGACTCGAGCCCGAATTTGGTGCCGCGGTCGTGAATCAAATTAAATTCAACGTAGCGGCCACGGCGCAGGTTTTGCCATTTCTTTTCGCGATCGGTGTATTTCTTCCGGCCATTTTGGTTCATAAAATCAATGTAGATTTCCGGGTATTTTTTGGCCAGCGCCACGCAAAAACCGAATAACCTTTCCTGTTCTTCCGGATTTCCGGGACGTTGCCGGTCGAAGAAAATCCCGCCCACACCACGTGTTTCTTCGCGATGGGTCAAATAAAAGTAATCGTCGGCCCACTGTTTAAATTCAGGGTAAAAACGACTGTCGAATGCGTCGCAGGTTTCTTTCAGCGATTGATGAAATTGGACGGCTTCACGTGGAACAATGATGTGTGGTGTGAGGTCGATGCCGCCGCCAAACCACGACACGCCGCTGTCTAACGCAAAATAGCGCACATTCATGTGGATAATGGGCATCCACGGGTTTTCGGGATGCAGGATGGAAGAAATTCCGGTAGCGGCATATTTTGTACCTTTTTCGCCCAGAATCCGTTCCATGCGCTCAGAAAAATCACCTTTCACAAATGAGAAATTAACAGCCCCTTTTTCAATCACCGCGCCGTTTTCCAATACAGAAGTTACGCCGTTGCCAAGGCTTTTCTCCCAACTGTTGTGATTGAAATTTCCTTTTCCGTCTGCCTTTTCCAGCTGGCTGCAAATGTCCTGCTGAAGCTGGCTGAAAGTGTCTGCTATTCGCTCGATTCTGTCCATTTTTTGCCTTTTAATTGGCTATTCCCCCATTTAATCATTTATTGAAATATCATCATCTATGAAATGTCATTTCGACGACGCAGGAGGAGAAATCTTTTCCTTTAATAACAGATTTCTCATCTTCGTACCTCATCTTCTGCCAAAGGCATCTGCCATAGGCATCACTTCGTGGGCTTCGCGGGAAATGACAGCAATATTTAATCTGTCATCGTTTCCAGTCGGTGTTTTTCACCCAGTCGGCCAGAAACTTCGCATTTTCGTAAGGCAGTCCGGGCAAAAATCCGTGGCCGAGGTTAAAAATCCAGTTGGTGTTTTTGCTGCCAAAATCGATGTACTTTTCCAGCACTTTTTCCATCTCTTCCTGTGGGGCATACAATAATCGCGGGTCGATGTTTCCCTGCAATCCAATATCCTCATGCACCAGTTCGCGCGCCGTAGTCAGCGAAGTTTGCCAGTCGATGCTCAGGAAATCACAATACTCCGGCGTAATATTTTTGATGCCGGTTCCCAGTCCTTTCGGAAAGAAAATAAACGGCACATTTTTCGCGCGAACGGCATCGGCCATTTTTTTCACCGGTTCCAGAAACAGTTCGTTGTAAAGATCGAACGGCAGCAAACCGGCGTGCGTATCGAAAAGCTGGAATACTTCCACGCCGTGGTTAATTTGTTCTTCAGCATAAATAATGGAAAGGTCGGTCAATTCATTTACCAGGGCTTTCACCTCTTTTTTGTGCTGATAAATAAATTTGGTGGCATCGGGGAAATCGCCTTTCCGGCCCAGCCCCTGCAGCATAAAAAGCAGCACGGTGAGCGGTGCACCGCAGAATCCGATGAGTGGCGTGTTGGCCGGCCGGGTTTTGATGATTTCATCCACCACATCGTAAATGTAGTTGAGTTTGGAAGGATCAGGATTCAATCCTTCCAGCGGATTATCGCGAAAAGCCAGCGGTTTTTCAAACACGGGGCCGTTATCGGTAAAATCGAGGCCCATTCCCATAGCGTAAGGAACTACCAGGATGTCGCTGAACAGAATGGCCGCATCCACGCCCAAATCGTAAACCGGCATCAGCGTGACTTCGGCTGCCACTTTGGGTTGCTGCATCATCTGCCAGAACGTGTAATTCTCTTTCAGCTTCAGGTAATTGGGCAACACCCGGCCCGCCTGCCGCATAAACCACACCGGCGGCTGGCTGGTGGCTTTTCCTCTCAACGTTTCTAATAAAATGGGTTGCTGCATTATTTTTTATCTATTCGTTTGTTTAATTTGAATTGTCATTTTCCGCGAAGCCCACGAAGTGATGCCTACGGCAGATCCCTTTGGGAGGCGACGCCGGAGGAGAAATATGCTGATATTAAATGATTTACCATCCTCTTGCCTAAGGTTATCAATGATAGAACTGGCTTTTATACACTTAGCGCATTCACTCCTTTTTCCTCCCCTTGGGGAGGTTAGGAGGGGCTTCTATTTCAACGCTTTCAACGCCTGGTAACTTACTTCAACTGTTTTTTCCAAATCGGCTTTGGAATGCGCTGCCGAAACAAAACAGGCCTCGAACTGCGAGGGTGCAAAATATACGCCTTTATCGAGCGCGGCTTTAAAATAGCGGCCAAACAAACCAGTATCGCAATTATTTACATCGGCAAACGACTGCACTTTATCGGCTTCAGTAAAAAACAGTGTCAGCATGGATCCCACCCGGTTTATTACGCCGTTGAGATTTAATTCTGTTAGGTTGTTTTTTAATCCCTCTTCCAAATAGGCCGAAGATTTTTCAAGTTCTTCGTAGAAGTTTTCGGTTTCATCGAGCAGGCGAAGTGTTGTTAACCCGGCAGCCATGGCCAGCGGATTTCCCGAAAGTGTTCCTGCCTGGTAAACCGGACCGGCCGGCGCCAGCATGTCCATGATTTCCTGTTTCCCGCCATAAGCACCAACGGGCAGGCCGCCGCCGATTATTTTTCCGAAGGTGGTCAAATCGGGAGTGATTCCGAGGATTTCCTGTGCCCCGCCTTTGGCCAGTCTGAAACCGGTCATCACTTCATCAAAAATCAGTACTGTTTTGTTCTCGTCGCAAAGTTTCCGCAGCCCTTCAATGAATGCTTTCTGAGATTCGATAACGCCCATGTTTCCGGTAACCGGCTCCACAATCACAGCGGCAATCTCATTTTTATGCTTTTCAAAAAGGTTTTCTACTGAAGAAAGATCATTAAATTTTGCAGTGAGCGTATCGCGGGCAGTTCCTTTGGTTACTCCGGGGGTGTTGGGCACTCCGAGTGTCAGCGCGCCCGAGCCGGCTTCAATCAGGAAACTGTCGTTGTGGCCGTGGTAGCAGCCTTCAAATTTAATTACCAGGTCGCGTTGTGTGTAGCCGCGTGCCAGACGCAGTGCGCTCATGGTAGCTTCGGTGCCTGAATTCACCATCCGCACTGTGTCGATGGAAGGAACCATTTTTTTTATTTGTTCTGCCATTTCGGTTTCCACCAGCGTGGGTGCGCCAAAACTGGCACCCGTTTCGGCTGTTTTCTGAATAGCTTCCACTACTTTCGGATGTGAATGCCCCAGGATCATCGGGCCCCACGAACCTACGTAGTCGATGAATTCGTTCCCGTCGATGTCTTTCACTTTCGAACCTTTGGCACTGGCAAAAAACAGCGGGTCGCCGCCTACGCTTTTAAATGAACGTGCCGGAGAATTTACACCGCCCGGGATATGTTTTTGTGCTTCTGCAAATGCTTTTATACTTTTTTCGTAATTCATAACTCAATCGTCTTTTTTGTCAATTTAATATGAAGTAAGTCAATTTTGAATTGTCATTTCGAATCCCGGTATTCCGGGTGAGAAATCCAGAACTTTGAAACAGATTTCTCCTCATTCTTCGTCGAAATGACAATATATATTTAAAATGATATTAGAGCTATTTACAATTCTTCAATAATATCTTGCGTATGGTACGAGATAATTATATCCGCGCCGGCGCGTTTCAGGCCGGTGAGCAGTTCGAGTACAATCCGTTTTTCATCGATCCAGCCTTTTTCTGCGGCGGCTTTCACCATCGAAAATTCGCCGCTCACGTTGTAAGCTGCCACCGGAACATTGAAATTGGCTTTCACGCGCTGAATGACATCCATGTAGTTGAGAGCCGGTTTTACCATTACAATGTCGGCACCTTCCTGAATATCGAGTTCCACTTCGCGCAGCGCTTCGTCGCCGTTGGAAGGGTCCATCTGGTAAGTTTTGCGGTCGCCAAATTGCGGGGCGCTTTCGGCAGCCTCGCGGAACGGACCGTAAAAAGCGGACGCATATTTTGCGGAATAAGCCATAATCGGAGTATTATGAAAACCATTTTGATCGAGCGCAGTGCGAATGGCTCCCACACGGCCGTCCATCATATCGCTGGGCGCTACCATGTCCACTCCTGCTTCGGCCAGCGAAACTGACTGCCGGGCAAGCGTATCGAGTGTCAGGTCGTTGTCCACATCGCCATCCACAATGGTTCCGCAATGTCCGTGCGTGGTGTATTCGCAATTGCAAACGTCGGCAATCAGGTACAATTCGGGCACTTCCTTTTTCAGTGCTCGGACGGCCTGTTGTACAATTCCATTGTGCTGACAGGCCACATCGCCGGTTTCATCTTTTGTTTCAGGAATCCCGAAAAGCAAAACCGACTGCACTCCTTTGTTGTACAATTCACGGCATTTTTTCACGAGCAAATCCACCGAGAGCTGCGAATTTCCCGGCATGGACGAAATTTTGTTTTCAACTCCTTCTCCCGGGCACACAAACAGCGGCATAACCAGGTCGTTGCGGGTTAGTATCGTTTCGCGCACCATGTTTCGGATGGCGGCGTTTTTGCGTAGTCGGCGTAGTCGTGTAACAGGAAATTGCATAGTTGTATATTTTTTTGATTTTTAGTTGTAATAATTAATTATCGCGTCTGCTAAACCATTTGCCGTTGCTTTTTCAGCAACCACAAATGGTTTAATGTTATTTTCTATTGCCGTGCGGGCCGTAATTTCTCCGATACAGGCCACACGCAGTTTTTCCGGTTGTTGGGTTACGCTAATTTTCAGGAAGTTTTTAATTCCTGAAGGACTTGTAAAAATAAGCATTTCGTAACGGTCTTCCTCAATTCGTTTCAAAATATTCGGGTCAACTTTTTCAGGAATAACCGTGGTGTAAAAATCGATGCGGGTACAGTTGGCGATGTCTGTCAGCGCATCCTGAATAACAGTGCGTGCCAGTTTTCCGAGCGCCAGCAAAATATCCGGGTGTTGTTTTTCTTTTTGAAGGTGTTTTAAAAATGCTTCCGAAAAATCTTCGGCCGTGTTTCCGGGGTTTACAAAATCGGGCGAATAACCGTATTCTTCCAGCTTTTGTTGGGTTTTATTGCCGATGACTGCAATTTTAAGATGGCCGGGGAGTTTTTGTTTATCTGATAGTTTATTGAACGATTCAACAAAGTAGTGTACTCCGTTGGCGCTGGTCAAAATCAGCCAATCAAACATTTCAATGTTTTTCACCAACATTTTTTCTTCTGCTGAAATAGAAAGCGGCTCAATTTTTATCAGCGGCATTTCCAGTAATTCTGCTCCCGCATTTTCAAAAAGGTTTTTCATCTCGTCGGAGCGGCCTGCAGGACGGGTGGAAATAAACAGCTTATTTTTCAGCGGAAGATCCATGGTTACTTTCTGATGTTTGCCAGAATTTCGGCGGCTCCTTTTTTACGAAGTTTCTGCGCCAGCCTTTTGCCTGTTTCATGCGCATTCTCAACTGTTCCGGTTTCTTCATCAATCAGGAATTGCGTTCCGTCAACCGAGGCCACAAATCCGGTAATGGTAAATTTTTCTTTTTCAAAACGGGTAAAACAACCCACCGGCACCTGGCAGCCACCCTCAATGGTATGCAAAAATGCGCGTTCGGCTTCAATGGCATTCCAGGTTTTATTGTGGTTTATTTTTTTTAGGATTTCATCTATCCGGGTATCATTTTCGCGCGATTCTATGGCAATTACTCCCTGGCTGGTGGCCGGAATCAACACATCGGGCTCCAGAATTTCGGTGATGTAATTGTCGAGTTCCAGGCGCTGCAAACCCGCTGCGGCCATAATCATGGCATCGCAGTGGCCTTCTTCCATTTTGCGGAGGCGGGTGTTCACATTTCCGCGGATATCCACAATGTTAAAATTTTTGTTGATTTTGAGCAAAGCTGCTTTTCTCCGCAGGCTCGAGGTGGCGATTGTATCACCGGGAGTGAGTTCGCTGAGTTTGCGTCCGTCTTTACTAACCAGTGCATCGCGGTATTCACCTCTTTCTAAAACGGCTCCCAGTTTTAAGCCTTCGGGCAAAACGGTGGGCAAGTCTTTCAGACTGTGCACGGCAATGTCCACAGTTCCGTCGAGCAGGGCATTTTCAATTTCTTTGGTAAATAATCCTTTGTCGCCAATTTTTGACAGCGCCACATCAAGAATTTTATCGCCCCGGGTTTTTATAATTTCAATTTCAACTGAGAGGTTGGGGAATTTTTCAGACAGTTCTTTTTTAGTTCTTTCGGCCTGATATAAGGCCAGTTGGCTGCCACGTGTACCAATGCGGATGGTGTTTTTGTTCATGTTATTTACTCCTCGCTAATACTAAAAAGTTCGTTTACAATGTCGAGCGCTTCGGTGTTTTTCCCGTTGGCTGTCAGTTCTTTCAGGTTTTTAATGAACATGCGGGTGTATTTTTGGGTGAGGTGTTTCGAAAAATCGCGGATGGCCAGTTGCATATCTTCTGAATTCACTTTGTTGTAGCCCGAAAGTTCTTCTTTGGTCACTTTTTGCATGTTGTATGTAATGGCTTTTATAGCAGGGCGCAGCGAACGGCTGGCCATCCATTCATCAAAATCGGTCACCAGATCATCGATAATTTGGGTTGCTGAATCGATGCATCCTTTGCGTTTTTTCATGGTGGTGTTCACAATTTTGTCCAGATCATCGATGGTGTTTAAATTGACATTTCCCAATTTTCCAATGTCTGTTTCAATGTTACGCGGTACCGAAATATCGATGTAAACCTGTTTCCGGCCTTCCCTCCTTTCGGCTGCTTCGCGGGCCATTTCGGTGGTTACCAGCGGAATTTTGGAACCGGTGGCAACAATCACAATATCATATAAGTATAAATGGGAAGGCATGTGTTCAAATGGCAGCGGAGTGCATTTGTGTTTTTTTGCCAGTTTTTCGGCTTTTTCCTGTGTACGGTTGGTTAAAGCAATCCGGTAAACGCCGTTTTTATGCAGGTTTTGCAAAACGAGGCTTCCGGTTTCGCCGGCGCCTATCAGCAACACGCGCTTGTCCGACAGCTTCTCAAAAAGTGTGATGCATTTTTGCACGGCAGCGCTGCTAATTGAAGCGTTTCCCATTTTGATTTCCGTTTCGCTGCGTACTCTTTTGCTGGTTTCGAATGATTTTTGAAACAGCCGCATCAAAACTGCATCGGTCAGGGCTTCTTCTGTACAAAATACATAGGCATCTTTTATTTGCCCGATGATTTGATCCTCGCCAATAATCATGGAATCGACACCTGATGCCACTTCAAATAAATGTCGCACTGCATCTGATTTGGTGTAACTGTAAAACGTGTGCCAGTATTTTTCCTGAATCCCTTTAAACTGCTTCAGCGTTTTGTAAACCAGTTTTGCTGCCAGGTGAAAATCGTACTTGTTTTGCGAAAAATAAATTTCGGTGCGGTTGCAGGTTGACAGTACAACTATATCTGAAATGTCAGTTTCTTTCTGCAACATTTCAGAAAAAGGAACAATTTCATCCTGTGCAATTGCGAATTTTTCCCTTATTTCCAGGGGAGATGTTTTATGGCTGATGCCAATCAAGCCTATCATAAATTTTTTTTTCGAATTGGTTAACTGAGATTTTTAACTTAAAGGTTATCTCCTCGCATCCACAACACCTGTTATTTCTGTTTTGTTGAATAAAAAGATGAGAAAACGAAAAGTCCTTCGCATTAGACTCCTTCCGGAAGAAAGGAATATTAACATAAAGTTGGTGGCGGCCTGTTTGATGTGCCGGGTATGAAATGAAACCGATAATAAAGATTATCTGTCAACGCCTTTCGGCTGATTTTTCTTTTAAAAATAAATTCTTCGAGTTTTTCCTGCGCGGCAAATGAATCAGTGGTTTGGTAATAAAAGCAACATGTATTTTTCGCATCGAAGTGGTCAGCAACCTGAACTTCGTAAAGGGAAGAAGTTGCATTTTCTGCAACAATTTCTCCTTTCGATGCTTTTTCCATTCCAAAAAGTAAAAAGTAGGCATAGAACGCTACCAGCGCTATGTAGGGAATATGTGTGGAAAATATGCCTATTGTAAACATCCCGTTTATTTGTTTTTCGAACCGCTAAAATACAAAAAATATAACTGATAATTGTTTAACGCTTTTATTTATAACAAGATTGCAGTTAAACATCAACCCGTGTATTGAGATATGTCAATTTTCGTCAGGGGAATGGGTTCAGTTTGTATTGTTGCTTATTTATGGAGGAATATGCTGTGTTCAAAACAATATAAAAATTTTATCATTAACTTTGAATTTGTTATGCCAGTTGTGTTAAGGATTAAAGGATACCGGTTTTATTTCTTTAGCAATGAAAGTGGCGAACCAAAACATATCCATGTAAATAAAGCGGATGCTAATGGAAAAATTTGGTTGGAACCTTTTATTGAAACGGTGTATTTTTATGGATTTACAACAAAAGAGCAGAAAGAGGTAAATGAGATTGTAATTGAAAATTTGGATTTTCTCAAAAAAGCGTGGGATGAATACTTCGAAGAATAAAATAGCAGATATTGGATCAAAAGACCCTCTGGATAAATTAATTTTTGAAAAAGGGATGCGGATTAAAAATGTAATTATTGATAAAGAGTTGGACCTTATAGGTATAATTTTAAATACTGGGAAAATACTGGAAACAAAAATTTCTCTTTATCCGCGTTTAAAAAATGCTACAGAAAAGGATCTCCAAAAATGGAATCTGATTGGGAATGGTGTAGGTATTTCCTGGGAAAATTTGAATGAAGATCTTTCCATGAAGGGATTTATTCAAACTGTGGCAATCAACGATATGCTCGAACACCTGGAAGCTTCTGTCATTTCACCCAGGGCTTCAGCTTAATTTTTTTGGGTTTACTTTTTCCTAAACTTAAACTACTTACAATGAAAATAAATGGAGTTCTAGTATTATTATTTTCCCTGATAATGAGTTCATGTATGAAAAAAGAAACGGTTGATTTAATTGTAACCAACGCCAAAATATATACTGTTGACACCACTTTTTCGGAAACTGAGAGTATGGCCGTGACCAATGGAAAAATTGTGGCCACCGGAAGCAGTGAAGAAATCAGGTCGAAATATTCGGCTGAAAATAGTGTGGATGCCGAAGGGAAATTTATTTATCCCGGGTTTAACGATGCCCACGCGCATTTTAACGGCTACGGAGAAAACCTGATGCAATATGCCGAATTACGCGGAACATCGGGACCAGATGAGATTTATGCCATTCTGGAAGAACACCATAAAAAATTTGGCGGCGACTGGGTACTGGGTCGCGGCTGGGATCAAAATGACTGGGAAGGGACTGAATTTCCGGATAAGACGAAGCTCGACGAAATGTTTCCGGACACACCGGTTTACCTGGTTCGTGTGGATGGGCACGCGGGCTGGTGCAACTCAAAAGCACTGGAAATGGCCGGAATTACAGCTGAAACGAAAACTGCCGGCGGCCAGGTGGTGATGAAAAACGGGGAACCCACAGGAATTTTAATCGATAAAACCATGGAATTGGTTTCGCAACTAATTCCTGAAATTACAAAAGAGCAGCAACACCTCGGGTTACTGGAAGCACAGAAAAACTGTTTTGCCGTGGGCCTCACTTCAGTAACGGATGCCGGTCTCAATAAAAATACCATCGGGCTGATGGAAGAGATGCAACAGGCAAATGAATTGAAAATGCGTATCAACGCTGTGCTGAACCCCACCGAAGAGAATTTTGACTATTTTGTCAAAAAGGGCCCGGTTCAAACCAGTCGCCTTACAATAAATACCATAAAAGTTTATGCCGACGGTGCATTGGGGTCACGTGGTGCGCTGCTGATTGACGATTATTCCGACGACCCCGGCAACAAAGGAATTCAGATTGAAAACCAGGCGTATTATGACAGCATTTGTCAGTTGGCGTACGACAACAATTTTGCCCTGGCCACCCACTGCATTGGCGACGGCGCCAACCGGCTGATTTTGGATACGTACGGGAAATTTCTGAAAGGTAAAAACGACCAGCGCTGGCGCATTGAACATGCGCAGATTATTCATCCGGACGATATAAAAAAATTTGCCCGGTATTCTGTAGTTCCCTCGGTGCAGGCAACCCACGCTACTTCCGATATGTACTGGGCCGATGAGCGGCTGGGCGAAAAACGGCTCAGCAATGGTTCGTACGCTTATCAAACGTTGCTGCAGCAAAACGGCTGGCTGCCCAACGGCACCGATTTTCCGGTGGAACACATCGAACCGCTGTTTACGTTTTACGCCTCGGTTTTTCGCACCGACCACGACGGCTGGCCCGAAGGTGGTTTCCTGGCAGATGAAGCACTTTCGCGCGAACAGGCGCTGCGTTCGATTACGCTTTGGCCGGCGAAAGCCTCGTTCGAAGAAAATGAAAAAGGCAGCCTCGAACCCGGCAAATGGGCTGATTTTGTCATCCTCGACACCGACCTGATGACCGCCTCGCCACAGGAAATTCTGGATGCCAAAATTGCATGCACCTGGGTTGCGGGAGAGAAAATGTTTGAACGCTGAACGGGTAAATTGAGTTGGAGTTCGCCAGCCTGCGGATCACCTGACACCTGACTAAACAAACATTTGCCTGTAGATTGAGGCAGGAAGTTCATCGGAGCGAATCCCCCTTGGCGAAGGGGGAACTAAAGGGGGATTGATTGTATGTTGCTTTTATCTCATGTTAGATTCCTGGTTATATTGCCATTAGTGGTTTAGGAACTGTTCAATCAAAAGGATACTTTTTTGTACCTTACGCAACCAAAAAGCTGCCTTTATCATCTTGATAAAAAACCGTTATGAAACCGCTTTATTTATTTTTAGTCCCACTGTTTTTTCTTTTTTC
>Ga0102929_1002199_pt1 | contig 11600 bp, 12 predicted proteins | sample SalPonR1_B_D2_MG_FD_78510 | JGI IMG/M metagenome (GOLD analysis project Ga0102929, IMG submission 78510) | Salt pond soil microbial communities from South San Francisco under conditions of wetland restoration - Salt Pond MetaG R1_B_D2_MG | ecosystem: Environmental > Aquatic > Marine > Intertidal... | reverse complement strand
TAATGCTCATCAAGTCGAAGAAGCCCTGGGACGACATCCCCTCCTCCGAGATCACCCCGGAGGAGGTCTACATGAACCGTAGGGAGTTTCTCGGAGCCGCCGTGGGTGCAGCGGGGCTCGCGACGATCCGACCCGAGTCGATCGAGGCGGCGATCCGTCGCCGCCATGGCGTCGGGCAGGAGCCCGAGGTGCCCGGCGACGTGACGATGGGGGAGCCGCTTCGCGAGGACGTCACCGAATACCGGCACATCACGACCTACAACAACTTCTGGGAGTTCGGCGCGGACAAGGACGACCCGGCTCGGAACGCCGGCTCGTTCAACCCCGAGCCGTGGACGGTCCGGATCGAGGGCGAGTGCGCCAACCCGGGAGACTACGGGCTCGAGGACCTGATCCGCCCGGACGAGGTCGAAGACCGGATCTACCGCTTCCGCTGCGTCGAGGCGTGGTCGATGGTCGTGCCGTGGCGTGGCATCCCGCTCCGGAACGTCATCGCACGGGCCGCACCCAACAACAACGCGCGGTACGTCCGCTTCGAGACGGTCTTCCGCCCCGAGGAGATGCCCGGCCAGAAGCTCCCTCTGCTGCCGTGGCCCTATGTCGAGGGGCTGCGCCTCGACGAGGCGACGAACGAGCTGGCGATGCTCGTGACCGGACTCTACGGTCGGGACCTCCCGAACCAGAACGGCGCCCCCCTCCGGCTCATCGTCCCGTGGAAGTACGGCTTCAAGTCGATCAAGTCGATCGTGAAGATCTCGTTCGTCGAGGACATGCCGCTGAACACGTGGCAGGAGCTCCAGCCGAACGAGTACGGATTCTTCGCCAACGTGAACCCCGAGGTGGACCACCCGCGCTGGAGTCAGGCGAGAGAGCGTCCGCTGCCGAGCCTCCGGCGCTCCCGTCGCACGGAGCTGTTCAACGGGTATGCCGAGCAGGTCGGGCACATGTATCGTGACATGGACCTGACGCGCTGGTACTGACGGCCCCGGACCGGGACTCCCCATGACCCGGAAGCGGCAGCTCCTGCTTCTGCGCATCGCGGCGTGGGCCGGCGCGAGCGCCCCGCTGCTCTGGATGGCGTACCGCATCCTGCTCGGCGAGGGACTCGGCGCCGATCCGACGCAGGAGCTGACCCACTGGTCGGGGTTCACCGCGCTCACCCTCCTTCTGGTGAGCCTCGCGGTCACGCCCGTCCGACGGATCACCGGGTGGAACCAGATCCAGAAGGTGAGGAGGATGCTCGGACTCTGGGCGTTCTTCTACGCCTCGATCCACGTGTTCGTGTACGCGTACTTCGACCAGGTTCTCGCGCTCGATTTCATCCTCGAGGACGTGCTCGAGCGCCCCTTCACGCTGGTCGGAGCCGCGTCGTTCCTGCTTCTGCTTCCGCTCGCCATCACCTCCACGAAGGGATGGATCCGGCGGATGGGTCGAAACTGGGTGCGCCTGCACTGGCTGGTCTACCCCGCGGCGGTGCTGGGCGTCCTTCATTTCGAGCTGGGTCAGAAGGCCGACCTCACACGCGGGCCGGTGATCATGGGGGTGATTCTGGCGGCGCTGCTCGGCATCCGGGTCGGGTACGCGCTGCGGTCCAGGTCCGGCAGCGAGGGCGGGTCGTCGCGCACACGCCCCGCCGAGAGCTGATCGGCGACGTATGCCCCCTCTCCGGGGCCTCCACGGCGGCCGAGGTCGTGATACCTTTTTCGGCATGAAGACTCTCCGCCGAACCATCTCGTCCCTCTCTCTCTTCCTTCTCGCCGCCTGCGCGTCGGGCGCCCCCCCGTCCGAGTCGCTCACGCCGGTTCCGCCGCGCGTGGATGAAGCCGCCGTACCGCAGGAGGGCGTGGACTACGCCGTGTACCGGTCGGACGGGTCTTCCGCCAGTCTCGTCGATGTCCTCTCCGACCTGGATACGGTCGAGGTCCTGCTGTTCGGAGAGGAGCACGACGACGTGGTCGGGCACCGCATCCAGCTCGAGGTCTTTCGACGGCTGCTGGCGGGTGTCGGCGGACGGGGACCGATGGCGACTCCCGGTGCGCCGGGATCGGCGGCCCCCGGAGGACTCGATGACGACGAGCTTCGCGACGTGCGCCTGTCGCTCGAGATGTTCGAGCGGGACGTGCAGATCGTGCTCGACGAGTACCTCGCCGACCTGATCACCGAGGACCACTTCCTCGCCAGCGCCCGCCCTTGGGACAACTACGACCGGGACTATCGTCCGATGGTCGAGCTCGCGAAGCACGTGGAGGTGCCGGTGATTGCGGCGAATGCACCGCGCCGGTACGTGAACCGGGCCTCCCGGCTGGGTCGGGGAGCGCTCGATGCTCTGTCGGACGAGGCACGGGCATGGCTGCCGCCGCTTCCGTACCCCGAGGCCAGCGACCCCTACCGGGCGGAGTGGGACGGGCTGATGGGGGACGCCGCGATGCACATGTCCGGTGATCCGCTCGACGGCCAGACGCTGTGGGACGCCTCGATGGGAGAGTCCATCGTCCGGACACTCGAGGCGGACGGGCCGTTCCCCCCGCTCGTCTTCCATCTCGCGGGTGGCTTCCACGTGGAGAACGGGACGGGCATCCCCGAGACCATCCAGCATTACCGACCCGGCACGTCGGTCCGCTCGGTGGCGGTGCGCGCCGTCTCCGATCCGTCGAGCTTCGACACCGAGATGGCGGGTGCGGGCGACTACGTGATCCTGACGCGGGACCCCGAGGGCGAGGGGTAGGCTCCGCCCGTCCGACTGCGCCGAACGCCCTGGACGAACCAGGTGAGGGAAGCGGCCAGGCCGGTGAGTTGAAGCACCGGGGCGCCGGCTCCCCACCCCCACGCCTCCGCGACGCCGGGCAGCGCGAACCAGGCCCAGAGCGTGATGGCCCCGAATCCGAGCGCAAGGATCGCGCGATCCCACCCGGGCCGGAGCGCGACCACGATCGCGGCGACCACGCTCCATGACACGACGGCGCCGACGCCGAGCGAGAGGATGGCGGATACCGGGCTGCCGGTCTCGCCCAGGAAGAACGCCGTGATCACACCCGGGAAGGCGGCGGCGAACGCACCGAACGGGGTCCGGATCCACCCGGTACCGTGGCGTCCGGCACCGAGGTGCTGGGCGATCGCCGCGGAGGGGGAGAGCTGAGGGCAGGCACGCGCGGTGCACAGGGTGCAGCTGTCGCACGCCCCGCGACCCACGTCGATCAGCGGCGCCTGACCGTACAGGAGCTCGACGGGCAGCATCGGACAGACCGTCGTGCAGAATCCGGAGCGGCGGGCACGGCAACGCCCCAGCAGAAAGGCGCCGGACACCAGGATGGCGAGGAGGCCCGCCGTCGCCACCATGCTCTCCGCGAGCCAGGCGGCGCGCACCGGAAGGATGGCCGCGAACAGGAGGATCGCCAGCCCGATCCGGGGGCGATCCGACACCGGGTCCCCTCCCGGCCCGCCCTCGGAGATTCGCCCGAGGGGGCAGACGTTCCGCCAGAGGCGCGCGTTGAGGAGCAGCGCGAACGGGACCAGAGGGACGAGTCCTCTCCAGAGGAATCCCGCCGCGCCGCCCCCCTCGATCACGAAGCCGAGTGCGGGATGTGTGTCACGATGACAGGCACGTCCGTGGACCGCACCACCTTGTCCGTCACGCTTCCCAGAAGCGCCCGCCGAAGGCCGCCGCGCCCGTGCGTGGCCATCACGAGCAGATCGGCACCGACCTTCTTTGCCACATGCACGATGCCCGCCGCGCCGTGGACGTCTTCCGGCACATGCGTCCTCACGTCCATCCCCTCCCCCCGGAGTTCGGTGGCGAGACCCTCGATGTGCTGCTCCGCCTGCCGGGTGGAGTCGTCGATCACCTCGCGGTTGAGCGCGACGGTCTGCGGGAGATAGGGGGACGCGATCTCGTTCGGGTAGGTCACCACCTGGACGAGGTGGAGCGTCGCGTCGAACGCGCGCGTCCAGCGCCGTGCCTCGGCCAGCGCGGCCTCGGAGTCGGCCGACCCGTCGATCGATACCATGATGTCCGCGACGACCGGTTCCGGGGCGAAGATCGAGTCGTCACCCTCCTGCGGCCGGACGAGAAGCACAGGGACGGGGGCCGTTCGGAGCAACCCGTCGGCGACGCTCCCCAGCCAGCTGCGCGCGAGGGGGCCGCGTCCGTGCGTGGCCGCCACGATGAGGCTGGCGTCTCGCGCCTTGGCGCGCTGCAGGATCTGATCGAGGGGAGATCCGGTGAGCCCCGAACCCGTCACCTCGCCACCGGCCTCGTCGCCGCAGTCTTCGATGATCCGGTCGACGTACTCGGAGGTCCAACGCTCCGCTTCGATATTCCACTCCGCGTATTCGATGGTGGGGATCGGCTCGGCGACCGAGATGATGTCGAGTCCCACACCGAGCCGCCGACTGGCTTCGAGCGCCCATGGCAGCGCCGCCTCGGAAAACTTCGAACCATCGAGCGAAATCAGGATCGGGCCGTTCATGATGTACTCTCTCAGTTGTGCGGAGTGGAAAGCGTGGCCGGAGTCGGAGCATCGGAGGCGAGCGGAAGCGTGAGTCGAAGGCGCTGTCCGGAGCCGTCCTCGCTGCGGCGGGCGAGTTGTCCCCCGCTCCAGCGGACCCGCTCCGACCAGGCCTCGAATTCCGTCGCGCCGGGACCTTCCGGGTTCGATGGACAGTGTATGTCGACGACCACCCGGTCGTCACGTTCGGCGAAGGTGATGGTGACGGGCTCGGACGCATTCGGGTCACGCGAGACGGAGCGCGTGATCGCCGCCTGACAGACGCGGAACAGCGTGAGCGAGACCTCCGGATCGAGCCGTGCGTCCGGCACCTCGCCGCGCAGGATCGGCTCGAGGTTCGCTGGAACCGTGAGGGAGCGGATGTGGGCGGCCAGGGCCGCACGCACGCCGAGTTCGTCGAGCTCGGGCGGCCGAAGGCGGCGCGCGAGGCGACGGACCTCCTCGAGGGCGTCCCGGATGCCGGTCTCGAGGTCGTCGGCGGCCCCGGAGATCTCCGGGTGGCTGCGAACGAGCATCCGGAGACGGACCAGCAGTCCCGCCAGTGCCTGTGCAGGCTCGCCGTAGAGCTCGCGGGCGATCCGGTCCCGCTCGGATTCCTCCGCCACGATCGTGTTCCGTGCCACTCGCGACTGACGTCGCCGCGCCGCGTCGATCTCGTCGAGCATGCCGTTGAAGGCCACTCGCAGTCGGCGGAGCCGGACATCCTCGACGCGGGACGGGCCGGCCCTAGCCCCCCAGTCACCCCGGCGCACACGCTGCGCCGTCGTCTCGAGCATCGCGAGCGGCGCGAGAGCGATCCGGAGCACCACCGCCTGTACGACGGCGGTCCCCAGCGTCAGGCCGGCGAGGAGCATGAGGATCTCGTGTGGCGCGAGCCCGACCTGCTGCCGCTCGGCGACCCAGAGTGCGAAGAGGGCGGTTCCCGTGGAGACGGCGACACCGGCCCAGAGCAGCTTCCAGAACAGTGGTACGCCGAGCACGCGCGCCACGAGGCGTGCGAACCCCGTTGGTCGGGTCGCCGCTGCGGGACTTCGGTCGGATGCGATCCTCTTGGACCGGGACATGTCGGGCGGCGTGGGTGGATGTCGCGCCTACACGGGCGTACAGATAGGTTACGGTCCGCCCCCGCCCACGCCTGTGGGGAGGGCGGCCCGACCCGATGTAGGGAGAATCTCCACACCCGCTGCTCGCCCCGCATGTCGCCGACGGACGCCGAGTACAAGACGATCTTCGAATCCGCGCCCGACGGGATCATCGTCGTGGACCGCACCGGCCGGATCATCGACGCGAACCCCGAGGCGGCACGCCTCTTCGGGTACGACCGCGAGACGCTGGTCGGCATGGCGGTCGATCGACTGGTTCCGGACGCCGCGCGCGGTAGACATTCGGAGCACCGCGAGCACTTCCACGAGCACGCGCGTCGCCGTCCGATGGGCGTCGGGGCCGAACTCGAGGCGGTCGACGCCCGCGGCCGGACATTTCCCGTCGAGATCTCGCTGTCTCCGATCGAGATCGAGGGTGTGGCCAGGGTCGTCGCGACGATCCGCGACATCAGCGTTCGCCGGCGCCTCCGCAACTTCGGCATCGGCGCCCTGCGGGCGGCCGAGGAGGAGCGCGCGCGCATCGCCCGGGAGCTGCACGACGAGACGGCGCAGGAGCTCGCGACCCACCTCGTGCGCCTCTCGGTCCTCCAGCGCTCGGCATTCGAGCATGCGGAGGAACTCGAGCAGCTCCGGGACGGCCTGCGTCGCACGGCCGAGGGTGTCCGCCGGGTGGCTCGGGGCCTTCGGCCGCCCGAACTCGAGGATGCCGGATTCGTCCCGGCCCTCCGTGCGCATGTTCGCCACGTTTTGGAGGCACACGACGTCGAGATCGAGATCGGTGTCGAGGCGACGCCCGATCCTCTGCTCGATCCCGACGAGCTGCTCGCGCTCTACCGCATCCTTCAGGAGGCGATCTCCAACTCGGTCCGGCACGCGGATGCGGGGCGCATCCGGGTCGATGTCGGGTTGGACGACAGCCGGGTGTGGGCCACCGTGGAGGACGATGGGCACGGATTCGATCCCGACCACGTGGGCGACGACGGCGTCTCGGGCCTCGGCCTGGTGGGGATGCGCGAGCGCGCCTCCATGATCGGGGGCCGCGTCACGATCGACTCGAGCCCGGCGGGCACCACGGTGCGCCTGGAGCTGCGGCAACTGGCACGTACAGGTACGGAAGGAGACTGACATGGGTGAGGCGAAGCTCGCCGAAGCGAAGGTCACGAGCCTGCTTCTGGTCGATGATCACGCGATGTTCCGCGCCGGGATCCGGGCGCTGCTGGAGGCCGAGGACCGGTTCGAGGTCGTCGGCGAGGCGTCGTCCGGCGAAGAGGCGATCGACCGGGTGCGGGAACTGCGTCCCGATGTCGTCGTCATGGATCTGTCGATGCCGGGCACGAACGGCCTCGAGGCCACCCGACGCATCGCGGCCCTGGGCTACGACACCCGGGTGCTGATCCTCACCGTGCACGCCGAGGAGGAGTATCTGGTGCCGGTGATCGACGCCGGGGCCAGCGGCTACCTCACGAAGAGCAGCGCCGACCGCGACCTCGTGGAGGCGCTGAAGGTCGTCGGGCGGGGCGAGGTCTATCTCCCCCCGCACGCGACGAGCCTGCTCCTGAAGCGGTACCGCACGGAAGACGGCGACGACGGGCCCGGGCTCAAGACCCTGTCGAGTCGCGAGCAGGAGGTCCTCACGCTGACCGCGGAGGGGTTCTCCTCGAGGGAGATCGGGGAGAAGCTCTTCATCTCGCCCAAGACGGTGGATACCTACCGGAGCCGGATCATGGAGAAGCTCGGCCTGAATCATCGATCCGAGCTCGTGAAATTCGCGTTGAAGACCGGGTTGCTCCGGGACGTCTGACCCCTTCATGTCACTCCCGTGTAGACAATCGGGAACATCGTGGGGAGATTCCCCACCAACCGCTTCGGACTTCACCACAGACCCGCCTTCCCGCTTCCCGACATACGGGAGGCGCCGCCGGGTCGAAGTTGAGAGCCGAGCCGCTCGATACGTGGGCGGCGTCGTCCGGGATCGGGACGGGAGCCCTTGATCGCTTCACTCATCGCGGCCTCACTGGCCGGACTGGCAGGATCTCCGCACTGCGCGAGCATGTGTGGCGGCTTCGCCGTGGCGTGCGGCTCGACCGCGGGTCGGTCGGCCGCCTGGCACGCCGGGAAGCTCGCCACCTATGCGCTTCTCGGGGCGATCGCGGGCGGCTTCGGTACCCTCATTCCGGGGACCGGCGGACTCGCCGCGATCGTGTCGGGCGTGCTGGTGGTTCTCTTCGCCGCCGTGCTCGGCGGCTGGCTGCCGGAACCCCGGTTCGCCGGACGCACCCTCGTCCGGATCGCCGACCGCGCACGGGACGCCGAAGGACACGCAGGCACGTTCGCATTCGGCGTCGCCAACGGGTTTCTGCCCTGCGGCCTCGTCTGGGCCGCGCTCGCCCTGCCGCTCGCGTCCGGGTCGGCATTCGTGGGTGCCCTGACCATGGTCGCCTTCGGCCTCGGAACCGTACCCGTACTCGCGGCCGTCACCGCGGGTGCACGCAGGATCGCTCTCCGCGATCTGCGCATGCGCCGCCTCATGGCGCTCGGAGTCCTCGTGTCCGGGCTCCTTTCCATCGGTCTGCGTGAGGGCCTCGTGCCCTCGGCGGACCACACGCACACCCCCGATACGGTGGTTCACGCCGACGGGGACATGTCCTCCGACGACTCGTAATGAGGGAATCCATGGAATCGTCCGCATCCGCCGTGATGCAGGGGACGTCGCCCGTCCGCACGAACTACGACGACCAGATCGTGAAGATGTTCTTCACGGCGACGGTCGTCTGGGGAATCGTGGGGATGCTGGTCGGCGTCATCATCGCGCTCCAGCTCGCCTGGTGGCCCGCGAACCTCGGGCTGCCGTGGACGAGCTTCGGCCGTCTTCGGCCGCTCCACACCAACGCGGTGATCTTCGCCTTCGCGGGCAACGTCTGCTTCACGGGCATCTACCACTCGATGCAGCGTCTGCTGAAGACGCGGATGTGGAACGACACCCTGTCGAAGATCCACTTCTGGGGGTGGCAGGGGATCATCGTGGCGGCCGCGATCACCCTTCCGCTGGGGCTGACCCAGTCGAAGGAGTACGCCGAGCTGATCTGGCCCATCGACATCGCGATCGCGGTCGTGTGGGTGGTGTTCGCGATCAACTTCTTCGGCACGATCGCGATCCGGAAGGTGAGCCACCTCTACGTGGCGATCTGGTTCTACATGTCGTTCGTGATCACCATCGCGGTGCTGCACATCGTGAACTCGCTCGCGATCCCGGCGACGGCCACGCTGTCGTACCCGATCTACGGGGGTCTGACGGATGCCCTGGTGCAGTGGTGGTACGGGCACAACGCGGTGGGCTTCTTCCTGACCACGCCCTTCCTGGGCCTCATGTACTACTATCTGCCGAGGGCGGCGGATCGACCGGTGTATTCGTACCGGCTCTCGATCATCCACTTCTGGGCGCTGGTCTTCCTCTACATCTGGGCGGGACCGCACCACCTGCTCTACTCGGCGCTGCCCGAGTGGGCGCAGACGCTGGGCATGGTGTTCAGCATCATGCTGCTGGCCCCGTCGTGGGGTGGGATGCTGAACGGACTGCTGACGCTTCGGGGTGCCTGGGACCGGGTCCGGACCGATCCGGTCCTCAAGATGATGGTCGTCGCGGTCAGCTTCTACGGCATGTCGACCTTCGAGGGGCCGATGATGTCGATTCGCGCCGTGAACGGGCTCGCGCACTACACCAACTGGGTGATCGGGCACGTGCACTCGGGTGCACTCGGATGGGTGGGGATGATCTCCTTCGCCATCCTGTACTGGCTCGCACCGCGGCTCTGGGGGCGTGAACTGGCGCACCCGAAGTGGGTCGATGCGCACTTCTGGCTGGCGACCATCGGGATCGTGATCTACACCGTGGCGATGTGGGCCGCCGGCCTCATGGAGGGTCTGCAGTGGCGCGCCCTCAACGACGCGGGACAGCTCGCCAATCCGATCTTCCTCGACATCACGGCGCGGCTCGAGCCGTTCCTGTGGCTGCGCCTTCTCGGCGGGACGATGTACCTCGTCGGGGCGATCATGATGGGCATCAACTTCTGGCAGACGATCCGCGGGTCCGGGAAGCCGAGCGATACCGCTCCGGCGACCGCGGCCGCGTGAGGAGACGACGATGACCGACGACAACCGGACACCGAACGACCAGAACGGCGGCGACGAGCCGCCGGCCGGCGTCAGCGAGGCCAGCTGGGGCGCGTGGCATCGCCGGGTGCTGGAGGGGCGCGCCGGACTCTTCGCGCTCCTGACGGTCGTGGCGATCTCGATCGGCGGGCTGGTCGAGATCATCCCGATGTTCACCGCCACCGACATGGGGGTCGGCGAGGACATGCCGGTCACGCCCTACACCCCGCTCGAAGTGGCCGGTCGCGACCTCTACGTGCGGGAGGGCTGCTACCTCTGTCACTCGCAGATGGTGCGGCCCATGCGCGCCGAGGTCCTGAGGTACGGCGAGTGGTCGCGTGCCTGGGAGTACCGCTACGACCGACCCTTCCTCCTGGGCTCGCGCCGGCTCGGCCCCGATCTGCATCGCATCGCGGGCAAGTATCCCGACGCCTGGCACTACGAGCACATGGAGGATCCGCGCTCGACGTCACCCGGCAGCATCATGCCGGCGTACCCCTGGATGCTGGAGCGCACCGTCGATCCGAGGATCGTCGCGAAGTCCCTGCGGGCGCTGCAGCGCGTCGGGCATCCGTACGTGGACGTGAGCGAGGAGAATGTCCGCGGTTCGATGCGGGCGCAGGGAAGCGGGATCGTGAACTCCCTCGCCGCGGCGGGTATCGAGTCCGAGTGGGACACCGAGATCGTGGCCATGATCGCCTACCTCCAGCGCCTCGGACGAGACGGCAAGGCCGTGCTCTCGGGGGCCTCCGGCCAGCAGCAGGAGCAGTGACATGAACCCTCTGTTCAATCAGGCGGAGGCCACGGTACAGGGCGGGACCTTTCTGGGCGTGATGACCGCGGTGTTTCTGGTGTTCTTCATCGGCTGGGCGCTGTGGGCGTACGACCCGACCCGGAAGGATGAAATGGATGCGGCGGCGCGGATGCCGCTCGAAGACGGAGACGGGGCATGAGCAAGGAAACGGATCGTCTGCTCGGGCACGCGGACGAGGCGGACGGGATCGAGGAGTACGACAACCCGCTTCCCGACTGGTGGCTGGGCCTGTTCTGGCTCACGATCTTCTGGGCGATCGCGTACGTGGGGTGGTTCGTGTTCACCGACCAGTCGCAGATCCGCTGGTACCAGAACGAGGTGGCCGCCGCGGATGAGCGGTGGCCCGAGCAGGCGCAGGCGGTCGTGCAGTTCTCGTACTCGGAGGAGGCCGCGGCGGAGGGAGCGGAGATCTACGCCACCAACTGCCTGGTCTGCCACGGGCCCGAGCTCGAGGGCGGAATCGGCGTGAGTCTGGTCGACGACGAGTGGATCCACGGAGGCCAGGCGGCGGACGTCGTGTCGGTCCTGCGCAACGGCGTGCTCGACAAGGGAATGCCGGCCTGGGGGCAGATCCTCAGCCCGGAGCAGATCAACGAGGTCGCCAGCTACGTGCTCGGGCAGCACTCGCTCGCCACCGGCCGCAGCATGGAGGAGATCACGGCGGATCCGTCCGCTGCGGCGCCATCGGCGGACGATGAGGCCCCGGAGGGCTCCGACGACATGGTCGGCGATACGGTCGGGGCGAGCCAGGAGGCGGGCCCCGGGGCCTGACGATCGATGCTCGGATTCAGCGGTAGCCGCGAGTGGGTCTATCCCCAGTCCATCGACGGGTCGTTCATGCGACTCCGTCGATGGACCTTCGCGGCCCTGCATGTCGTTCTGCTGGTCGCCCCGTGGATCACGGTCAACGGAAACCCGCTTCTCCTGATCGACATTCCGGCCCGGCGGGTCTTCCTGGGCGGGCTCGTGTTCACGGCGGCGGACACGATCTTCCTCGCGCTGCTGCTGTTCTTCCTGGCGTTCAGCCTC
>Ga0102929_1002198_pt1 | contig 11600 bp, 10 predicted proteins | sample SalPonR1_B_D2_MG_FD_78510 | JGI IMG/M metagenome (GOLD analysis project Ga0102929, IMG submission 78510) | Salt pond soil microbial communities from South San Francisco under conditions of wetland restoration - Salt Pond MetaG R1_B_D2_MG | ecosystem: Environmental > Aquatic > Marine > Intertidal... | reverse complement strand
TTATGTGCAATTTTATTTAATAATACTTTTTTCTTGTCTAAAACAGAGCTCCTTATTCCTCCAATGGATTTAGTATTTTTCAAAAATTTAGCTATTAACCCACCAAGAAAGTTTGGAAGTAATAGATAATTAAATAAAAAATTAGGTCTGTTTTTATAAAGAACTTGAATAATTATTTTTATTTTAATAAAAACGTTGCCATACAACTTAATAATCTGAACCTTTTTATTAATTTGATCAACAATTTTTGCATCAAATCTGTTACCGTAAAATACTATCAAAAACACCTTATAATTCTCACATAAAGCATTTGCTAGAATAACTGCTTGTTTTTCTGCACCTCCCGATTTTAAGGTTTGAGTGAAAATAAAAATATATTTCATTAATTGCAGTATTACTAGAATATCATTGAATTATGTTTGAATTAAATAATCTTTTTCAAATCATTCATTCTTCCAATCCACAATTTATTGTTCTCTCTTAATTTTGTAATTTTGGGTAAAAGAATTGTTAAAATTTCTATTGCCGCAGGATCAGATGGATGAAACCAAAGATGAGCAACTGTATTTGTAAAAATTGCTTTTTGTATCATCTTTATAATTCGGAACGCTAAAAATTGAACTGAATAATTTGGATTTGACAAACCAATCATTTGAGTTGTATGAGAAACTATTAAATTATCCTTATCCTTGTAGGGAATTGCTAATTTTTCTTTAAAATTTCTACGATAAGTAGAAATACCATATTTTTTGAGTATTTCAATATTCCCGTATGTACCCCCAGGGAATACCATTGATTGGAGTTTTATACCCCAAGGTTCCGCAGCACTTAAACAAGCTTTTATTTCATCTTCGGCAACCGTTGATGGACAATTTTCATCTGAAAAATCAATGTGTGAAAATGTATGACAACCAATTTCATGATTAACCTTTGACTTTTGGATTGCTTCAATTAAATCTGGTGCATACCAGCTATTATTCTTTTTATAATTAGTATATGGATCACAATCAAACCAATCACCACTTGTAAAAGCCCATTTATGATTTGATCCAAAATATGGAAGCCTGTGCATCCAATCGTGATCTCCTTTATTACAGCTTTCAATCATCAAATGCCCTACAGTTGCCCAAGTGATAGGTATATTATACTCATCAAATAATTTTAAATAGGTTGGAAAATTTTGGCGGGCTTGTTGAGCCATCTTTTCTGGATTATTAACTTTTTTTGAGTACCTAAATGCCCAAGCAAGCTCAAAATCCGCTGATATTACAACACCTCCTTTGTTTTCCTTTTTTAAAAGGTTTTGTAGGTCATGTTTTTTTACCTTCGGGCGATAACCTGTTAAAAGAGATAAATAATCTAAGCTTTTATAAATTTTATCTTTCATTTATTTTATTTAGTATGTTCACAAAATTATTTGCCAATGCCTGATAACTATGATTCTTAAGCACATAATTTCTTGCGGTTTCCCCAAGATTTTGTCTTAAATCTTTATTATTTAGGAGCAACTCTATTTTTTTGGAAAGCATTCTTTCGTTTTTAAATTTGAATAAAATTCCATTGCTTGAATTTACAATTTCTTTAGTGCCACCCGTATCCGTTGCAATAACTGGAAGCCCATTTGACATTGCTTCGAGTACAACATTAGGACATCCTTCTGATTTAGAAGAATGAATAAAGATATCAGCAGTTTTATAATAACTCATCACATCAGATTGATTACCAACAAAATGTACATAATCTTTAATTCCTGTTTTGGAAACATAATGTTGTAATTTATTTTTCTCCACCCCATCACCTACAATATAATATTTAATGTCTTTTATACCTTTATGATGAAGTATTGCTATAGCATTGAAAACAGTTATAAAATCTTTAATAGGATGTAAACGTGAAACACTCAATAAGACCAAATTTGAATCATTATTGTATGTTCTTTCAAAATTTAAAAATCTTGAGTCAATACCATTATATAAAACAAATTTATTTTTGTTGAATAACAGCTTATTTGCTTTAAATCCCTCCCTAGAATTTGCTATGATATATTTACTAAACCGATAAAATGCATTTCTAAATAATTGTCTTTTATGAAAATAATTAACTTTACCATGACGAAGCGAACCATTTATAAATTTAATATTTGAAAAAAGGGATATATATATAGCTAATGGAACAACATATTCATCAATTGCAAGTATAAAGCTGTATTTTTCTAATCTTAATAATTTTTTAATTTGAATAGCATCTTTTAGATTTAATGGATTATATAAAGGATACTGAATTAAATTAATTTGATTTGAATCCAGTCCCAATATATCATGAGTACATTTATTAAAAATAGCAAGAGAAATATCAATTTCAGGATAATACCTTTTTACCGCACGGATTAAAGAAACCATTTGTGTTTCTCTTCCGCCAACACCAAATGACTTTGTTAAAAAAAGAATCTTATATTTCATCAGTTAAAAGGTGATACTTCAGAGATAATCCAACGATGTTTACCACTTGAAGTAACAGGGATTGAGTCAACAATTTCTATGTTTATTTTTGTATCAATACCCAGTTTTTCCTTAAGTTTTGATATTAACAGTACTTTTTGGCTTTCATCAAATAATTTATTGGTTTCTAATAATAATTTTATTTCGCCTATATTCCTTTGATACAATTGAAATTTATTAATTCCTTTAATTTTATTACGTAATAAAGTAAAAAAGTTGCCTGGCACTCGATTTCCATTTGACCCGATAATCAAATCAAATGTTCTGCCCTCCACTCGTTCAAGTAGAGGAAATGCACGCCCGCAACTACAGGTTCTGTCAGATAAAACACCCAAATCACCAATTTTATAACGAATAAAAGGAAATACATAATTGTCCAGGTCTGTAACAAGAATTTCCCCTAATTCTCCGGGCTTACAGGATTCTCCATATTCATCTACAACTTCAACCAAAACATGATCGCTACTTATGTGCAGTCCGTTTTGCTTTTCACATTCACTTGCAATAAGCCCAACATCTCTGCAACCATATCTATTTAAAACCTTCGTATTAAATGTTTTTTCTATACTTTTTCTTTGAAAATCATATAAAGTCTCGCCACTGGTGATTATGCCTTTAGGCCTCCAAATATTTGCATTATAATTTTGCACAAATTTTGCAAATAGGTCTAAAGAAGATGGGTATCCAACAATTAATGATGGTTTATTTTTGTTAATAAAATCAATATATTTAATCATATCATTATCTTTCATATCATAAGAAGAAAGCAATGTTGAATTAAAGAGTAAAGATGAATTCACTAATTTTTTCTTTAGAGACTTTTCTTTTGATAAATCTGATAAGGCACCCCAAATTTTTACCCTGGGTTCTCCAAACACCCAACCTGTCCATGCATCAGCCCGATATGCAACGGCGTGTCTAAAAAAATCAGTATTATTATCTGAATAAAAAAACATAGCTTCGCCTGTTGACCCACTAGTTGAATTATTTTTAAACCTGTTTTTTGGCAAATTGGCAGCCTTTAATTTATTAAAATTATTCTTAATAATTGATTTTGTTAGATGTGGTATTTCATTAAATGATTTCTTTTCCAGAAAATAATCATTCAATATCTCTTTATAATATGGCACATTTGTATAAGCATGTTTTAATAAATTAGATAATTTTTTTTGTGCATCATATTTATTATCAAATGAATTTAACTCATTAATATTCGCCGTTTTTAAAGCTTTATAAAATTTCGGGCTAACAGCACGTAATATTGTTCGATTTAAAAATTTATATTTCATATATTAAATCCTAAATCCTATTAGCATGTTTATGATTTTTCCCAGAGTTTTGCCAACATCACCGTATTTTTGATAAAAATTTGCCTTTTAAACACTTAAAGCAAAATAGGGAAAAATGGTTATAAAATTTTATGATTCAATAATTTTTAATACAAATTCACTAAGCTTTTTCTTAATAGTAAGACTATTAAAATATTTAAATCCTGTATTATAACCATTTAATCCTATTTTTACAGCTGAGTCTTTATTGTTTATTACAAATTGCATTTTTTGAGCAAATCCATGACAATTAAACCCTTGAGTGACAAGAGCATTTTTCTCATCTTCAAAATAATAGGGTATTTCACCAAAATTTGTTGTGATAATAGGATTAGCTGTGGCTAAATATTCGGCTATTTTATGAGGAAATCGGGCAATATCTTTAATATTATTATTCAAAGGAACAAGTAAAGCTTTGGCATTAAAATAATAATTAATTAAAACATCATATTCCAGTTGACTAAAAAATTTAATGTTTTGATTATTATATTTTGATTTTAGTTTTTGTATAGTACCTTCAAAATTAACTTGGTTTAGAATTAAATATAAATAGAATCTATTGTTTGGGATTAAACAAAAAGCTTTCACTACTAACTCAATACTTTCGTAATAACCTGTAGAACCTACATAAAGAAAATAATCATCTTTTATATTATTAATTTTCTTAAAACTATTATAATTAACCAGTGGTGGTATTTTTAATATGGGTAAATTTTGTTTTTTATTTTTAATCTTTTGGATTAAAAATTCACTAATGGGTAAAACCCCATCGACAAAATACATAAAATAATGATCAAACAAATAGTCATTAATTCTATAACGAATTTTTTTTCTATTTAAAAACACCGAACGATATTCTACATAGTGAGAGATTATAGGCACATTAAAAATTAATGATAATATGCGATAATTAAATAACTCAAAAAAATTTCCTCTGGGATAAAATATAATTAAGTCAATTTTTTTTTTAAATAACCACTTAATAAGTAAAAAATACTTTATTATTTTTCCAACTATAATGTAATATATTCTTGAAATTTTAAAGGAGGGCTTATAAGGACTTGGTGTTGTATAAAAATAATTAAGTTGATTGTATTTGCCTATTTTTTGGATATTATAAGGTATATCTCTATTATGGACAGCATGATCATTCATAATAAAGATTTCAAATTCTTCCTCTGCTAAGGCTTCGTATACAGTAAGACACTTATTAATTGCAGCAGTGCCAAAAGGAAAACCGGATATACCCAGATGAAGAATTTTTATATTTTTAGCTTTCACTATGTATTAATTTTTTTAATTATTCTGCATGGATTACCTGCTGCAATAACATTGGGAGGAATGTTTTTCGTTACAAGACTGTTTGCTCCTATTATTGAATTTTCTCCAATGGTTACCCCTTTCATTACAACAACATTTATACCTAACCATACATTGTCCTCAATTATTATCGGCAAGGGCTTTGGGTTAATTCGATTATCATTTAAATGCCAGTCAGAGTCGGTAATTAATGTGTTTGCCCCACAACGTACATTATTCCCTATGTAAATTGATTTAAACGCACCTATAACCGTACCACTAAAACCGCAATTATTCCCAATTTCTATTGTGGCATTTTTAGTTAATGTTGAAAGGCTACAGGGCCTATTAATACCAATTAAATTTGAATGCATCTTTGAACGAAATACACAATGATTTCCAATTTGAATAATGCTATTTTCTTTTTTAAATATTAATACCGGGCCATAGGTAATTATATCTGTGCCAATTTTTACTTTCCAAAAATAAAACTTGATTTTATTTATTGGTTTCCAAATAAATTTCCACCATTTCAATTTTAATAAATAAACATGCTGTCTTTTCATAAAAAAGCTATTCTGTTCTTAAAAAGTTTAATCTAAACTTGCTACCTTTTAAATGTCTTATATAGTACATTGATGGAATTATAAAAAAATAAACATACCAAAAAACGACACCAACTAATGCTTTTAACAACCCCAAACCAAGCAATAGAAACGTTGAAAGCAAATAATAATATGCAAATTCTTTATCGAAGTTTTTCAATGAGCTTCTGATAAAAAAAACATGAAATATAATATAAGGAATGAAACCAATTAACCCCAAGACTGTTAATTTATTCATCCAATATAAATGTCCACCCATAGAAATATCTTCTGGGCTTTTTATTGATGCAAATCCCGTTATTGGCTTTTTAACAAAAGCATTAAATAGTAACGGGTATCGTGATGCCCTTACACCAAGTTCGGATCCTTTTAGTTCTCCTCCAAATTCAATATACTCCCCCAGATCATTAAATCTATCATTAAAAAATGATTCTGTTTCAAAATTTGATGCCATTTTATAAAAAAAATTAAAATAATATTCTTTAGGAATTATAAGAACCATTATAAAAAAAACTATTCCAATGAATACTGTTTTTTTTAGATTTTTGTCGCCCAAAACGGCATAAATAACCCCAATGGATACCATAAGTATATTGGCAAAAAATTTCAATTGAAATATGGTGATTACTAGTAAAATTATAAACAACAAAATGCTTTTCTTTAAATATATGCTATCGAGTTTATTTTTATAGTAATATATACCTATGGGTATAAAAGCAATTAAAGATGCTGCAAAACTATAACCTCCGGCTCCTATTCTTTTAAAAAACATATATTGATTACCATCTATCCTCCCTCCTGTAATATGCCTGGCATATAGCGGATTGATTTGTGTTGCATAAATTGAGAGGATGGATGTAATGATAATGAAAAGAATAACCCAATTTAATAGGATAGCCAACCCCTTATAATCTTTTGTGTATTTAAAATATAAAAATAACGTTATGGGTTGTATAAATATTATTAACTCTCTAACTAATAAATTCATATTCCACTCATCCATATCCGTCCATAAATAGTATAATAAGAAGACTGTATACAAACTGAACAAGATATAAGCAAATACTAATTTTATATAGAAAACTTTCGGTTTAAAAATTAAAAGAGACATAAACCAAATGGCTATCCATAAATTATGGCTTCCCAGAATAGGGATATTAACACCAAATAGCGGAAGGAAAACATTAATCAATAGCATGAACGCAATTATCCTAAAATATACTTTACTCTTCATTAAAAACTATATTATTCTGATAAAAATTAAGTGAAACTTAAAGTAAGTTTAGTACATCCAGATACTGTTTCCAATTTCCAACATCCTTCCATGAGCGTTCTGTAACTGGAAAAACACCTATTCTACCACCTCTGGATTTTACTTTTTCGATTAAATCGGTAATATGGAAAATTTTATTTTGGGTAATTTCCTTCAATAAATGAGGTTCTAAAATATACATCCCTGAGTTAACCTAAAAGGTAAATTCAGTTCTTTCAGTTTACTTTTCTTATACTCTATTATTTCTGATTACAATGGGTCCTTTAAGAACAGAGAATTTTTTTAACGCGGCTACAATTATTAAACCTTTATTATTGAAATGATAGTTAAATATTTCTTCATTTTTTTCTTTAATAACAAATGGTCTTTGTTAACTTATCTAATGCTTTGCATTATTATTAATTTCCTTATAAATATTAATTAAATCTCTTGTGATATTTTCTTTATTATGATTAATCCTTGCTTTATGCTTACTCTTCATAGCTTCCTCTACGATATGTTTATAATTGTTAATAATCTCAATAATAGCTCCAGCTGTAGAATAATAGTCCCCATCTTGTACTAAAATGCAACTTTTATTATTTTCTACAAGAGTTTCAGTACCTCCTGCAAAAGTTGCAACAGCAGGCAAGCCTAGTATTAAAGCTTCAGATAATGCATTTGGACTATTTTCTATATGACTTACCTGACAATAAACATCACTATTAATTAATTTTTTTACTAATTCATTTTCATCTATTTTTCCGATAATCTTTATATTAACATTTGCAGGTTTAATTTTAGTCCATTTCTCAACAATACTAACCGTTCTGCTATTTCTTTCTATACCAACAATATTCCATGTAAATTTATAATTATATTCAGATAGAATTTTTGCTGTTTGGATTATGGTTTCAAGTCCTTTATATACTGCATCAGACAAGATTGTAATAATTTGAATTCGTTCACCAAGTTTATACTCATTTTTAGAAATATCATAAAAAGATGATCTCAACATTTCATTCAATTTAAAATATTTACTTTTAGGTGATAAAATTTTAGTTACTCTTTTATCAAAACCTGTACGTCCAATTACAAATAAAGCACTTTTCAAAATCGACCTTTCCCTTGATGACCTATATTTTAAATTTTTGAAAGAATTATCTATTCCGGAAAAAAGTACTTTTTTATATAATCCCTCATATTTTCTTATTATTTTATGTGGAATTCCAGAAAAAAATTTATTTTCAATTGAACTAAGAATACCTTGTATTGATACAACAACAGGGATATCTACAAAATCTTGTATTAATCCAAAATTATCCTCTGTACCATGTATATGAATAATATCTGGTTTGTAATCGGATACAATTTTTAATAATTGTTTAATTTCTCTTTTATCATTATTTTTATCATAAATTCTTGATATTAACCTAAATAGTTTGTTCCCACTCAAATTCCTTTTAACTGGATAATAAGTAGTTGATAAATAAGTAAAAGGTTTATTGTTTATTTTGTCATAGAAACCAATTGCAAGATGAATATTATTTGTTCTATTCAACTCCTGTTCTAAAGATTTTAACCACCCGCCAGATAACTGTTTTTTATTAAATAAATCATCTGCAGAACATGCTGTATTAGTAAACCAAAGAATTTTCATTACAACTTATTATATTAAAATTTATAGTTAAACATAATAATGTCCTTATAATAAACAGAATATACTTTTTCCCTGGTTTGTTTATTATAATACATTCTATAATTTTTATCTTTACCCTTTGTCTTATTATTTTGCTCCAACTTAAAATCTATATTCAACTTTTGTTTAATATCAAAAATTGCATCATTTATTTCCTCTACTTTATATATCTTATCAACAGCAATTTTATTATGAAAACAAACAAATTTATATTGTGGTACAAAATGTATCCATCGATGAATATTTTTTTTGTTTACCCAATGACAAACAAATTCATTAAAATCAACAAATTTTCTTAATTCTTTTTCATAAAACATTTTATCTTTCCAATTCATGCCTCCCTCTTTTAAAAAAAAATATGCAGACACTAATCTATCCCATGGATTTCTAACAAAAGCAAATTTAAAATATGAATCTAATTCTTGTTTTGAATAAACAAGATGATAATCAATTATTCTTTGGTGTCCTCCTCCAAGATTCCCAAAAACAGCTCTATTTAAAGAAACACCGGCGTTTTTAGGAATATGAATAAAAACACACTTTAGATTATCAAATTGTTTATAAGAAGAGGAATTATATTCAATTGCTTTTGATCTTTTATTTTGTAATTTTTTGAAACTACGTCTAAATAATAATTTGTAAAGATTAAATGCAATATTATGGGGTAATAATAAAATCCAATGCCGTACTTTTTTCTTTAGCTTTTTAAGTACTTCCATATTTTTATGGTTTTCCTGATAATTTTATTCAATATTGTTTTCTTTTTATACCAATGATTTTTAAAATGATAATTATCATAATTTATATCACATAATAAAAAATCAGGATGTGAAACTATTTTATATGTTTCATCAATTAATCTATTGTGGAATTCATTTTGCTTTTTTGAATGAGTTCCATGATAACCTATATTTCTAATAAGATTTTTACGAGGTACTATTGTTAATGCATTATTAACACGACGTGTATATAAAAATTGAAAATCCCAGATATGATCTGTTGTTGTTTGATTATAATAATTTCGTTCAAATATTTTTCCGAAAAAACTAGCTTCTTTTTCAGTATAAAAAGCTGATTTTAATAAGTCTTGTTTAATTAGTAATGGAAAACTGGACATTTGCATATCCATTTCTTTCCAACATCGTCTCCATGTAGCCCATCCCCATGTTTGTCCATATTTTGAAAAAAAATAGCTATATTTTGTACGAACACCCTTTTCACTAAAATTAGAGCCACTGATTAACCAAATTCGAGTATCGTCTTTGTACTTTTCAAGTAGTTCATCACAATAACTAAAAAAAGGTAATGCTGGCACACAATCATCTTCTAAAATAATTGCTCGATCTTCATTTTCAAAAACCCATGATATCGCATTGTATGGTCCGTACCCACATCCCTGATTAATATCGGAAAACCTTGTATATACATTACAATCCCAGTCTACCATAGAAATTATGTCTTTAACCTCTTTGGTTAATATATAATCATCTTTGTTTTCTTCTCTAGGCCCATCAACAGCAAAATATAATTTTTTAGGTTTAGCTTCCCTAATTTTAGCAAATACTTTCTTTGTGTTTTCCGGACGATTAAAACCGATAAGTAAGATGGGTGCTTTTATTGGTTGTTTTTCTTTCTCCATAAAAGGATACGGTTTTTGGTTGAATGAATGATTTGTTTTATTTTATCCAGTTCATAATCTGTAAGGGAAAAATATCTAATGGTAAAAATTAGCCCTGTTAACGAAAAAAAAGAGGATAATATAAATCTTAATCCGCCTGGCTCCATAAAATAAATAAATAAGAAACCTGTGGTTGATGCTACGATTATTGGCAAAAGAGAAGGGACAAAGGTTTCTATAATAAATCGTTTAATATTTAATCCTGCAATTTTTTTTCCATAATATAATCGAAATACAGAAGTTATTAGTGAAAAAAGAATTGAAACCATATAAATAGTTTCCGGAGGATAACCTGCTTTAAATAAAAAATAGGAAACCGGCAGATTCATCACAATAATGATGGTTTCAGTAACCTGAAATTCTTTTATTCTGCCCACTGCTCGAATTGCTGTAGTTATTTCAAAAGTGAATTTATTTATTAATAATCCGATTAATGTTAAGCGAGTAAATATTACAGCATATTCAGGCACTTTTTTTAACCATACATCGTAAAGAAAGGGTAGTTCTATAATAACCGGTATAGCAAATAATGCAAAAAGGAAAACAGAAAATTTAGTAGATATGGAGGTTATTTTTAACATTTTTAATCGATCACCTCCTCCTTCTGTTTTTATTAATAAAGGATTTATAGCCCGGGTTAAATTCACCGAAACCATGTTTACATGGCTGCTGCCTCTTTTGGCAACCCCTTCGGAGGCATTTACATATACCCCAAAAAACATATTCAAAAAAACACTCCGTACCTGTTTTACGCTCATTGCTGCAACAGATCCAAATAAATTCCAGCCGGTGAAAGCCATTATTTCTTTGGATAATTTTTTGTCCAAAGCATGTTTAAAATTTAACCGACACTCTTTATATTTCCTAATGCTGTATTGCTGTTTTATCAAACGTAAAATAACCTGTACTGAAAATATGCCTGCTCCGTACAAAATAAGTAAATTTAATTTTGAAAACAGGAGATAAACCGCCAACCCTAATTTTAAAATAGCTCCAAAAATATCAACCAAAGAAAGTGCTAATAGGTTTTCATGCGAATTGATCACGGCATCATAAGGAACCGCTATAATGGTAATAAATGTAGTTAAAGCCATCAAATGAAAAACCACTTTCGCATCAAATACTTTCTCAGGAGGTATTTCAAGAAAATACTTGAACATAAAGTATCCGCCAATTTCAATAAATGCAACAATAGCTACCCCTATAAGAATATGCAAAAAAAGTGTTGTATTAAATGTTCT
>Ga0102929_1002192_pt1 | contig 11622 bp, 11 predicted proteins | sample SalPonR1_B_D2_MG_FD_78510 | JGI IMG/M metagenome (GOLD analysis project Ga0102929, IMG submission 78510) | Salt pond soil microbial communities from South San Francisco under conditions of wetland restoration - Salt Pond MetaG R1_B_D2_MG | ecosystem: Environmental > Aquatic > Marine > Intertidal... | reverse complement strand
TGGTGGTTCCTGGCACTTATAGGCCTGGCTGTGATTGGACTCATTTTATTTTACTATCGCCATTTTAGAGCGAAAAAACAGATTGACATTGAACGGATGCGAGTGCAAATTGCAAGTGATCTTCATGATGATGTAGGATCAAGCCTCACCGAACTTGCACTTCAAACAGATTTTCTTCAGGCAGGTGAAGTATCTAATGAAGTGCGTGACACCCTGAAACAATTAGGGGATCAAAGCAGAAAAATTGTCTCAAGTCTGGACGATATCGTATGGTCGATTGATGCGAGAAACGATACGGCAGGGGATATGACGGACAGGATGCAGGATTATGTTAATCAGATTTTCAGAAGCGGAACCCCCGAAGTGCACTATCATTTTGATAATCTGGAAATGGATGACAGGATACCGGTTAACATAAAGGAAAATATTTATCTCATTTTTAAAGAATCGGTAAATAACATTGCAAAGCATTCCAATGCAGACAGAGTGGATATTACATTTGCTTACGACGGAAAAGATTTTTTGCTTGAAATCGTTGATAACGGTACTACATCTAATGGAAGTCGTAAGAGCGGTCAGGGTTTAAGGAATATTAAGCTCCGATCTGAGAGAATTGGGGCTGAAGCAGTTATCAAAAACGGTGAAGGTTTTACAGTTAAGGTTGAAGGTGATGTATAAATCGAAGATGAGGTATAGCCATGATTAAGATAGGTATAGTAGAAGATAACGATAAAATCAGAGGTCTTATTCAGCGCTATCTGGACATGCAGGAGGAACTTTCTTGTAAGGCAGCTATGGAATCTGTTGAAGATATGCTGATTTATCTTGAAGAAAAAGACCGGCCGGATGTGCTCTTAATGGATATACAGCTGCCGGGGATGTCAGGAATTGAGGGCATAGGAATCATAAAAGAAAAATATCCAGAGATTGAAATCATAATGCTGACCGTATACCACGACTCACATAAAATTTTTGACTCACTTAAAGCCGGCGCTTCAGGTTATTTACTGAAACATACATCCCTGCCGGAAATTAAGGAGTCAATTGAAAAGCTTGCATCAGGCGGAGCTCCAATGTCTCCTCAAATTGCACGTAAAGTAATCCAGCACTTTAATAAACCCGATAAAAAAGAGATTGAGAGTGATTTAACCCCACGCGAACAGGATATTGTAAATGGGCTGGTTGATGGATTGAGCTATAAATTGATTGCCGATCGTTTTGATATCTCCATTGATACGGTGAGGGCGCATATACGAAACATTTATAAGAAACTTCACGTTAACTCTAAAGCGGAAGTGATTACAAAGTCACTCAGAGGCGAAATATAGCTGCTCAATATGTTGCGCCTGTGCGCTATTAGAAGGGGAGGCTTCACATGTTCATGTGATGTTATCTGAAATTGGAAGATTGTATTTTGTAAGCAGAGAATAATACTAACGACACAGATCGGTGAATGCTATGAGAACCGTAACAATACAAACTATTTTACTTGCACTGCTAACAGGATTGTTTGCAAGCGGTTGCTATACGCAGCTTGAAACGGTTGAAAGAGACTATCCGGCCTACAAATCACCTGTATCCTCTACGACAACCACTCAGCAGCCCCAACAACGCCCAGCCGCTGATCAGGTACGTTCAGAACGTCCTGAACGAGCCGGGCAGATCGTAAATGAAGAAGATTACGAACTTGGTTATGAGGACGGGTGGGAAGACGCCGAATCCTACTTTTTCAAGGATTATGAAACTGAGCAGTGGTACAATGAGCGAGGCGCCACGTTATCAAACGGTAAAGCATCTACCGTAATAAATAATTACTATGGGTATCACGATCCATATTATTCCTCTCCGTATTACTACTCTCATTATCCCTATTACAGGCACTATGGATATCCAACATTCAGATATGGATTTTCATTTTCTATTGGCTGGGGTTGGGCATATTCACCATATCGATTCTATGATCCATTTTATACCGTCTATCCCGGTGGATTTTATTACGGAGGGTATTACCCTTATTACGGTTATGGATATGGCTATAATAATTATATTTACATAGCAACGTCATCATCACGGGCTGTTCGTAATAATCGAATCAGAAGTTCAGGTTTGTATTCTTCAGGCGTAAGAGGTTCTGGACGAACCAGGGCTGAAGCGCGTTCTAATATACGTACCACTCGCTCCAGTGCCCGCTCTAACATCAGGAGTCGTCAGATAGACAGATCTACTTCCCGTTCTAATATTCGACGTTCCACAGGTACTGTGCGATCACGCGGAACAACCAGAAGTACCGTAAGAAGCAGATCCACATCCAGGAGTAACGGACGGTCTGTAAATAGATCGTCATCTGGTAGTCGCTCTGGTAGCAGTACTGTGCGAAGCAGAGGAAGTAATAATAGCCGAAGCAGCGGTAATGTAAGACAGAGAAGCAACAACAGCCGCAGCAGTGGAACTGTGCGACAGCGTAGCAGCAGCAGGAGTTCATCGGGAAGCGGAGCAGTAAGAAGCCGTGGCAGCTCAAATAATAACCGATCCACTGGTAGCAGTGCCCGGCAAAGAAGTGGCAACAATAATTCCGGAAGCAGCGCCAGAAGTCGCAGTGGAAATGACTCTGCAGCAGCAATAAATAGCCGCAATAGCAGCAGTGCTTCACAACTATCGGTATTGCCTAGACGAACAACATCAACAATTAACAGAAACTCCCGGTCATCATCGATCTCAAAATCCATACTTCAAAACAGAATAAAAACTGTAGAAACCCCAAATCGATCTGCCCGAACTAATTATAGAAGTTCGAATCGAAGTGGCGTTGGTCAATTCTTTAAAAGAGTCGGATCCGCAGTGCTTGAATCAGCTGTAAACAGCAGGGGCAATGTCTCTGTCAATAGAAATAGAAGCAGCAGCTCGAGCCGCTCCGGAAGTTCTGTCAGATCATCAAAGAGTTCATCAAGATCAGGATCTGCCGTAAACCGATCACGTTCAAGCTCGAACAATAAAAGCAGATCAGGATCATCATCAAGCCGCAGCAGATCCTCCGGATCTAACAACTAATATCAGGCAAAATGATCGGGTAGAATAATTAATTTCGACGCTAGGTATAAATCAGGGTGATATTCGTCACCCTTTTTTTATTGAATAAACAAAGTGCAAGTCTCATCTAAACGTCGTTCCGTCAGGCCTCTTGTAAATTTTGATTTGATATCATCTGGATCTAATAAATGGAAACAAAATCAATTTCTTCTATTGACACCCTTTATTATCAGATAAGTAGTGATATTATTGGAATCATTACATACAAGACGCCCCCACATATTTTACCGGAATAAATCTGAATATGACAATTAGCAAGGCTTCACATCATCATGCTATAACATGCTTATAAAAAAGAGGTTATAATTAGATGAAACATAGAACTAACTTGACTTCCAGGGAAGAAAAGATGAACAATTTAAAATTAAATACCCTTCTCATTTTTTCAATCGCGGCGATGTTCTTAAGTGGTTGCTACACCCAGCTCGAAACTGTAAAAGATGACTATGGAAAAAGTAGTCAAGCGGCTATGGTTTCAGTTAATTTTACTGGTTTACAGGTTTACCAGTATACCGGTAGTGATTTAAACACTTCTTACTATTCACCTTTCAGGACCGGCTCATATTTTAGTTATCCAGGCATTTATTCTTTTATATATAACTACGGGTTTATTCCTGGCTATGGTTTCGCTTTTGGCTATGGCTATGGCTGTTGTCACTATAATGATGCTGCTACTTATTTTACAGGCTATTCTACGCGTCAGAATGATATTGAACAAGTCAGATCATCCGGACTTTATGCATCGGGTGATAGAGGAAATCGTAGATCAAGGACAAGCCTCGGCTCGAGTATTCAGTCGGTTCGCTCTAACTCAATAACTAATGCTGAAAGTACCAGAATTAACCAATCAACTTCCAATACAAGAGGTGAACGAGTTGCCGACAGTGACCTTCAAAAGAGGGGGCAAAGAAGTAACTCCAATGGAGTAAATGAGCGACAGGATAGCTATAACGCAAATTCTACTGGCGATCATAGAATTAGAAGCAGGGGAACGTCTATCACAAGCAGCCCGGCATCAGATGGCTTGATGAGCAGAAAAGAACAACGGGCTAATCTGAATCCTGCATCTTCAATTTCCCGGCGTGAATTAAGATCCGTTTATGCTAATAACCGGGCTAAAAATGCTCAAAGGTCTATTATCCAAAATAAGTATAACTCAGTAGATCCAGAGACAGATGATTTTTATTATCTCTACAAATTCTCACAAGCTCTTAGAAATGGTGGGCCTCAGCACACATTAGTATTAGGCGGTTACTCAAATAGTTTATCGACTTACAGTTGGGAAAATCGTAACAATAGTAGAAGCGGAATCAACAGTCGCGGGAAATACAGTAAATGGCAGAGTTCCCAAAACTCACGGATAAATAGCACCCGAAGTACATCATCAGTAAAAAGTGCAAGAACAACAACGGTAAGATCCAGGTCTGCGTCATCAAACAGAAGTCAGCGTTCTGGTTCTACCGATAGTAGAAATAATTCACGGTCCGGCGGAGATAGTGATTCTAATTCGCGATCGACAGGTTCAAATAATTAATCTTCTGATCCTGATTAAAATTACCCTGTTACCTTAGTTTTAAATCTAAAACCTCAATTTACGAGAAAGTCATGTCTACCATAAAACGATTGCTTACAATTAGTCTGTTTGTTTTTGGCTCTGTTTCGTTTGCTAATGCCCAAAATGTCAACGACGCACTTTTATTTAGCAATCAGGCTGTACAGTTTGGGGATCAACGTGAAATCATCAATCCTGTGACTGGCGTGATGCCGGGAACAGCATACAATTCTGGATTTGGAACTTTTCTGGACAATCCTGCAAGTATTGCACTTTTCGAAAATAGCTTTGGAGAATTTGGGCTTACCTATAAGTCAGTAAGTGAAGATGCTTCTTATCTTGGCACGAATCGTACATTTGATGACAGTCAGACTAAAATTTCAAACGTTGGATTTGTCTACTCATTTCCTACTACGATTGGCAGCCTGGTCGTAGGAGCCGGTTATAATCAGCATTCGGCCGCCAACCGCGCTTTAGGTATCAACGCGAGAAATGAGAATAGCACAATAACTGACCAGTTTAAAGCACCGGGTAATACGTACTCCGACATCGCTTTCAATACCTTCGCCATTGATTATGGAGATGAATTTCAGGATTGGGATGAATCGATATTACGAGTAGGGTTTGATCAGTTTGGGGACTATCTGGGAATACGGCAGCAGGGGGAAATCACCGAAAGGGGAAATGGTGGTGAGTATTCTGCATTTATTGCGACCGAATTTCAGCCAAACCTTATGATAGGAGCGAGTATTGGAATATTGGCGGGAAACTTCACCTACGAACGCATTTTCCAGGAAGTGGATAATTTTAATGACTATAACTTTGCTGCAATCGATTCGGACGGGGATGGTCAGCCTGAAACGGACATCGACACCATTCTTTTATCTGATGAAGTTGATAGCAGGTATAGTGGATTCAGAGGCAGGATTGGCGCTCTCTATAAAATCACCCCAAACCTGAATGTGGGTGCCAGCTACACGCTGCCATCAAAGATTTCAGTAGATGAAAACTACGATGCAGAAATCCGGACAACCTTTGATAATGGGGAGGGTTTTGACGATAGTCTCGAGGGACAATTTTCATATTCAGTCAGCTACCCGTCACGGGTAAATCTAGGTGTGGCAATGGAAGATATTGCCGGGTTTACAGTATCACTTTCGACAGACTACACGAATTATTCAAATGTGGAGATTGATTTCGAAAGCAGCGGTTTATTTGAAGATGAGCTTGCTGAAAATGAGTTGATTTCAGAGACGTTTGCCGAGGTATGGAACTTCAAAGGGGGTGTATCATATGATGTCAACGAATATGCAAGCATAAGGGCAGGATATGGCTTCTTACCATCGAGGTTTAAAAATGGCCTGGATGATAAAAATCTCTATTCAGCTGGGTTGGGTTTTAATCTTGGTCAGGGTACATCCATTGAACTGGGAGCACTTTACATGAGGTGGGAGGAAGAATCATCGGTTTATACTTACACTCAATATGACTATTCTCCGCTTCCTGATGAAGCTCCGCTAGTTGACGCAACAAGATCAGAAGATGCGTTTAGAACTGCAGACCTTTTTCAGCTGATGGGAACTGTTCGCTTTTCAATTAACTAGATTATTCCATTCTTCAAAACCCGCATTTACATCTCAGATGACGTAAGATGCGGGTTTTTTAATTGTGTTCCTGAAAAGTATCGATACTGATTAAGTTTATTCTTCCTTCGGAGGGCGTACACTTAGCACGGCTGTATTTACGTGTCTTACAACATTCGCCGTTGTACTCCCCAACATAAGATAGTTAATACCCGTTTTTCCGATCGTGGACATGACAATGAGATTATAAGGAGTGCTTTTTATGTACTTCTGTATAGCTGCATGAGGAGAGTCATCAGAAACAAGCGTGTAGCTTTTTACTTTGTCACCCATTTCGTGAAAATACTCCTTTTCGATCAGGTTCATTCGTTGTTCACGAATTTTCTTGATTGAGGGATCGGTCTCGTCGTCTTCAAACTGATCGAAACTAAGTATATGCAGTATGTCGATGCTGCCGCCGGTTTTCTTAGCTATTTCAAGGGCCTTTGGATAAGCTGCTTTGGCATTGTCCGAAAAATCTGTTGTGACAAGTATATTCTTAAAGTCACCGACATCAGATTCGTTTTCAACCACCATTACAGGTACTTTTGCCATTCTGAGTACTTTTTCAGCTACTGAACCAAGCAGAAATCGCGAAAACCCGGTTCGTCCATGTGTACTCATTATGATGATATCGTAATCTTCCGCTACTTCAACGATACTTTGGGCCGGATTCCCGATATGAACCTGTACGTCTCCTTTATAATCAGGCTCAATATGCTCATCCGAAATTTTGTTCAGTTTTTTTCGTATTGATTCTTCAATCTCCTCATAATCCTGATAGATCTTACTGCTCATGCCAATTGCGTACGGTTCATCGAGCTCCGTAATTGGAATATGAGAATGCATCAGGGATATATTTCCATCAAAAATCGAGGCGTATTTACCAGCAACTTTTATTGCTTTCAAGCTCAGATCAGAAAAATCGGTAGGGACGAGTATTTTCATGGCTATCACCAGTTTAAATTGTTTTAACTAATGTAATAAAAATCTGTGAAGCTCCCATAAATTCTGACAGACAGAAATTTTGGCGGTGTCCTGATAGAAAGTAATTGTTACCTGTTGTTTTGTGAACGTTTTTTAAGGTAGTAGTGAACGAGAGGAGGAGCAATAAAAATGAATAGAACCAGCTGACCCGTATATACATAAATCAAAGCAGCGATTAACAGACAGGCCAAAACGATTATTGCCGATATATACCAAACTTTCTGGTTCGTTGTCATAACAGGATATTAGAAAAATTTCTCTTCCAGATGTTTGTATTGATGATTTATGCAATCAAGCAGGAGGAATGTGTCTACAAACACCATTCCTTAACTATTTGCAAAAAATTTAGAACCATTGAAGAACTAAATAATTACCCTGCTTCTGCTCGAAGTACGTCGATTGGCGACTTCTTAAAGATATGGCGGCTTCCGGTCCAACCAATCAGAGTCGCTGCCAAAATGATTACAAGAGACAGTAGCAGCATGGCTGTAACATCTGGCACGAACGCCAGTTCAAAGTAGAAATAAGCGAGACTCCAGCTTGCTGCGAAGGCAAGAAGCAGGCCTGTAAGAGTTGCAAGCAGCCCCAATAAAACATATTCGATCGTCTGAATGCGTGTAACCTGCGATTTAATGGCTCCAAGTGTCCGAAGCAGTACTGACTCCCGTGTTCGCTGTTTACGGCTGATAGAGATAGAACTGGCAAGAACTATTAACCCTGTGATTATGCTGAAAAGAGCCATAAACTGAATGGCCATTGATATTTTATCCAGAAATTCCTTCACACTCTGGAGCGCGATACTTAAATCTATAGCCGAAATGTTTGGATAGTCATCAACAATTTCCTGCTGAATTGTATAGGCCTGTTCGTCTGATTCAGTGCGCACAATCGTTGCAAAAAACTGAGGTGCATTTTCAAGAACATTGGTTGGGAAAACGATAAAGAAATTAGGTTGTGGTCGCTGAAAATCAACTTCACGAAAACTTGCAACCACTGTATTTACATTAACGCCCTGTACGTTAAAACTTAAAGAGTCACCTATCTCGAGGCGAAGGTCTTCTTTGATGTTTTCAGCAACGGAAATAGGCACCACTGAGCCTATACCGTCTGCTACACCTATCCATTCACCTTCCAGCAGTGTTTCTGAATCTACGAGTGAGTCACGATAGGTGACGCGGTATTCACGGCGAAGAGCCCACCCGCTCAGGTCAACGGTGGTGTCTGCCCGAACTTCACCGACAGATCGCCCTTTCAAGCCGTTCAGACGCATGGAAATAATAGGTACATTTTGCATGACCGTACCGCCTTCCTCCCGTATTATTTCATTCACTCCGTTGTTTTGATCAGATTGAATATCGTACAAAACGATGTTTGGCAGATCCTCATTGGCCTGGAAGCTAATTCTTTCCAGTAACATCTCCTGACTAAGATATAATGTGCCAATTAATAACATACCCATGCCCAGGGTGGTAAGAAGCATGGGTGTCTGGTTATTTGGTCTGAACAGATTTGCCGTACCCTGACGCCATACATATGAGAATGATTTGAGACGAAGCCCCTTTACTGTCTTCATCAGCAATAGAGCCGTACCCCAAAGAAGTGCAACCGATGCAAGTAAACCACCACTGAAAAACAAAGCGGCTACGACACTTCCGGTCGTATAAGTAATGAGTGCCAATACCGCCGCAAATAGGATGGCAAGAGTACTGTATTTTGCAACTGGAGACAGATTTTTAAGAGGTGAAAACTCAATTGATTTTAGCGTCAGCATGGGTGAAATACTGCTGATGCCAATCAAAGGTAGAATTGAAAATCCGACGCTTATCGTAATCCCGAGGAAAAGTCCCAGTATAATTGCAGGGATGGAAATGGATTGCACAATATTAAAGGGTAGAAACTCAGTAAAGAGCAGCGGCAGATAGGACTGTAAAACAAGGCCAATGATCGTGCCTATAGCGGCTCCCGTGAGCCCCATCATGCCGATTTGCAGCGTAAATGCGCTGATAATTTGATGGGAAGTCATGCCAAGACAACGAAGTGTTGCAACAGCATCAGTTTTTCGCCTGATGTAAACATATACGGCGCTGGCCACACCGAGCCCACCGAGTAAGAGTGCTATAAATGCAATAAGACCTAAAAATTTGCTCAGATTGTTTACAATCTCATCATAGTCTTCTTTCTCCTCAGCTACTGTCTCTGTGCGAACGCTATGCTCTCTGCCAAGCGGCCTGAATTCATTGGCGAGGCGATCGGCTGATGTCGGATCATCGAGCATCAAATACTCTTTGTACTCAACACGGCTCCCGCGCTGAAGAAGTCCGGATTCTTCGAGAAGATCTGCCGGGATGTACACGCGTGGCCCTACCAGAGAGAACGCTGCTGATTCGCCCGGTACACTTCTGAGTTCCCCGGAAACGGGCAGAGTGAGCAGGCCAATTTGTACACTATCACCTACACTAACTCCAAACTGGCGCATTGTAGATTGTTCGAGAAGAACAGAGTTAGTGCTTTGATACTCCGCAGCTGCTTCTGCAGGAACTGTTTCAATGGAACCATAAAACGGAAACGGCCCATCGACTGCACGAATTTGTGAAAGGCGCGTGTCTCCCGTAGACAAAAACTGAACCATTGAGTTAAACTCGACGAGACTCGCATCACTGCCCCCAATGGAATCTATGAATGCCCAGACTTCATCGGGATACGTTCGTGAAGCTTGAAACTCGAGATCAGCCCCCAACAACTCACGAGACTGATCATCTACAGTGAGCAGAACATCGTTTCGAAATGACAGAATAGCAACAAGTGCTGCTACACCGGCAATTACAGCCGAAGTGTAAAGCAATAAGCTTTTCCACTGAGGTTTGGCATCACGATACGCCAGCCGCCAGGTAAAGGAAGAGAAAAAGGTTCTTAAAAATTTCATTCAGCAACCGTAGCTTCTACAGGATCAGGAATTCCGTTATTGGGGGAGGAGTCTGCCAGGATGCGGCCATTTTTCAATTCAATGGTGCGATCGCATTTTTCGGCAAGTGTTTTATCATGTGTAACGATTACCAAAGTCGTTCCCTGCTTTCTGTTGAGCTCAAACAGAAGCTGTTCAATTTGGGCCCCTGTTTCACCATCAAGATTTCCTGTTGGTTCATCAGCAAAAAGAATGTCGGGCTGATGAATAAAAGCACGTGCCAGTCCTACTCGCTGTTGTTCACCGCCTGACAGCTGATTGGGGTAGTGGTCGAGTCTGTTTCCAAGGCCGACCTCATTCAGAAGATTAATCGCTTTTTCTTCAACTTCACGATAAGGAGTTCCGCGCAATTCTATTGGTACCATCACGTTCTCAAGTGCAGTAAGCGTAGAAATCAATTGAAAAGACTGGAACACAAAACCAATTTGGCGGTTACGAACCTCTGAAAGATCTGATTCATCCATAGAGGAAATGTTTTGCCCTTTGAGGATAACCGACCCTTCAGTTGGTTGATCCAGACCTGCACAAAGTCCAAGCAGAGTTGTTTTGCCACTTCCTGATGGGCCTACGATTGCGCAGGAGGTTCCGCTCTCTATATTGAAACTTATATGCTTGAGTACCGTGAGCTCTTTTGAGCCACTGGTAAAAGTTTTTCTTAATTGATTAACTTCTAAAATAAAATTATTCATTTGAACGATGTGTTGAATGGAATAGCTTTGTAACATATCGATTTATCTACATCATTCCGATACATGACAAGTTTTACAAACTCTATGAAACGCAAAATATTAGCCAAGGTTGTACTTCTGTTTTCATTTTTAATACTCTTTAACACATTAGATGTTTTTGGCCAAAAAAATATACTGATGTTCGGAGATAGTATTACAGCAGGGTACGGGCTTACGGAGGAGCAAGCGTATCCGGCGCTGATTCAGAACAGAATTGATTCTCTTGGCCTGGATCATAATGTGATCAATGCAGGTCTGAGCGGAGAAACAACGGCCGGCGGAGCAAGGCGTGTTGATTGGATCCTCCAGCAAGAGGTGGACATCTTTATGCTTGGCCTGGGAGGGAATGACGGGCTCAGGGGAATAGATCCATCCAATACTAAAAAGAACCTGATAACTATTATTGAAAAGGTTCGTGAAAAAGATCCGGCCATAAATGTTATTCTTGCTGGAATGGAGGCGCCGCCAAACTTAGGCCAGCAGTACACTGCCGAATTCCGTTCAGTTTTTAGTGAGGTTGCCAGTGAAAAAGATGTTACGTTTATGCCGTTTCTTTTGAAAGATGTTGCAGGTAATGATGAGCTTAATCAAGCCGATGGAATTCATCCAACGGCAAAAGGACAACAAATTATTGCAGATAACATCTGGGAATATCTGGAACCACTCTTGTAGGAGTAGAAAGTA
>Ga0102929_1002189_pt1 | contig 11623 bp, 7 predicted proteins | sample SalPonR1_B_D2_MG_FD_78510 | JGI IMG/M metagenome (GOLD analysis project Ga0102929, IMG submission 78510) | Salt pond soil microbial communities from South San Francisco under conditions of wetland restoration - Salt Pond MetaG R1_B_D2_MG | ecosystem: Environmental > Aquatic > Marine > Intertidal... | reverse complement strand
GAAAAGCGCGCGAATGTTCACGCTGTCGCGCTGCATCGCGTAGGTCAGCACGGCGGTCAGCACATCGACCATCAGCGCGATGCCCGCCAGAATGACCACGACCCAACCAGTGACTGGCGGTGGGTCGATCAGGCGCATCGCCCCCTCATAGAGCAGGAAAGCCCCCACCAAAATCAACGTGGTATAGTTTATCAGTGCCGCGACCACCTTGATCCGGGCATAGCCAAAGGTCATCGTCTTGTCAGCGGGCCGCCGCGCGATCCTGCGCGCGGCAAAGGCGATCAACAACGACACCATGTCAGACAGGTTGTGCATCGCATCGGCCACCAACGCTAGACTGCCCGACAGCACCCCGCCGATGACTTGCGCCACCGTCAACAGCGCATTGGCCCAGATCGCAAGACTTACGCGGCGGTCGCCGCTGTCGGGGTCCAGATGGGCGTGCCCATGGTGGCCTGCTTTTTGCTGGGTGTGGTCATGTGCCATGCTGCCCCCATGTTTGGTGCGGCCTCAGTCCAGAACCACGATGCCGCTTTGCTTGCACTTGTGTTCCGGCTCAACATGAATGGTCACCTCGGCCTCGTCTATGGCCTGCTTCAGGGCGGCTTCCAGGCGGTCGCAGATTTCATGCGCGTCGAACACGCTCATGTCTCCGGGCACGACGAGGTGAAATTCAATGAAGGTGGCACGGCCGGCATGCCGGGTGCGCAGATCATGCGCCTCGACAGCGCCGCCGCCATGTTCGGAAATCACCGCGCGGATGCGGGCCAACTCATCCTCGGGCAGGGCTTCGTCCATCAACCCGCTAAGCGATTGCGCGATCAGGTGCCAGCCTGACCACAGAATATGCAGTGCCACCAGCGTGGCCATGATCGGATCAAGGATCCACCAGCCGGTCACGACGGCCAGAACGATACCCAAGGCCACGCCCGCCGATGTCATAACATCGGTAAACAGATGCCGCCCGTCCGCCACCAAAGCTGGCGAGCGCAGCGCGCGCCCCTTGGTCACCAACAGCCACGCCCAGACCCCGTTCAGGACCGTCGCCGCGCCGTTCAGAGCCAAGCCTTCAAGCGGCGCGGTAATGTCGCGCGGGGCGGTAAAGCCGTTATAGGCCTCTTTCAGGATCAGCAGGGCGGCGATGACAATCATCACACCTTCCAGCACGGCGCTGAAGAACTCGGCCTTGTGGTGTCCATACGGGTGTGTGGCATCCGCCGGTTTGGCCGCCACCTGTATTGCCACCAGTGCCGCAATCGCCGTGGCCACGTTGACTGTGCTTTCCAACGCGTCTGACAGCAACGCGACGGATCCGGTCAACCACCACGCCAGCGCCTTCAGTGCCAGCACTGCGGCGCCGATAATCAGGCTACCGACAGCAAGTTTCATGGTGGCTGACATTTGGAGCTCCGAGCGGGGTATGCGACCTACTGGATAAAGAACCGGGCCCGAGTCCTCAAGCCAAAGGGCGCTGTGCAACGAAAAACCCCCGCGCCGGGGGTGGCGCGGGGGCATCAAGTGTCATGCGGTGTTAGGATCAATCCCAGCCGACATTGTTAAAGATTGTCTGCGCCGCTTTTGCGTTTGTGCCGAAGACGGCGGTGTTGGTCGTCGTGTCCGGAATGAAGATGCCCAGACGCGCGGTGCGCTCGTGCAGCGGCACGCCACTGACAACCGGGTATTCGTTGTTCTGCCCTGCAAAATGTTGCTGAGCGAACTCGGTGGTCAGGAACTCCAGCAGCTGGTCGGCCTCGTCCGAGTTGGGCGAGTTTGCTGTCTTGGCGGCAGTGGACAGGTTCACATGCGCGCCACGATCGCTTTGGTTCGGCCAGACAAAGCCGATATTGTCCAACTCTTCGGTCAGGCCATCAACATCCTTTTCATAGCCGCGCAGGTAGTAATAGTGGTTGGATACCGCCACATCACATTCGCCCGACACGATGCCGCGCAACTGGTCGGTGTCGCCGCCCTGGGGTGCGCGCGCCATGTTTTCGACCATTCCGGCGGCCCATTCGGTTGCCGTGTCTTCCCCATGGGTTTCGATGATCGAGGCCAACAGCGACAGGTTGTAGATGTTCGAAGAGGACCGGATGCAGACCTTGCCCTTCCATTCGGGCTGCGCCAGCTCTTCGTAGGATTTGGGCGGATTGTCGACGCGATCCTTGGCATAAAAAATGATCCGCGCGCGCTGAGATACGCCCATCCACTTGCCGTCGGGGTCGCGCAGATGTGGCGGCACACGCTCATTGATCACGTCAGACGAAAACGATTGCAGGATGCCTGCATCGTCGGCGCGGGCCACGCGGCCAACATCCACGGTCAGCAACACGTCGGCGGGGCTATTGTCGCCCTCGGCCTGAATGCGTGCGATCAACTCGTCCGCCTTGGCCTCGATCCGGTTCACGGAGATCCCGGTGCGGTCGGTAAACTCGTTGAACAGGGCATCATCGGTATCGTAGTGGCGACTGGAGTAGACGTTGACCTCCTGCGCGAAGGCGGGGGCGGTAACGGCGGTCAGGGCCAAAGCCGCAATCAGCGTGCGGGGGGCGTTTAGGGTCATGCCAGAATCATCCTTCCTGTTGTCTGACGAAATTAGTAGGGCATTACTATCTATTTCCGACAAAAACAGTCAAGTCAAAATCTGACAAAAAAAGTCGGATCGATGGCGTTCATTAAATTCGCGGTGATACCAGTGGGTTCATGGGCGTGGGGTAGATGTATTGATCGCGTGCGGTCCATCGGCCCAAGGGGCGTTGATCCGGTTGTCTGGGGGTGAACAAGGCGGAGGTGCACAGGATGGTCGGGCCGGTCGGCCTGTCCGGCCTTGTGAAACGCAGCGTCAAACTTGCGCCACGGGGCAAAGCCGCGCATGTTGGTTCCGAGGGAATGATGCGGCCCGTCCAAAGGCCGCCTTTGGGGGAGGAAAACGACAATGACATTTGCCTCGCGGCAGGATGCGCTTGATATTGAAAACGAAACGTCGTGGGGCGCGCGCAAGCGTCCCGCCACGCTATACCAAATGCTGCGCGACACGGTCGAGGCGTTTCCCGACCGACCGGCTGTCAGCTATCAATTGCTGTCCGGTGCGGCCGATCCGTCGCAAACCCTGACATGGCAACAATTTCATGAACAGGTCTGCCGTGCAGCCAATCTGTTCCGTGATCTAAAGATCAACGAAACCGATGTCGTGGCGCTTGTTTTGCCCAACACGTTGGAAACCGCCATCGCCACCATAGGCGCGGCCATTGCGGGCATCGTCAACCCGATCAACCCGCTGCTTGAGCCTGAACAGATCGGCGCGATCCTGCGCGAGACCGATGCCAAGGTGGTGGTCACGCTCAAGGCATTTCCAAAAACCGACATCGCCCAGAAAACAGCCGAGGCCGTGCGCCATGCCCCGCATGTGCACACCGTGCTTGAGATTGACCTCAATCGCTATCTCAGCCCGCCCAAAAGCTGGATCGTGCCGCTGATCCGGCCGAAAAATCCGGGCAATCACCACGCTGACGTGAAATGCTTCAACACCGAGATGCAGAAGCACCCCATCACGCTGGGCTTTGATGATGGCGGACAGGATCGCGTGGCGGCCTATTTCCACACGGGCGGCACCACCGGAATGCCCAAGGTCGCGCAGCACCGCTATGACGGTATGATCTATAACGGTTGGCTGGGTCACACCCTGCTGTTTACGGAAAAAGACAGCGTGATGTGCCCGCTGCCTTTGTTCCATGTCTTTGCCTGCCACGTCATCCTGATGGCGATGATCAAATCAGGGGCGCATGTGGTGTTTCCCACGCCTGCGGGCTATCGCGGCGACGGGGTGTTCGACAATTTCTGGAAGCTGCTGGAGCGCTGGCAGACCACCTTCGTGATCACCGTGCCCACGGCTGTATCTGCCCTGATGCAGCGTAAGGTCGATGCCGATATCTCGACCGTGAAAAACGCCTTTTCCGGCTCAGCACCGATGCCGCTGGAACTGTTCAACCGCTTTGAAACAGCCACCGGCATGACCGTGATCGAAGGCTACGGCCTGACCGAGGCGACATGCCTTGTGTCCTGTAACCCGCCCGAAGGGCAGAAAAAGGTTGGCTCGGTCGGCGTTCCATTCCCGTACACCGATGTTCGCATCTACAAAACAGATGACACAGGCGCGCCGGTGGACTGCGCCACCGACGAGGTGGGTGAAATCTGTATTTCCAATCCCGGCGTCTATGCCGGCAACACCTATACCGAGACGGCCAAGAACGCCGATCTTTACCACCACGACACCTATCTGCGCACCGGCGATCTGGGCCGGATCGACCCGGATGGCTATCTGTGGATCACAGGCCGCGCCAAGGATTTGATCATTCGTGGCGGCCACAACATCGACCCGGCAGACATCGAAGAGGCGTTGATGGCGCATCATGATGTGGCCATGGCCGGTGCGATTGGACAGCCCGATGCCCATTCCGGGGAACTCCCCAGCGCCTATGTCGAATTGGTGGACGGCGGCACCGCCACCGCAGAAGAGTTGCGTGAGCATTGCAAGGTCCATGTGCACGAACGCGCCGCGATCCCAAAACATGTCGAGGTGTTGGACGAACTGCCCAAAACCGCAGTCGGCAAGGTGTTCAAGCCCGATCTGCGCAAGCGCGCGATCACGCGCATCTACAACGCCGCGCTGAACGAGGCCGGGCTGGCCGCTCGGGTGACGCAGGTGATCGACTCGAAAAAGCGCGGTCTGGTGGCGCAGCTTGAGAAAACCGACGCGGTGGACGAGGAAAAGCTGGGCCATGTTCTGGGCCAGTTCACCCGCCCTTGGGAGTGGGCCGATCAGGCGCAAACTGAAGACGCCTGAGCCTTGGGCAACCGCCGGGGGGCCAGCCCCCCGGACCCCCCGGGATATTTATGAACAAAAGAAGGCGGGGCTTTTTGGAAATTAAAACCCCCGGTCGCTGGGTGGCGCCGGGGGTTTCTTGTTTTTTTGTTAAAGGATTAGCTGACGTCTTTGTAGTTGATCTCTTTTTGATCTTCGCCCAAACGTCCGCGCCGCACCAACAGGCGGTTCAGCGCGTTAACATAGGCCTTGGCGCTGGCCACCACCGTATCTGTATCGGCGGATTGGCCGGTGGCGATATTGCCCTCTTCTTCCAGCCGGACAGAAACCGTGGCCTGCGCGTCGGTGCCTTCGGTGACGGCATGCACCTGATACAGCGACAGATGGGCATCGTTAGGGTGCAATTCGCGCACCGCTTTGAACGTGGCATCGACCGGGCCGTCGCCGGTTTGGGTGGCGGTTTTTTCGACGCCGTCGATCATCATCGCCAGTTCCGCCTCGGCCGGGCCACCCGTGCCGCAAACCACGCGCAACGATTTAACGATCAGCCGGTCGCTGGCGTCATCCTCGCCCGCGCGCATCAGCGCGATCAGGTCTTCGTCGTAGACCTCTTTCTTGCGGTCGGCCAGATCCTTGAACCGCACGAACATGTCATTGAGCTGGTTTTCGGCCAGATCATAGCCCAGATCCTTGAGCTTGGCGCGCAGGGCGGCGCGGCCCGAGTGTTTGCCCAGAACGATGTTGGTCTCGGTCAGGCCCACATCCTCGGGGCGCATGATTTCGAAGGTTTCGGCGTTTTTCAGCATGCCATCCTGATGGATGCCGGATTCGTGGGCAAAGGCGTTCTTGCCGACGATTGCCTTGTTGTATTGCACCGGAAAGCCGCTGACCGTGGCCACGCGGCGCGAGATGTTCATGATCTTGCGGCTGTCGACGCCGGTGTGGAACGGCATGATGTCGCCGCGCACCTTGAGGGCCATCACCACCTCTTCCAGTGCGGTGTTGCCGGCGCGTTCGCCAAGGCCGTTGATCGTGCATTCGATCTGACGCGCACCCCCCGCGACAGCGGCCAGCGCATTGGCCGTGGCAAGCCCCAGGTCGTTATGGCAATGGGTGGCGAACACCACCTCGTCGCCGCCGGGCACTTCGGCGATCAGGCGGCGGATCAGATCGGCGCTTTCGACGGGCGCGGTATAGCCCACCGTGTCGGGGATGTTGATCGTTGTGGCGCCCGCTTTGATCGCGATTTCCACAACGCGTTTGAGGTAGTCCCATTCGGTGCGCGTGGCATCCATCGGCGACCATTGCACGTTGTCGCACAGATTGCGCGCATGAGTGACGGTTTCGTGGATTCGCTCGGCCATTTCATCTTGGGTCAGATCGGGAATGGCGCGGTGCAGCGGTGAGGTGCCGATAAAGGTGTGAATGCGCGGCGAGCGGGCATGTTTCACCGCCTCCCAGCAGCGGTCGATATCCTTGACGTTCGCCCGCGCCAGCCCGCAAATCGTGGCATCGCGCGATTGCTTGGCAATCTCGGACACGGCGCGGAAATCGCCCTCCGAGGCGATGGGAAACCCGGCCTCGATGATATCGACGCCCATGTCGTCGAGCATCGCGGCGATTTCCAGCTTTTCCTCGTGGGTCATGGTGGCGCCGGGGCTTTGCTCGCCGTCGCGCAGGGTGGTGTCGAAAATAACGACGCGGTCTTTGCCCTGATCCGGGGCGGTGGTTTTGGTCTGGTCAGTCATGTCGGAACTCGTTGGTTATCCTAAGCCTATGGCGCGAAATCAGGCACATCCTCTGAGCGGTCGCGCCGGGAACGGCACGCTCAGAGGCGGCTTAGGAGTAGCAGGCCGAAAGCGCAACCCGTTGACCGGGGCGCTTGCAATGTCGCGATATGGCTCTGCTGTGTCATGTCGGAAACTATAGGCATCGCGTGCGTCATTGAAAACCCCCGAATTTCCGTTGGCTTGTGCGCTTGAACCGCCCATGTCGCGGCCTATCATGCAGGTCATGAAAAATGCATTGATCATAGGGGTTTCGGGCGGGATCGGCGGGGCGTTGTCGGCGGCGCTTGCGGCGCGCGGCGTCGCGGTGACCGGCTTGTCACGCTCGGGCGACGGGTTGGATGTGACCGACGAGGGGGCGGTCAGAGATACGCTTGCCACGCTCGACGGGCCGTTCGATTTGATATTCGTGGCCACTGGTGGGCTGGAAATCAACGGACAGCGGCCTGAAAAGTCACTCAAAGAACTGACGGCGCAAAACATGCGCGATCAATTTGCGGTGAATTGCATCGGCCCATCACTGGTGCTGAAACATGCCCCGCACCTGCTGCCACGTGATCGGCGCTGTGTCTTTGCGGCGCTGTCGGCGCGCGTTGGATCGATCGGTGATAACGGCTTTGGCGGCTGGTATGCCTATCGCGCGGCCAAGGCCGCGTTGAACCAGATGATCCACACCGGCGCGATTGAACTGGCGCGCAGTCACAAGCACTCAATCTGCGTGGCGTTGCACCCCGGCACGGTCGACACGTCGCTGACGGCGAAATATGCGGGCAACCATCCCACCGTCACGCCACAACAGGCGGCCACCAACCTGCTGGGCGTGCTGGATGGGTTGACGCCGGACAATACCGGCCTGTTTTACGACTGGGCCGGAAAGCGCGTGCCATGGTAAAGCGGCTGGTTCTGGTGCTTGGTGATCAGCTTAGCAAACCCCTGTCAGCCCTGCGCGACGCCGACAAGGACACTGACCTGATCGTCATGGCCGAGGTTGTCGACGAGGCCGGGTATGTGCCGCATCACCCCAAGAAAATTGCATTGGTTCTGTCGGCCATGCGCCACTTCGCGGCCGAGCTTGAACAGGACGGCTGGCAAGTGGCCTATACCCGGCTGGATGACCCAGACGCGTCAAAGTCGATCGTGGGCGAGTTGATGCGCCGCGGGCAACAGCATGGCACAAGCACGGTTTTGGCCACCGCACCCGGCGAATGGCGGCTGCATCAGGCGCTTGAGGATGCACCGCTATCCGTGACCCTGCTGCCCGATGATCGCTTTGTGTGTTCGCTGGACGCATTCAACGCTTGGGCCGAGGGCCGCAAGGAATTGCGGATGGAGTATTTCTATCGTGAGATGCGCCGCAAGACCGGGCTGATGATGGAGGGCGACAAGCCGGCGGGCGGCAAGTGGAATTACGACCATGACAACCGCAAACCGGCCTCGGGTGATATGCTGCGGCCAAAGCCGATGCAGTTTACCCCCGACGAGATCACCCAAGAGATTGTGGATTTGGTCGAGGCGCGGTTTGGCGACAATTTCGGCAGCCTGCGCCCGTTTCATTTTGCCGTGACGCGGGCGCAAGCCCTGCACGCGCTGGATCATTTCGCCACGCATTTGCTGGCAGGGTTTGGCGATTATCAGGACGCGATGCTGCAAGATGACAAGTTTCTGCATCATTCGCTGCTATCGCCGTATTTGAACATTGGATTGCTAAATCCTGTGGAAATCTGCCAGCGTGTGGTGGAAGAATGGAAAGCCGGGCGCGTGCCGATCAATGCCGCCGAAGGCTTTATCCGGCAGGTGATCGGCTGGCGTGAATATGTGCGCGGCATCTATTTTCGCGAAGGCCCGGACTATACCGCGCGCAATGCGTTGGGCCATGATCGGGATTTGCCCGCGCTGTATTGGGGGGGCGAGACAGGCATGAATTGCCTGTCGCACGCGGTCGCCCAAACCCGTGATGAGGCCTATGCCCACCACATTCAGCGGCTGATGGTCACCGGAAATTTCGCGCTGCTGGCGGGGGTGGACCCGGCGCAAGTGCATGAGTGGTATCTGGCCGTATATGCCGACGCGTTCGAATGGGTCGAAGCGCCCAACACCATCGGCATGAGCCAGTTTGCCGATGGTGGTATCATCGCGTCGAAACCTTACGTGTCATCGGGCAATTACATCGCCAAGATGTCGGATTACTGCGGTGATTGCGCCTATTCGGTCAAGGACAAGACCGGCCCGAAGGCTTGCCCGTTCAACCTGCTGTATTGGGATTTCCTGATCCGCCACCGTGAGCGATTCAAGGGCAATCCGCGCATGGGGCAGATGTATCGCACTTGGGACCGGATGGACGACAACCGCAAACAGGCGGTTTTGGATGGTGCGGCGCGGGTGCTGTCGGCACTGGACGCGGGCGAGGGTGTGTAGCCGCGCGCACCGGATCGGGCCGGGCAGGGGGCGCTGCCCCCGTCGCCGCAAGCGGCGCCTCCCCCGGAGTATTTTTTGGAACAATGAAGGGCGCGGGTTAGTCTGAAGCGTTGTCGGCTGCGGGCTGATCCGTGTCGGCGGCTTGGTCGGGCGCGGCGCTGTCTGCCGGGGTTGCGTCGGTTTGTTCGGCCAGGGCACCGTCATTCCATGTGCCGCTGGCCTCTTCTCCGGTGGCGTAGCGCATTGTGCCGGTGCCTTGGCGCTTGCCCTTGAGGAAGGTGCCCTCGTAAACATCGCCGTTGGTATAGGTGGCCACGCCTTGGCCGGAAATCTCACCGTTTTGCCACGCGCCCTCGTAGATAAAGCCATCGGGCATAGTGATCTTGCCCTGCCCGTGGCGCTGGCCGTTCTGGAACTCACCCTCGTAGATGGTGCCATCGGGGTAGGTGGCGGTGCCCATGCCGTGGCGCTGCCCATCCTGCCATTGGCCTTCGTAGCGATAGCCATCGTCATAGGTCATCACGCCAAAGCCCTGATTGCGGGCATTTTCGAATGCGCCTTCGTAGACCACGCCATTGGGATAGGTGGCCTTGCCTTGGCCGTCGATCACGCCGCCTGACCATGCGCCTTCGTAGGTGGAGCCGTCGGGATAGGTGATCTTGCCTTGCCCATTGGCCAGATCATCGCGGAACTCACCCTCATAGACCGAGCCATCGGGATAGGTCACCTTGCCCTGACCCGAGATCTTGCCGGCGTTCCAGTCGCCTTCGTAGCGGTAGCCGTCGGTGCCGGTGAACACCCCGGTGCCGTGGCGGCGATCATCCTTGAACTGGCCTTCGTAGACGTCTCCGTTTTCATAGGTGACCTTGCCTTGGCCTTCGCGGCGGCCGGCCACCAACTGGCCCTCGTAGACATCGCCATTGGGTTGCGTCAGCTTGCCATCGCCATCGATTTGGCCGTCGCTCCAGCGGCCTTCGTAGATCAGCCCGTCGGGCATGGTCAGCATGCCTTGCCCGTGCCGCGTTCCGCGCAGAACTTCGCCTTCGTAGACCGCACCATCGGGATAGGTGATCGTGGCCAAGCCTTCCTTGACGCCGTTCACCCAATCGCCTTCGTAGACATAGCCGCCGGGGCTTTCCATGCGGCCTTTGCCGTGATGCATCGCGTTGCGAAACCCGCCTTCGTAACGAACTTCGTTGGCATAAACGGCAACCCCTTGACCGGTGATCTTTCCGTCGCTCCATTCGCCTTCATAGGTGCCGCCATCGGCGAACACGATCCGGCCCACGCCCTCGGGTTTTCCCTTGGCGAACTGCCCCTCGTAGACCGAGCCATTGGGGAACCGCGCCACCCCGTTGCCGCGAATCTCGCCCTCGACCCACTGGCCGGTATATTCATAGCCGTTGGGCAGGGTGTAGGTGCCGGTGCCGTGCTGCAGCCCGTCCTTGAACGTGCCCTCGTAAATGCCGCCATCGTCGTATTGTTTGCTACGCACCTCGCCATCTTGCGCGTGCGCGGCCCCGGCCAGTATGGTGGCGAATAGGATGGTTCTGCCCAGTGATACGTTCATGTCTGCCCCTGATGCCCAGCCCTGTCCGCCTTTGCGACGAACACCCCTGAAATCTAAAGGAGCCGCGCCGCAGTGACAACGGCTTTTGCCCAAATCGGCTTTCCCTCGCGCGGTGATCTGCTAAATCAGGCATGAAATTCAAATGAAAGGCACCCCATGGCCGACCGGTTTCGCCTGACACTGGCACAATGGAATCCCACGATGGGCGATCTGGCTGGCAACGCTGCGTTGGCCCGCCGTGCATGGGACGAGGGCCGTGCCGCCGGGGCCAACCTTGTGGCCCTGCCCGAGATGTTCATCACCGGCTACAACACCCAGGATCTGGTGATGAAGCCGGCCTTTCACACTGCCGCCATCGCCGAGATCGAGGCGCTTGCGCGTGAGTGTGCAGATGGTCCCGCGCTGGCCATCGGTGGCCCGGCGCTGGACGGCGGGGCGCTCTATAACGCGTATTATATTTTGCACCAAGGCAAGGTCGCGGCGCGGGTGTTCAAGCACCATTTGCCCAATGAAACCGTGTTCGATGAAAAACGCATCTACGCTTCGGGCGATGTCACTGGGCCTTATGCGGTGGATGGGCTGCGCATCGGCAGCCCGATCTGCGAGGATAGCTGGTACGAGGATGTGGCCGAGACATTGGCCGAAACCGGGGCCGAGATCCTGTTGGTGCCCAACGGGTCGCCCTATTACCGCGAAAAGATCTCGCATCGGCATCAGTTGATGGTGGCGCGGGTTGTGGAAACCGGCCTGCCGCTGGTCTATCTTAACCTTGTGGGCGGGCAGGATGATCAGGTGTTCGATGGGGGCAGTTTCGTGCTGAACCCCGGTGGTGAACTGGCCCTGCAACTGCCCCTGATGGAAGAGGCGACCGCGCATGTTGACCTGATCCGCACCGATGAGGGCTGGCGCGCGGAAAAGGGCGAACTGGCCCGTATCCCGCAGGCGACCGAGCAGGATTATCACGCCATGGTTCTGTCGTTGCGCGATTATCTGCGCAAGGCGGGGTTTTCCAAGGTGCTTTTGGGCCTGTCG
>Ga0102929_1002186_pt1 | contig 11635 bp, 10 predicted proteins | sample SalPonR1_B_D2_MG_FD_78510 | JGI IMG/M metagenome (GOLD analysis project Ga0102929, IMG submission 78510) | Salt pond soil microbial communities from South San Francisco under conditions of wetland restoration - Salt Pond MetaG R1_B_D2_MG | ecosystem: Environmental > Aquatic > Marine > Intertidal... | reverse complement strand
GGTCCTGGGTTGTTTCATTCTCGCGCCAGCCCTGGCCATGAGCAAATACCCCCAGTCCAGCCCGGTTATCCAGGCCCGCCACTGCCAGATCATTCACGGCTGGGACGATGACGTGGTACCGGTTGCCCCCGTGCTTGATCTGGCCCGCGACCAGGGCCTTCCGATTCTGGTTCTTCCCGATGGACACCGGTTGGAAAACAGCCTTGGCCGGGTTGTCAGTGAGTTCCGCGAATTCCTCCAAACCTGCCTGTCAGATATGAATCAACCGTGATTTCATGAACTTGCGAAATCCATGAATGCTGCTTCGCGAAAATTATTGTTTTGGCCATTTTCTTGCGAAAACCACTTTGTTTTGCCAGTCTTTATTAATGTAACAATACATTTCGGTAAAAAAACGAACGGAGAAAACCCGATGAGCAGCATGAGCAAGTTCAAAAAACTGGCCGGAATTTCAGCGTTCGCGTTCGCTGCGATGACCATGGCGAATTCTGTAAACGCCGCTAACTGGCGGTACGCGCACGAGGAATACGAAGGCGACGTACAGGATGTATTCGCATACAAGTTCAAGGAACACATCGAAGCTAATTCCGACCACACCCTGCAGGTTTACCGCTTCGGCGAGCTGGGTGAGTCTGACGACATCATGGAGCAGACCCAGGCGGGCATCCTGAATTTTGTTAACCAGTCGCCCGGTTTTACCGGCTCCCTGATTCCGGAAGCCCAGATCTTCTTCATTCCCTACCTGATGCCGACCGACATGGAAACGGTTATCGAGTTCTTCCGGGAAAGCGAAGCCATCAACGAGGACTTCCCGAAGCTTTACGCGGAAAAGGGCCTCGAGCTTCTGAAGATGTACCCGGAGGGTGAGATGGTTGTGACCGTGGACGAGCCGGTCACCGAGCCTGAGGACTTCAATAACAAGAAGATCCGGGTCATGACCAATCCGCTTCTGTCCGAAACCTACTCTGCCTTCGGCGCTACACCGACGCCGCTGCCCTGGGGTGAAGTATACGGCGCTCTGCAGACCAACATGATCCAGGGCCAGGAAAACCCCATTTTCTGGATCGAGTCTGGCGGATTGTACGAAGTATCTCCGAACCTGGTCTTCACCAAGCACGGCTGGTTCACTACCGCCATGATGGCCAACCAGGATTTCTACAATGGCCTGTCTGATGCAGACAAGCAGCTGGTGCAGGATGCCGCTGACTTTGCCTTTGAAGAGATCATCGTACACATCGACGGTCTTGCCGACGAAGCCCTGGCCAAGATCAAGGAGGCCAGCGATGAGGTCACCGTCACCCGTCTGACCGACGAGCAGATCGAAGCCTTCAAGGCCCGCGCGCCTCAGGTGGAAGAGAAGTTCATCGAGATGACTGGTGAGAGCGGTAAGGAATTGCTGAACCAGTTCAAGGAAGACCTGAAAGAAGTTCAGAGCAACTGAACCTGAAGGAACCATTCCCGCCGGCCCCGGCCGGCGGGAAGCTGTACTAACCCCGCCCCGCCGGGGACTTCCTACCGGCCGGGAGCGACATTCTCTGGAGCAGACCCCATGTCCGAGAATTCCCCGGATCTAGAAGACGATACCGGCACCTACGAGTCCGGACTGCCCGGATTTCTGGGAACCATAGACGTTTTTATCAGCAAGGTAGAAGCCGTGATGCTGGCGATGGGCGTCATTCTCATGGCAGTCAACACCTGCGTAAACGTTATTGCCCGCTTCGTGTTCGGCGAAGGCCTGTTCTTTTCAGGTGAAATTAATCGGATATTGATTATCCTCATTACCTTTGCCGGTATCGGATATGCAGCCCGCCATGGTCGGCACATCCGAATGTCCGCAATTTATGATGCGTTGCCAGTCAAGGGCCGCAAGATTCTGATGATTGTCATCGCCCTGTTCACCTCGGTGGTGATGTTCTTCCTCTGCTATCACTCCTATGGATACATCGAGACCCTCTATGGCCGAGGGCGTATTCTGCCAGCACTGGGCTTTGAGATCTGGTGGATCTATATCTGGGCTCCGGTGGGTTTTGCCATTACCGGCATCCAGTATTTCCTCACGGCGATCAAGAACTTCACCAGCAAGGACGTGTATCTCTCGACTGGCGTGGTAGATGGTTATGCGGATACCGAATCGGAAGTATGAACCTCGCAGCTGACGTTTAAGGAAGGATAGGAAATCATGGCGACTATAATGATGTTGGTCATGATCGGGTTGCTGCTGCTGGGCTTCCCGATGATGGTTCCGCTGATCACCGGCGCAGTGATCGGCTTTGTAATGACGTTTGACGGCTTCGGCCAGATGGGGACATTCGTCCAGCAGATGATGGGTGGTATCCGGCCCGCCTCACTGATAGCGGTCCCAATGTTTATCCTGGCGGCGGACATCATGACCCGGGGCCAGTCGGCTGACCGACTGATCAACATGGTCATGGCGTTCATCGGCCACGTCAAAGGCGGCCTGGCGATCAGTACTGCCACGTCCTGCACCCTGTTCGGTGCCGTATCAGGCTCCACCCAGGCAACGGTGGTTGCGGTTGGCTCGCCACTGCGACCCAAATTGCTCAAAGCCGGCTATTCGGATCCGTTCTCGCTTGCGCTGATTATCAACTCCAGTGACATTGCCTTTCTGATACCCCCGAGTATCGGTTTCATCATCTACGGGGTTATCTCCGAGACGTCCATCGCCGAGCTGTTCATTGCCGGTATTGGGCCGGGCTTGATGATTCTGGTCATGTTTTCGATCTACTGCCTGATCTATGCTCGCGTCAATAACCTCCCCACCGAGGAGAAGTCCACCTGGCGTCAACGCGCTGTGGCCATGCGCGAGGCTTTGTGGCCGTTATTTTTCCCGGTGATTATTGTCGGCGGGATCTACGGCGGTATCTTCAGCCCCACCGAAGCCGCAGCGGTTTGCGTGCTCTACGCTTTCCTGCTGGAATTTGTGGTATTCCGATCACTCAAGCTTGCAGACATCTACCGTATCGCCAAGTCTACCGGCCTGATCACCGCAGTCGTGTTCATTCTGGTAGCCGTGGGCACCGGCTTCTCCTGGATCATTTCCTTTGCCCAGATTCCCCAGGCCATTCTGGACGCAGTCGGAATCAGCGATATGGGCCCGGTTGGCGTGATGATTACCATCTGTGTCGCCTTCTTTATTGCCTGTATGTTCGTTGACCCGATCGTGGTGATTCTGGTGCTGACGCCAATCTTTGCACCGGCTATCGCATCTTCTGGCATCGACCCGGTACTGGTCGGTGTACTGATCACCCTGCAGGTAGCCATCGGCTCGGCAACGCCACCGTTCGGCTGTGATATTTTCACCGCCATAGCGATATTCAAGCGCCCTTATCTGGAGGTTATTCGCGGCACGCCGCCGTTCGTGATCATGCTTATAAGCGCTGCCGGGCTACTGATTGCCTTCCCGCAAATTGCCCTGTTCCTGCGGGACCTGGCCTTCAGGTGATCTGAACATCCTGAAGGGTGAATACAAAGGAGTACGACATGTTCAAACGGATTCTGGTGGCAGTAGACGGCTCGATGACCTCTTTCGAGGCCTTGAGCAAGGCTATTGAGCTACAGGAACTGACGGATGCAGAGATCTACCTGCTTTGCGTCTACAAGCATCACAGCTTGTTTGAGGCGTCACTGTCGATCGGAAGGCCTGCGGAAATGGACATCCCGGACAAAGTGCTTTCGGAATACGCCAAGGACGTGGTAAATCACGCCAAACAGCTAGCGGCGGAGCGCGGTGGCAAAAACGTACGGGGCTTCGTGAAAGCGGGTAAACCGTCAAAGGTCATCGTTGAGTTTGCCAAGGAAAAAAGCGCAGATCTGATTGTGATTGGTACAAAGGGCACGCACAGTGATAAGGATGGCCTGTTTCTGGGCAGTGTTTCGCACCGCGTAGCCTCGCACGCCAAATGCCCGGTTCTGGTGGTGTGACCGTTTAACCTGAAACTTCGACCCGATTGCGGCCGGCCGCCTTGGCGCGATAGAGCGCCTTGTCGGCCAGGGTCAGAGTCTGGAACGGCTTTTCGCCACTGTTTGGCCAGCTGGCAACACCCACCGAGACCGTCAGTACCCCGAGATCCTGCTTCCGATGGACGATCGGAACCTCTCGAACGGCTTCACACAGCTGGTTTGCCTTGTCCCTGGCGGCTTCCGATGTTGCCCCCGGCATGACCACCACAAATTCTTCACCACCATACCGGCAAACAATATCACTCTCCCGGAACTGCTTCTGGAGGATACCTGCAACGATCTTCAGGGCGTCGTCTCCGGCTTCGTGGCCGTGGGTATCATTAAATCTCTTGAAGTGGTCAATATCGACAATCAGCAGGGATAGCGGCAAGTCGTTGCGCTGGGCGACAACGCTTTCGTGCTCGAAAAGCTGATCGAAGTAACGGCGGTTCTTGAGCCCGGTGAGCGCATCCTCGTAGGAAAACTTCTGCAGTTCCTCACGCAGGGCAATGCTGGAGAGCGTGATACTGATCCGTTGAATCGCCTGGTCCAGCGCCGCAAAGAGGCGGGCCGCCCCATACTCGCTCTCTGCCTTGCCGAAAACACCCTCGCCCTCCAGCAGGAGCACACCCTCGGTCAGGTTGCCCGCGCTGGCCGACTCCACATTCACCCAGAAGCACAGTGTGGCACTTTCGATGTTTCTATCCCCCCTTTCAGCACCCTGCCACTGCTTCAGTTCCGGCAGCTTCGAGGGTTCGGGAAGACCTTTGCGGGCGTCCAGAAGCACTGGCAACGGGACCGGGCGGCTGAACCCCCAAACAGCGACCCGATCATACCGGTCGCCTGAGCCCTTTTGATAGAAGGCGCCTTTCAGTGGGCTGCAGATATCCGGAAGCGCCCGGGCAAGCAGCCCGAACGCCTGCTTCAGGCCCAGACTGTCCTGTAGTTCGGTAATCACGTCGCCCAGAATCCGGTTCTTCTCGTTTTCAAAGGTCAGCATACGAACCCTGGCCTGTTCCCGGCGGGCCAGGGCCTCAGCCTTGGCGGTACGTTCAGCAACCTTCTCTTCCAGGGAAACATTCAGCCGCTTGAGCGCCTCCTGGGTTCCCGCGTAGTGCCACAGTGAAATAACCACCACGGCCAGAGAGAACAGAAGCATGCCCCAACTGACCGGGACCCGGCCCCAGGGAAGCACGCCATGAGCGACCGCCATGTCCACAATCAGCAGCGCACAGAAAAAGCCGAAGGCCAGCAGCAGAACCTGTTGTTCCCGCAACATCCGACGGATACGGCGCAGCACCACGGCAAAAATGATGACCAGAGAGGCAAGAAACAGGGCATCAAAGGGCGGGAAGGTCGACGAGAGGTCAAACACACCTGCCAGAGCGCCGAGCAATGCCCCCACCAGGTACACAAGATGGACTTTCCAGATCAGATTGATCACCCAGGGGCGGTGATTTGTCAGCCATTGCTCGAGCAGCAACGCCATGGCTACCGGCAGCATGTAGTAGGAACCGGCGGCCAGGTAATCCCACATCAAAGGCTTGTACGCAATCAACAGGCTGGCCTGGCTTTCCGAAACCAGCATCAGGGCGGAAGCGAGGGTAAACAGCGAGATACTTGCAAAGGTTTTCTTCTCAGTCTGCAGCAATGCAAAAATGATAGCCAACAGCGCAATCAAGGTGGCAAAGCCTGCGATCACCAGAGCTTCTAGGGAATTCTTGAGGATATACAACACCAGATCCGGGTGGTCCATGATGGAGACTTCACCCCACAGACCGATATCCGTGTAGTTGGAGAAGATCCGGAAGTACACCGGTTTGCCCTCGTAATTCTCGGGCAGCACGATTTCATGCCAGGGCCAGCCTTCGAACCGGCCCCGCCCGTCAGCGCTGAACTCTCCGTACTGGTAGATTTTTTCACCCTCGAGCCAGACCTGAACAATGAGATCGACACTGAAGATGTAGAGGACGGGTTCCTGCCACTCGCCGGTTGGCAGGGTGACCCGGAACCAGACGTTTTCACGTCCTTGACGGCCGGGTGGATTGGAGGGGAAACCAATGCTGTTCCATTTTTCGGGCGCATCCTGCAACACCCACTCCGGAATACCATCTTGGGTGAAAGGTGAGTCACCCCAGCGGTATTCCCAACCCTGAGTGACCGGCTGGGATGCACCATATGCGAGTGCGGGCAACACCAGGACCAGGAGCAGCGCGGTAATCAGGCGTAGCAGGCTAATCGGTGGCATCAGGAAGGCAAACCTGCGTTTTGTAACGATCAGCCCAGATTATAGCCCAGTCCCTGCGAAATCCAGAGCCCTCTGTCAGGGCATCCGACCGGTGCGCTCAAGACGGTTCGTCACCATACGGTGATAAAGCCGGCTGAGCAGGGGCCGGATTACCGGCAGGCTGATAAGCCATGCCAGAGGTTTGAGCAACGGCACGCGCGACATCAGCAGGATGTAGGCATCCAGCTCACTGTGGATATGGCCGTTCTGGTCCTCCACATGCAGTTCCTTGAGTGCCATATCCGGGTCGATACCCCGGGCTTTCAGTTCTTCATCCCGACCCGTAATGTCCACCCACTCGACCTGATCGCCAGCCCGGCCCGCCAGGCGTTCGTACTGGCGCCGATCCCGCCGGCAGCTGGGGCAGGCGCCATCGTAGAAAACACGAAGGGTATTGCCGGCCTCAGTCATTGCGGCTCCACCACCCATTCGGGGTCTTCAAACTCACCAATGGGTTCGATATCGACAAAAGGTGCGGCACTGCGAATGATAGCGGCCACCTCGGGATTATGTTGCCCTTCCATGGCGTCCCGCTGCTCCTTGCTCTCCCAGGAGGCGATGGCAATCAGGGTGTTGGGGTCGCCAATCTTGCGGTGCAGCTCCGTGCCCCTGGCCCCGGGCGCCTGCTGGATAATTTCGCTCGCTCTTACCCAGGCATCCGCGTATTCCTCGGCGGTATGGCCTTCCCGGATATGCACTTCGAAAATAAACTTCATGAGACCTCCCGGCGACTGCCAGTCCAATCCGGTCGCGTTATCCCGTGATTGCGGCGAACACCGTTAACGTGAGGAGCGGCCCATCACCAGCAGCGCCAGTAACGCGGAGCCCACCATCAGCAACAGTGCCACCGCATTGAGCACGGGCGTCGACCCTTCCCGAAGTCGATTGAACAGGGCCACCGTCAACGGTGTGTCACTACCTGTCAGCATAACGGTGGTATTGAAGTTTTCAAATGACATCAGGAAAGCCATGGCGGCGGCTCCGAAAATAGACGGCAAAAGCCAGGGCAGAGTCACGGTAAACCAGGCCACGAGGGGCGTGGCGCCGAGATTCAGGGCGGCTTCTTCCAGCTGGGGATCGAACTTGCGCAAGCGGGCGGCAATCACCAGGGTGCTGAGGGTCGCGATGAAGGTCACCTGCCCCATCACCACCAGCGTCATTCCGGGCCGGAACAGATCCAGCTCGATTCCCCAGGCTGCCGACATATCATTGGCCATGCCGCTGTAGAACACCAGTATGGACACCCCCAGAATAACACCGGGAATCACCAACGGCAGCAGCATGAGCAGGTACAGGAATTCCTTGCCCCGGAACTGCACCCGTTCAAACAACACGGCATTAACACACCCCAGGGCAACGCTCACCAGAGTCACCCAGAAAGCAATTTTGGCGCTGACCCAGAGCGCTGTAAGCAGTCCATCGTCGTGGAAGAGTCCGGTACGGCCCTCACTGCCATCGGCGAAATACCAGTCCAGGGTGAAGCCTTCCCATGGCAGCGACGGGAAAGGCGCGTCGTTGAAAGCAAACACGGCCGTGACCAGCAGCGGCAAGGCCAGGTAAACGAAAAATGCCACCAGGTACGCGAGATAGAGACTATCGAACAGACGGGACCGGGGTACAGAACGGATCATGGCTTCACCCTCACCCCATCACCTTGCGCAACGATTGACCGGAGATTTTCAGCCCGAGCCAGACGATGACCGACGACAGTACCAGCAGCAGAACACCGAGTGCCGCGCCCTGCTCCCAGTTAAAACGGGTAATGAACTGGGTGAAGATCTGCTCGGTAAACCAGGCACTGTCCTTCCCGCCCATGAGCACCGGGGTCAGATAGCTGCCCAGGGTGAGCATGAACACGACGATGCAACCGGACACAATGCCGGGCATGGCCCAGGGCACAACGATTTCGCGCAGCACGGTACCGTGGCCGCCACCAAGGTCGTAGCCGGCTTCCACCAGGTTCTCATCCATGCCATCAAGGGTTGTCACCAGTGGCACCACCATGAACAGAAGGCCGTTGTAGACCAGACCGATGATGACCGCCACATCGTTGTAGAGCATTTCCACCGGACCATCCACCCAGCCCACCGCCTGTAGCCAGGAACTGAACAGGCCGCTTTCACGCAGCAGAATCATCCAGCCGTAAGTACGTACCAACTCACTGGCCCAGAATGGAATCAGGCAGGCCAGAAACAGAATGCCTTTGGATCGGCCCCGGGCAAGCCGGGCAATGTACCAGGCAATGGGGAAGGCGATGATCAGCGTCAAAAAGGTGGTGAACAGTGACATCATCCCGGTGCGCACAAACGTCCGCCAGTAATAGGACTCGGTAAAGAAATTCTGGTACTGCTCAATGCCCCAGGCAATGGTGTCCCAGCTTTCCCGGACCTGGAACGATACCCGGAGCATCTGAAGATGGGGCAAGAGCACCAGCAATACGATCCAGAGCAGGAACGGAGTGAGCAGCAACCAGAGGGATAATCGACTGACCGACGACTTCACAGACTATCGGCTCCAAAAACCCTGGCCAGGGCCGGATTCCAGGCCAGCCGGATTGAACTGTCGGCAGACAGCCTGGGTGCCGAGCCATCCTGAGGCAAGCGGGCGTATACCGGTTGCCCACAGTTCTCTGCTTCGACCCGGCTGTTGGCCCCATCGAACAGGGTGGTGCGCACTTTCGCCTGCATCGATGAGAAGCCGGCACTGAGCGCATCCCCGGACAGCACCAGGGATTCGGGCCGGATATACAGTTCGGCCCGATGGCCGGTCCGAAGGTTGTCCGATGCCACTCTGCCCTGAACCAGCACACCGTCATCCAGACGGATTTCGGCCAGATCATCCCGCACGGATACGAGCTCTCCGGACAGGCGATTGTTATCGCCCACAAACCCGGCTACGAACGGCGTCGCCGGTTCCCGGTAGAGCTCCTCCGGTGGCGCCACCTGATCAAATCGGCCGTCACGCATGACCGCCACCTGATCCGACATCACCATGGCTTCCGACTGGTCGTGGGTGATGTACACGAAGGTGGTTCCGAACTGCTTCTGGAGGTGTTTGAGCTCCACCTTCATCTGCTCACGGAGTTTCAGGTCGAGGGCGCCGAGGGGTTCGTCCAGCAGCAAGAGCGTGGGTTCCAGTACCAGGCAGCGGGCCAGGGCGACGCGCTGTCGCTGTCCGCCAGACAATTCTTGCGGATTTCTGTGCTCCAGCTCCGGCAAGCCAACCTGCTCCAGCACCCGGGCGATGCGCTTTCGCCGCTCTGCCAGCGGCATTTTCCGGCGTTTCAGGCCATAACCGATGTTGTCGCCCACGGTCATGGTTGGGAACAGGGCCAGGTGCTGGAATACCATGTTCACCGGCCTGCGGTTAGGCGGCACATCATTCATTCGCTGGCCACGAATGTGAATATCACCTTGATCCGGTTTGTCGAAGCCGGCCAGAAGACGCAGCAAGGTTGTCTTGCCGCAGCCCGAAGGGCCCAGAATGGAAAAGAACGTGCCCGCAGGCACGTCCAGTGAGACATGATCCACCGCGGCATTGCTGCCGAAACAGCGGACCAGCCCCTCACAGTACAGGTCCGAATCCATTCCCATGTGGATCAGTTCGATGCCTGGACGCGATCCAGCACCTGGCCTTCCATGGTTTCCAGCCCCGGGGGAACCGGCGGATACCACTTGATGTTGTTGATGGCGGTTTCGTCGAAGCTTTCCCGGTAAGCGTCCCGAAGATCGGCCTTCACAAACTCATCGGCGCCTTTTGAGGCTGTAAAGTTGCCCGAGGCATTGGTAATACGGGCGGCGATCTCCGGTTGCATCACGAAATTGATCCACTTGTAAGCGGCCTCTTCGTTTTCGCTGCGACGGGGAATCGCGAAGGTGTCGATCCAGCCCAAAGCTCCGGATTCGGGAGCCACAAAGCGGATCTCCGGGTTTTCGGCATTCAGTTTCCAGCCGCCGGCATCCCAGGCCATCGCCGCTTTCACTTCACCGGTGCGCAGCAGGGCAAGCAGCTGATCGCCGCCTGTCCAGTAGGTTTTTACGTTGCTTTTGCAGTCAATCAGCTTGTCCTCGACCTTTGCCATGATTGACTCGTACTCATCTCGATCATCGTAGGCGGCGAACGGGTCCATCCCCATGGCAAAGGCGAAACCGATCAGGGTCGGTCGCTTGAGCCGGTAGCTGACCTGGCCCTCAACACCGGAATCACACAGGTCGGTATAATCGGTCACGATATCCGCCACAGAACTGTGGACGATCAGACCACTGGTCCCCCACACCGACGGCACACCATAATACTCGCCTTCCAGTTCAGTGGACTCCTGGGTCGCCTTGACCATCGACGGCTGCAACTGGTCCGTGTTTACCCGGCTGAAATCGACGGGTTTATAGATATTGAACTGGCGCTGAACGCCAACAATGCGGTCCTGGCTAGGCTGGGCCAGATCAAATCCTGCCCCGCCCGTGGCGCGAAGCTTGGAAATCATGTCTTCGTTGTTGGAGAGGGTCACTTTCACATCAATGCCGGTCTCCTCCTCAAACTGGGCGACCACATCATCCGGTGCGTAGCCACCCCAGGTAATCAGGCGCAGCTCTTCGGCCAGGGCACTGCCGGAGAACACTGTGGTGGTCAGGGCTGCAGACAGCCAAAAAGAACGGTTCCGTGTCGAACGAGAAGGCATGATCATAACGTGTCCCTACTGATGGTAAGTTCAGAAGTTTGCTAACCATTTGTTATCAGGAAGTTATAGACCATGTATTGCAGTTTTGTGAAACCCGGGACAAAAAAACGGAGACCGAAGCCTCCGTTTTTTCTGTTGCTATCAAGTGCCGTCGCGTTTAACGCCCGGACTTCAGCATTTCCCAGTACTTGGCGTAGACCTGCAGGGCGTCATCGCCGATGTCGGTCTGGAACTCGGCATTGATCATGTCGGTTGCGGTCGGATAGCTTGCCCGGTTATTCGCGACTTCGTCCGGCAGCAGGTCCCGCGCCGCCAGGTTCGGCGTGGCATAACCGATCTCCTCGCTGATCAGTGCGGAGATCTCAGGCTGCAGTACGAAACTGATGAACTGGTGGGCCGCTTCCGGATTCTTGGCGTTCTTCGGAATCACGAAGCTGTCCAGCCAGGCGATGATACCCTCTTCCGGATAGACGTATTCCAGCGACTCCATGGTGTCCTTGCCCATCACCGCCTCGCCATTCCAGATCATCCCCACATCGGTCTCGCCTTCCAGGTACGGCATGCGCGGCGCATCGGAGTTGAAGGTACGAACCGACGGCATCAGCTCGGAGAGCTTTTCATAGGCCGCCTCGATTTCATCCGGATTGGTGCTGTTGCCGGAGTAACCCAGTACCCGCAGGCCAACGTGGAAAACTTCCCGCATATCGTTG
>Ga0102929_1002184_pt1 | contig 11640 bp, 7 predicted proteins | sample SalPonR1_B_D2_MG_FD_78510 | JGI IMG/M metagenome (GOLD analysis project Ga0102929, IMG submission 78510) | Salt pond soil microbial communities from South San Francisco under conditions of wetland restoration - Salt Pond MetaG R1_B_D2_MG | ecosystem: Environmental > Aquatic > Marine > Intertidal... | reverse complement strand
GAACTGTAATACCCAAACTGGAAAATGCGCCTTAATAACTCATCCGATGACGTGAAGTCATGGGATGAGGGATACCGTCACCGAATGAATTCCCTTCATCCGGTGACTGGTTGTGGTGTGGAGATAATTTGGGAATCGTACTCTTGATTAAACTGTGGTACCCACCCCTGGAAAATGGGTCTTAACCACTCATCCGATGACGTGAAGTCATGGGATGAGGGATACCGTCACCGGATGAATTCCCTTCATCCGGTGACTGGGTTGTGGCAGGGAGAGAATTTTGGAAATGGAATTCAGTAAAGGGGAGAATCAGAGAAAAAATATTTCAATCAATTTGAAAGGTTAAACAAGCACTTGTTTGAGTTTTGAATTTATTTTAGAGCGATTACAAATCAAACAAACTCAAAATTTTAAAACAAGATAGTCCTACATTTTGAGTGATTAATATCAGTGGTCGCATCAAATAAAAGAGAGTTAAAAAAAATCGAATAGCATAGGATAAAATAGTATTAGTTAAATTTTTCCCCTTTAGTAACCTTGCTGTTGCATTGCTCTTATTAGTGATTATAAAGAATCAGATAACCACGGAGCTACGTCACATAAATTAAAACAACAGCTCATATGAATTCAAAAATACGGTTACTAAAGCTAGTAAAAATATTGTGTTTTCTGCCTTTGCTTGCGGGACTATCCGGCACTGTTATTGCTCAACATCAAATTTCCGGAACGGTTACAGAAGCGATTACGGGCGAAGCGCTTCCCGGTGTTAGTGTTATTATTCAGGGTACAGCAAGGGGAACCGCAACTGAACTTGATGGTACATATAGTTTAACGGCTCCGTCTGGCGATGTCACCCTATTATTCTCATATATAGGGTTTGAAAATCAGCAAATAGAGGTACAGGGTCGGAATGTTATTGATGTTCAGATGGAACAGGCATCAATTATGGGAGAAGATGTTTTAGTTGTTGGGTATGGTATTCAGCGTGCTGAAGATGTTACAAGCTCAATTATCAGTGTTCCTGCATCGGAATTTCGCGTTAGTGCTCCAAAAGACGCTGCGTCTCTGATTAAAGGAAGGGTTGCAGGGTTAAATATCCAGGAACCAAGCGGTAATCCAACCGATGGTACACAAATAAAACTTCGTGGTACTACTACACTCACAGGATCATCGTCACCATTAGTTTTGATCGATGGTATCCCCGGTGGGTTAAATAGTGTGGCACCCGAAAATATTGAATCGATTACGGTACTGAAAGATGGTTCAGCAGCTGCTATCTACGGCTCGCGTGGAACCAATGGTGTAATCCTCATCACAACAAAAGGGTATGAAGGCCAAACTCGGCCTACCATCACCTATCAGGGCTTTATGGATTACCAGCAAATCGTGAATACACCCGACATGTTTACAGCGGACGAGTACCGTGATGTTATTAACAATCAGGGAGCACCATTTACTGATTTTGGTGAAAGCACCGACTGGATTGAAAGCGTGTTGCGAGAACCTGTAAGTCAGAACCACTCACTGACGTATTCCGGTGGAAACAGCCAGACAAACTACTCAGCGAATCTAAACTATCGTGATCAGCAGGGAATTTTTCTGCGGTCTGACAGCGAAGATCTCCGGACAAGAGTGAGTCTGAACCACTCTATTCGGGAAGACCTTGTTCAGGTTAATTTAAACCTGAACTATCGAATTCAGGAGTTTTTTAATGGCAGTCGGGATGACGGAAGCTTTAACAACTCCGTGTGGCGTCAGGCTGTGATTCGTAATCCAACTGATCAGGTAAGAAATGAACAAGGTGGCTGGCAGGAAAGACCAGGCTTTGGTTATTCTAACCCATTGGGCCTTCTGAACGCAGTTGAGGGTGATACTGAAAACAGAGAATTTAAGTTTGATGGATCGGTTACTTTTAATCCGTTAACTAATCTTAGTATTACGGCAGTTGGCTCAACGACCCGATTCAATAGTCTCAGAGGATATGCTGAAAGCTTTGAGCATCGAACGACCACTGTTGACGGACTAAACGGGTGGGCTTCAAGAAATGAAGATACAGAAGTTGATAACCTTTTTGAATTAACAGCAAATTTTTCCCAAAATATTGACGCGCATTCTGTTCAACTTTTGGGTGGCTATAGCTGGCAGGAAGTTGTTTTTGAAGGATTTAATGCTTTTAATCAAAACTTTCCAACCGACCTCTTCTCTTACAATAACCTTGGACTGGGTGTAGATCTGCAGGAAGGTCTTGCCGGAATGGGTAGTTATAAGAACTCATACAAGTTGATTGGCTTCTTTAGCCGGTTGAACTATGATTATGATGGCCGATATCTATTAATGGGGAGTATGAGGTATGAAGGTAATAGTCGATTTGGTGCAGATAATGAGTGGGGTCTTTTCCCAGCAGTATCAGCTGGCTGGAGAATCAGCAGCGAAAGCTTTATGGAAGATTTTGATTTTATCAATGAACTGAAACTCCGGGCAGGTTTTGGTGTGACAGGTATAGCCCCGAATGAATCTTACCTTTCATTAACGAGCTATGATTATTCCGGCTTCTTTTTCAATCAAGGTGAGTGGGTTCAGGGTATTGAACCAGCAAGAAATCCCAATCCTGACCTGAAGTGGGAAAGGAAAGATGAAATTAACTTAGGTCTTGATTTTGAACTTTTCGAAAGAGTAAGAGGTAATATTGATGTCTATCGAAGAGATACGAAAGATTTATTGTTCGAAATAAGTGTACCTGTTCCTCCATTTGTTTTTCCTGATCTACTTGCAAACGATGGTGAGTTGCGAAACGAAGGAATTGAAGTGGCTCTTGATGTAGATGCATACCAAAGTGAAAATATCAACTGGACTTCTTCAGTCGTTTATTCAACTAATCGTAACGAACTCATATCGCTCGGTGAGGGGAGTCTGAGGTCTGAACAGGATTTCATTTATGCCGGAGGGTTAGGCGAATCTGTTCAGCTGCCAACACACCGAATTGATGTAGGTGGAAAAGTTGGTAATTTCTATGGCTACAAAGCGGTAGACATTGATGAGGACGGCAACTGGATTATTGAAAATGCCGAGGGGGAGCGAAAAGGCTGGTTCGATATCGAACCCGATGACAGGCAAGTTATCGGAAACGGATTGCCCGACCACAATATCTCCTGGAGAAACAGCGTCAACTATAAGAATTTCGATCTAAGCATACTACTTAGAGGTGCTTTTGGATTCCAGATTCTAAATGAAACAAGTCTGTTTTACTCAAACCCTACTCAGCAGGATTTCAATCTCCTCAGTGATGCATTTGACCCGATTTTTGGAAAAGAAGTTCTAAACAACGAATGGGCATATGTTGACTACTACCTGGAAGACGGTGACTTTGTGAAGATTGATGACGTAACACTTGGGTATAACCTCAGCAGTTTACCCTACGGCATTTCTAACCTGAGAGTCTATCTCAGTGGACAAAACCTGCATACGTTTACGGGATATTCCGGCCTTGATCCGGAAGTGAGTATCGGTGGATTAAATCCCGGTCACGATTTCAGGGACCGATATCCCACTACAAGACGATTCACACTTGGTGTTAACGTAACTTTTTAAACTATAAATACTCACAATTATGAAAAAAATAAGATTCTTATTCATAGTAATTAGCACGTTAACACTAACAATGTTGGTTTCAAGCTGTACAGATCTTACAGAAGAGCCCTTTAGTGAAATAACGGAAGAGAACTTCAACCCAACGTCAGAGGATATTCCCCGGCTACTGGCACCTGCTTACACAAACCTGCGATGGTACATGGCGTGCTGCTACGATTATGTATCGATGCAGGAAGGAGCTGGTGACAGTTACATAACACCAAGCCGGCCCAATGGATGGGGTGGTCCTTATCTGCCATATCACTGGCACGAATGGACTCCAACACACTTACACGTCAATGTGGGTTGGGATAACTGGATTAATGGAATAAATGCTGCAAACAGGGTTCTTTATCAGGTACAAAATCTGATTGAGGTAGAGCCTGATGTACTTGCCGGCCTGGTTGCAGAAATCAGGGCGCTCCGTGCATTCAACTACTACAACCTTCTAGATAATTACGGAAGTGTTCCTATTGTTACTGACTTTTTAGATGAAAGTCTGCCAACACAATCGTCCCGCCAGGAAGTGTTTAATTTTGTTGAAACTGAACTTCTGGAATCAATTCCGGATCTGACAGAAACAGTGGATCAATCTACCTATGGACGGATGCACAAATGGGCTGCAATGACGCTTCTGGCAAGACTCTATCTGAATGCTGAAGTATATACCGGTACCGAACGTTGGGATGATGTAATTGAATACACAGACCGGGTGATCGATTCAGGCATATTCGAACTGGAACCAGATTACAGGAACAACTTTGTTCAAAGCAATCAGAACAGTTCAGAAATCATTTTCGTCATTCCTTATGACGAAGTGTTTGCCGGTGGCAATACGATGCACATGAGAACGCTGGCACCCGAACAGCAGCAGTCGTTTAGAATGTCGGCTCAGCCATGGGGAGGTAGTGCAGCCACACCTCAATCCATCGAAACGTACGATGATGAAGATACACGACTGGATGATACCTGGTCAGGCGGTCCTCAGAGAAACCCTGCCGGAGATGTGGTGATCGACTTTACGAAGTCAATTCCTGAAATGGGTGCTACCCAGTTCCGGCATGGATTCAGAGTCAACAAGTACGAAATTTATGAAGGTATGACTGCGTCCTCAGATGTAGATTATCCCGTTTTTAGATATTCACTTGTTTTGATGATGAAGGCTGAAGCACTTCTGAGAACGAACAGACCGGGTGATGCGGCGACACTTGTCTCTGAAGTGCGAGAACGTGCCTTCAGTGAAACGGATCCGTCAAAGGCTACAGTTTCAGCAGCTGAACTTCAGGAAGGTAGCGCATTCAATTATGGAAACATCGATCCTGCAACCTTTGATGAGGAAAATGATACGATCGGTTATGTGGATGTTCAAGGTGGAGCCGATGTTGTTTATGGTAGGTTTCTTGATGAATTGCTTTGGGAATTTACAAATGAAGGCTTCAGAAGAAACGATATGATTCGTTTTCAGACTACTTCAGGTCAATCTGTTTATACAGCTAAACGCTGGTTTGAAAAAACACCAAGTGAAAGCTGCAGGGAAGTCTTCCCAATTCCTCAGTCTGCCATTGACGACAACCCAAATCTTGCTCAGGTTGATAACTGCTTTGACTAACTAACCTGTTCTAAATTATAATTAAGGATGAAGAGCGGGCAGTATTTATAATCAAATACTGCCCGTTTTATTAAAAAGAGGAAAATGATTTTCCAACTCTAATTAATGTGAATCATGAGTATGTCCAAAACTAAAATTCTAAAATGGGCTGGGATACCTCTTGTACTGTTATTTGCAACACTGATCGTTATAATTAACGTCAGATCTGAAAAGGAGAGATCAACAACTATAAATAATAGCCATTATGGATCGCTAACCACAATTGAATTGCTTCCTGACGAAACGGGATTCGTGAGCGCTGCTTTTGATTATAAAATCAAATTCTGGGATCTGGAACAACAAAAGCATTTAAAAACAATCGATTCAAAAGTGCGTGTAATTGAGGATTTTGCCCAGTTGAAGAAAGCAAATACCATTATCGGAGTGGCAAGTGAAGGCACGTTTTACTTTATGGATATAAATGAGCTGGAAATAAAGAATACACTTGATCCGCTTTACTATCCCATTGAAGAAATTATCGTTTCAGGGGATGAATCATACCTGGCAGCAAGAACGGCTGAGGTCGTCATTATTTTCGAACTATTGAACGATATGAATCTGTCAGATCCCGTTTTTCTTGATGATGTTCGCCACCAGCGCGTACAGAACTTTGCTTTTCGCGATGACCAGCTAATCAGCATTGGAAGCGAGGGAAACTTGTTTTTTTGGGACTATAAACTTGCAGAGCTGGTAAGCCAGCTAAACCTGAATCAGGGTATTCAGCATTCAGAGATTTCAGAAGATGGCAGCAGGTTGATTTTAAGCTACCCGGAGCCATCAGCTAATAATTTTTCAACTATAGAACAGTGGGATCTGTCAAATGCGTCTTTTGATAAAACGATTGGAAGTTGTGAGGGGAATGTTCTTGACATGCTGCTGATAGACAAGAAAGACAGTCTTGTAGTCTCATGCTCTGATTCGCCACTCAGTATTTTCAACCTTAGCGGTGATGTATCAGAGAGGAATGTATGGGATGAACGAAAACCAGGTATCCGGGACCTTTCCTATTCAGAAACCCGGGATGCTTTGATTTACCGGTATGATGACAATATTGACGTGATTTGGGATTTCTCATCTGCACATTTACAGAAGCTATTATGAAACAAAGAGGTCACTTTTTTACAGAATCGAATACGCCGTTTGAAAAGCTGGAACGGGGACTTCATCGCTGGTTTTCCCGGCAGGATATAACCGGAAGTGACGAATTGATTGTAACCCAGGTAGATGTTGAACCTGGTGAGGGGCATCCGTTTCACTATCACCCCACGATGGATGAAGTGATTTACATTGTGTCTGGAGAGGCGGAGCAGTGGCTTGAAAAGGAGTCTAAAACACTTAGTAGTGGTGAGGCGGTATACATCCCAAAAAAGATGGTGCACGCGACTTTTAATTCAGGTAAAACCACACTGAAATTTCTGGCCATTCTGTCACCCGCTGCCGACCTCGAAGGATCAATGGTGTACGTTAATGAAAAAGAACCCTGGAACAAACTCAGAAATCCATGAGACTCCGCCTGATATTCGATGAAGGCTATTTTTTGGAGGCCGTATAAATGAATAAACGAATTCTCCTAATCGGCTCCCTCGACACAAAAGGTGAGGAATTTGGCTATGTGCAACGAATGATTCGTGACAGTGGAGACAGCACGTTAATCATCGACACAGGAATAATGGGTGATCCTGTACTAAAACCCGATATTCATGCCTCTGAAGTCGCAGTAGCTGGTGGCGGTACTATTCATGAGCTTCGTGAGAAAAAAGATCGTGCCAGGGCTGTAGATGTGATGATGAAAGGTGTTCAAATATTGGTTCCGCAGCTTTATCATAAGAATCTTTTTGATGGTGTTTTAAGTCTTGGAGGGGGAACAGGCACAAATATAGCAACAGCGGCAATGCGTGAACTACCGCTGGGTGTTCCGAAAGTGATGGTCTCAACGCTGGCATCATCAGATGTGAGTGCGTTTGTTCGCGATAAAGATATTATGATGCTCTACTCTATAGCAGATATCGCCGGGTTGAATCGTATTTCCAGGCAAATTTTTGCCAATGCCGTCGGCGCAATATGTGGTATGGTAGAAGAGAGTGTTGATATTAGTACGGATAAGCCACTCATTGCAGCAACAATGTTTGGGGTAACAACGCCATGCGTGACTCGCTTCAGAGAACAGATGGAAAAAGCAGGGTATGAAGTGGTAATTTTTCATGCCACCGGATCAGGCGGACGGGCGATGGAAGCACTAATAGATGACGGGTATTTTGACGGGGTTGCTGATTTCACAACGACGGAAATTGCGGATGAAGTTGTGGGTGGTTTTATCTCAGCTGGACCGGAACGACTGGATGCTGCCATTCGGGCAAAAATCCCACAGCTGATTTCCTGCGGGGCCCTGGATATGGTCAACTTTTTTGAGTACGAATCAGTCCCCGAGGAATTCAGGAACCGAAATCTTTATAAACACAATCCAACCGTGACGCTATTGCGGACGAACACGGCTGAATCAAAGAAAATAGGGCGGTTCATCGCAGACAAGTTAAACAGAGCGGAAGCCCCGGTAACACTGTTATTGCCACTGAAAGGTTTAAGTGAAATAGATAAAGAAGGATTGCCTTTTTATGATCACGTAGCTGATACTATGCTGTTCGATACGCTGAAAAAAAAACTTGATAGTCATATTCGTGTCGTTGAAGTAGACGCACACATTAACGATACACATTTTTCTGACAGGGCAGCAGAAGAGTTTCTTAAAAACATGAAAACAGCAGGACATAATTGAGGCGCGTATGATCCGGATAACTCACAAACTTGTTATTAAATCATGCATAATCTTTGTATTAACATTATTTGCAACAGTGCTTTGTCAGTCGCAGGATGTGCCTTCACAATCCGTATCGGACAGCAGGCCAAATATCGTTTTAATATTAGCTGATGACATGGGATTTAGTGATTTGGGTTCCTATGGTTCAGAGATCAAAACTCCCAACCTTGACAACCTGGCTGTAAACGGGATTCGCTTTCGTGAATTCTACAACCAGGCGCGCTGTATGCCCACCAGAGCTTCCTTATTAACGGGCCGATATCCGCATCAGGCAGGTGTTGGCGGCATGGAGCCTGATCGTGGATTTCCGGGCTATTCCGGTAATTTAAATCATGAATCTGTTACGCTGGCTGAAGCACTTCGGATTAACGGATACCGAACATATATGGCAGGAAAATGGCACCTCACCCGTCATAACATGAAGGATGAGACAGTTGACGACAAATTTAACTGGCCGCTGCAAAGAGGGTTTGACCGGTTCTATGGCACAATTCTGGGTGCCGGCAGTTTTTACGGGCCAACAACACTCACTGAAGGCAACCTCAACATTGACGAAGAGAGAACCTTTCCGGGGCCTGTTTGGGCTCCGGATCCCGGACAAACGCTCCCTGTTATTGATAACGGGGATTATTATTTCACGGATAAGATTAATTCTGAAAGTGCAAAGTTTATCCGGGAGCATCATTCTGCGCATGGCACTACTCCTTTTTTTCTCTATGTGGCACATACTGCTCCTCACTGGCCGCTTCACGCACATGAAGAGGATGTAAAACCTTACCTGGAAATCTACAAAAAGGGGTGGGATACAATTCGGCGCCAGCGTTACGAGCGTATGATCGAAATGGGTGTCATTAATGAAGAATGGAACCTGCCTGAACGGCCTCAGGAATTACCGTCGTGGGATACCCTGAATTTTGACGATTTGCCGGAAGCTGTAAAAATTGCCCTGGAAAAAAATGAACTTGATCTGCGTGAAGAAATGATGCTTCGAATGGCGGTACATGCAGCCATGGTTGAACGCATGGATAAGGGTTTACATGAGATCATCGACGCTCTGAAAGATGCAGGGCAATTTGATAATACCTTGATCATGTTTCTGTCGGATAACGGTGCTGCTTCAGAGTGGGGGACGTATGGTTTTGGGTGGGAGCGCATGGCACAGCAAGGAGTGAAGACCGGTGATCCGCAGTCATTTGCAAGTATTGGTATGGCATGGGCTCATGTCAGTAATGCTCCGTTCCGGTACTGGAAACTTTTTAATCACGAAGGTGGAGCAGCTACTCCTTTTATTGCACACTGGCCTGATGGCATCGAGGTTAAAGGCGAGTGGGCAGATCATACCGGGCACATTATTGATGTGATGCCAACTGTGATGGAAGCTACAGGATCGACATATCCGGAATATTACAATGGTCATGATATCAAACCTTATGAAGGTACGTCGCTTGTACCGGCATTTAGAAATAAATCTTTGGTTAGGGATGGTCCTCTCTTTTTTGAGCATATGGGCCGCAGAGCGGTTCGCGATGGGAAATGGAAATTAGTTACAACCGAACAAGGCCAGCAGGGTGCGTGGGAGCTGTATGACATGGTTCAGGATCGAACGGAAATGAACAACTTAGCAAATATTCATCCTGAGTTGGTCAATCAGCTTGCATTTAAGTGGCAGCAATGGGCTGAAAGAGCAAATGTATTGCCTATGGTGCCTGACCAGTAAACCAACAAATTTAATCATCCGATTGAAAACTGGAGGAAAGATGTAGCTCGTTTATCCATCAAAAATTAAGTGCTGACCGGCTTTCACCCGGTGTAGTTCATTCATCCCAAACTCAATAAAAATCAAAAAACGTAGCACATGCCATTTATTAGCTATAAAGACTCGTTAAGCCGACTGAAATCACAAGTTGACCAGAAAAAACCAATTATCGGGGCCGGAGCAGGAACAGGGATATCAGCCAAATTTGCTGAAAAAGGAGGTGTAGATATCATCATCATTTATAACTCCGGCCGATATCGAATGGCGGGCCGGGGAAGCGCTGCCGGGATTCTGGCCTATGGAGACGCCAACGAAATTGTTGTTGATATGGCCCGGGAAGTGCTGCCAGTCGTAGAAGATACACCCGTACTGGCAGGTGTCTGTGGAACCGATCCGTTCAGACTGATGCCGGTATTTCTGAAGCAGCTCAAAGAGATGGGGTTCGACGGTATCCAAAACTTTCCCACCGTTGGAGTCATCGACGGAAACTTCCGGCAAATACTCGAGGAGACCGGAATGAGCTTCGACAAAGAGATAGAGATGGTACGCATTGCACATGACCTTGAGATGCTGACCTGCCCCTATGTGTTCGATACCGATCAAGCGGTGAAAATGACAGAAGCCGGGGCCGACATTATTGTGGCTCACATGAACACAACTGTTAAAGGCTCTATTGGCGTGAGCTCAAATATTGCACCTACGCTTGAAGAGGCAGCAGGCAGAGTACAGGAGATTCATGATACTGCTAAAGCAATCCGTGATGATGTAATTGTATTGTGCCATGGCGGGCCAATTGCTGAACCGGAAGATGCACAGTATATCTTTGAGAATACGACCGGAATAGCGGGCTTCTTTGGAGCATCGAGTATTGAACGGCTTGCCGCGGAACGCGCTATCGAACAGCAGGCACGGTCGTTTAAAGATCTGAAAATTGAATAGTGAAGATCCGTCTGAATAATCGCTGTCTGCCATCATAAAAATTAAATTTACTGCATGCTATGGAGTTCAAAAACAGTCGCTTTGCAATAGTCACTTTCCTGAGTATCCTGCTTACGGTTCTACTCTTCTCGTCATGCAGTCAATCGTCAGGTGACAACAATTCCAATCCCGTCAACGAACGGCTGCATGTGCTCTTTATCGGTGACGACCGGGGTCATGAACCCACGGTTCGTTTGCGGGACATTGCCAGGCCGATGCTCGACCGGGGCATTGAGCTTTTCTACTCGGGCGATCTCGGCGATATGAATCTGGAAAACATGCGCAAATACGATGCGGTACTGTTCTATGCAAATTATCATGCGCCTGACTACCCGGAAACAGACCCCGCAATGATTGAAGACCTGCTGACCTACGTTAGAGAGGGTGGAGGATTCGTACCTATTCACTCAGCGTCTGGAAACTTCAGAGATTCTGATGACTACATTGCACTGCTGGGTGCCGCTTTTGCAAGCCACGGTATTGATACCGTACAGACAAGAATTGCAGAACCCGATCACGAAATCATGTTGGGATTCTCCGGTTTTGAAAGCTGGGATGAAACGTATGTCCACAGCAATCATAACGAAGAGAACAGAACGGTCTTGTCCTACAGGGATGATGAGCCGTGGACCTGGATTCGACATGAAGGAGACGGCCGTGTGTTTTACACCGCCTGGGGACATGATGAGCGAACCTGGCAAAATGCCGGCTTTCATAACCTCTTGGAACGGGGCATCCGATGGGCAGCCGGGCAGCATGTGCAAGAAGTACTGGCGTCGAGAACCATCAACAATCCGTTTGAGTATGTCGTACTCG
>Ga0102929_1002180_pt1 | contig 11646 bp, 11 predicted proteins | sample SalPonR1_B_D2_MG_FD_78510 | JGI IMG/M metagenome (GOLD analysis project Ga0102929, IMG submission 78510) | Salt pond soil microbial communities from South San Francisco under conditions of wetland restoration - Salt Pond MetaG R1_B_D2_MG | ecosystem: Environmental > Aquatic > Marine > Intertidal... | reverse complement strand
GATTCTGGTAGGACTGAAGCGGGTCGTGGACTACAACGTCCGCGTCCGGGTCAAATCGGACGGCAGCGGCGTGGAGACCGAAGGGGTGAAGATGAGCATCAACCCCTTCGACGAGATCGCGCTGGAAGAGGCGCTGCGCATCAGGGAGCGCGGCGACGCGAGCGAGGTCGTGGTGGTCTCCATCGGCCCCGGCGAGGCCCAGCAGCAGCTGCGCACCGGCCTCGCGATGGGCGCCGACCGGGCCATCCTGGTCGAGACCGACGAGGCCGTCGACCCGCTCAGTGCCGCCAGGATCTTCAAGGCGCTCGTCGACAAGGAACAGCCCGATCTCGTCATTCTCGGCAAGCAGGCCATCGACAATGACGCGAACCAGACGGGTCAGATGCTGGCCGCCCTCTGGGACCGGCCCCAGGGCACCTTCTGCTCGGGTCTCGAGATCGCCGACGGCAAGGCGAAGGTTACCCGCGAGGTGGACGTGGGTCTCGAGGTGATCGAAGTGGACCTGCCCGCCGTCATCACCGCGGACCTGCGCCTGAACGAGCCGCGCTACGTGAAGCTGCCGGATATCATGAAGGCGAAGAAAAAGCCGCTCGAGACGATGAGCAGCGACGACCTCGGTGTCAGCGTCGAAGCCGGTTTCGACGTCACCGCGTACGAGCCGCCGGCCCAGCGCCAGAAAGGCATCATGGTGGAAGACGTCGCGGCTCTCGTAAATGCATTGAAGGAAAAGGGGCTGGTCTGATGACGAACATACTCATTATTGCGGAACACGACGGGCAATCCCTGAATCCGAGCACACCGAAGTCCGTGCAATGCGCCGCCGGTATCGAGGGCGCCGAGATCCACGTGGCGGTATTCGCGAAGGATGCCGCGGCCGTGGCGGAGAAGGCGGCGGCCATCGAGGGCGTGGCGAAGGTCCTGACGATCGAGAACGACGCCAACGAACATGCCATGGGCGCCGTGCTCGCACCTCAGGTGGCGGAACTGGCCGAGGGCTACAGCCACGTGTTCGGGCCCTCCACGAGTTTCGGCAAGGACCTGATGCCCCGGGTGGCGGCACTGCTCGGCGTGAACCAGATCTCCGACGTCATGGAAGTGCTCGAGCCCTACGAGTTCAAGCGGCCCATCTACGCCGGCAACGCCATCATTACGGTCAAGGCGCCGGAGGACAGCAAGCTGGTGGCCACCGTGCGCGCGGCCTCCTACCAGGCCGCGGCCGGGGGCGGCAGCGCCACCGTGGAGTCCGCCCCGGTGAGCGCCGAACTGCCGGGTCACACGCGCTGGCTGGAGCTGCAGGCCGGCTCTTCCGACCGCCCGGACCTGGCGACGGCGCCGCGCGTGGTCTCCGGCGGGCGGGCGCTCGGCAGCGAAGAGAAGTTCGAGATCATCTTCAAGCTGGCCGACAAGCTCGGCGCGGCGGTCGGTGCCTCCCGGGCGGCGGTGGATGCAGGCTACGTGCCGAACGAACTGCAGGTGGGCCAGACGGGCAAGATCATCGCACCGGAACTCTATGTTGCCATCGGCATCTCGGGCGCCATCCAGCACCTCACCGGCATTAAGGATGCCGGCACCATCGTGGCGATCAACAAGGACGAGGACGCGCCCATCTTCGAGGTGGCCGACATCGGGCTGGTGGCCGACCTGTTCACCGCCATCCCCGAAATCGAGGAGAAACTGGGCAGCTGATCCGTGACCGGCGCCGCTGGTGCCTAGACCGGCCGCTGAAAGATGCCGAGGGCGGCCTCCAGCACCAGGGCGACCCAGATCGCGATCACGAACGGTCGTGCGCGAGTCAGGCTGCGCTGGATGGCACCTTCGGTAGCGGGCCGGGAGCCCTCCTGCATCAGGCTCGCGAAGGCGGGCCCGAACGGCCTCAGCGCGACCCGGATGCCCAGGCCGCACGCGACGGTAACGGCGAACAGCAGGAGCTTCAGTGCAACCCAGTCGCCGCGGATCCAGCCGGGATCCGCGACGTGCCAGACGGCCGCTCCCGCCGTCGCGGCGATGACCGCCAGGCGCAGCGAGAAATCCGTGCGCTGCAGGGCCCGCGCCGCGGGCGCCGCGTGCACGAAGTGCACCGCCAGCACCAGCCCCAGCCAGGCCAGCGCGGCCAGCCACATCCCGGCCACGGCGAGCTCGGACAGCGGCAGTTGCTGGCGCACGGCGGCGAGATGCACGCCGGACGGCAGGATGAGGACCATGCAGAGGCGGGGGGAGAGGTCCACCGCCAGCATGATGGCAGCCGCGGTCTTGCGCGCCTCCCGGCCGAGGTCCGGGTTCGAGACGAAGCGGCTGGCGTAGAAGACGCCCAGGTCGCCGCCCAGCCAGTAGGCGAACAGCACCACGTGCAGCAGCACCAGAGAATCGTAGAGCATCAGGCTGCCTCCGCCACCCGGACGAGCGCCTTGCCCACGTTCTCGCCGCGCATCAGCCGGCAGAACGCCGCAGGGGCATTCTCCAGCCCCTCCGCCACGTCTTCCCGGCTGCGGATCAGGCCGTCGCCGTACCAGCCCGAAGCCTCCGCCAGGAACGCCTCCTGGTGTTCGTAATAGTCGTAGACCACCAGGCCGTGGATATGGGCCCTGGCGGCGATCACCGCACCCAGATTCGGCCCCGGCGGCGGCTCGCCGCTGCGGTTGTACTGATCGATCATGCCGCACAGCACGATGCGGGCGCCGGGTGCCAGCCGGCCCATGACGGCCGCCAGCGTGTCGCCGGCAACGTTGTCGAAATAGACGTCGATGCCGTCCGGGCAGGTCCCGGCCAGGCCTTCGCGCAGATCCTCGTTGCGGTAGTCGATGCACGCGTCGAAACCGAAGGCGCCGACGACCAGGTCACACTTCTCCCGCGAGCCGGCAATGCCCACGGCCCGTGCGCCGTGCAGCCGCGCGATCTGACCCACCATGCTCCCGACCGGGCCCGCCGCGGCCGACACCACCACGGTCTCGCCCGCCTGCGGGCGGGCCAGAAATTTCAGCCCGGACCAGGCCGTGAGCCCGGGCATCCCCAGGATACCCAGAGCCAGCGACGGCGGCGGCCCGTCCGCCGGGAGGACGCGCACGCCCTGCCCGTCGGAGACGCCGTATTCCTGCCAGCCGTTACGGTCGACCACGAGCATCCCCGGCCGGTAATCCGGATGCCGGGAGACGAGCACCTCCGATACCGTGCTGCCCACCACGAGGTCGCCCACCCCCACCTTGTCGGCGGAGATGTGACGGCCGGAGATGACGCCGCGTACGTATGGGTCCAGCGAGAGCCAGAGCGTGCGCGAGACGAACTCGCCCGGCGCCGGCGCCGGCATCTCTGCCTCGGTCAGGCGGAAGTCTTCGGGACAAGGCACACCTTCGGGCACCCGGGCGAGCAAGACGCGGCGATTGACGGCTGCCGTCACGCCGGTCGTCTCAGACCGCCGCCAGCATCGTCTCGGCGGAACTCACCTCGAACTGACCGGGTGCCTCCACATTGACCACCTTCGCCACGCCGTCGTCCACGAGGATGGCGAAGCGCTGGCAGCGCTCACCCATGCCGAAACCGCTGGCGTCGAGCTCGAGCCCGAGCTTGCGCGCGTAGTCGGCGTTACCGTCGGCCAGCATCAGCACCTTGTCGCCGACGCCCCGGTCCCTGCCCCAGGCGCCCATCACGAAGGCGTCGTTCACCGCCATGCAGGCGATGGTGTCCACACCCTTGTCGGCGAACTCCGCGGCGCGTTCCACGTACCCCGGCAGATGATTCATCGAGCAGGTGGGGGTGAAGGCGCCCGGGACGGCGAACAGCATCACCTTCTTGCCGTCGAACAGCTCTTCGGTGGTGATCTGGCCGGGGCCTTCCGACGTCATGATGCCGAACGAGCCTTCCGGCATGCGATCTCCGGGACTGATTGCCATTGCTTCTCTCCTCTCTGGAAACCGGACTGCGGCGGCCGGTGCACCGACCGCCAGTGACTTCTTCTTCGCGGCCGCCCCCTTCAGCGATCGATGAGGAACAGGGACAACTCGGGCCAGAAGGATACCACCGACAGGCCGGCGAGCATCAAGAAAAGGAACGGCACTACCGACCGGCAGATGAGCCAGAAGTTCTCCCGGAAAGCGCCCAGGGCGACGATGAGATTCAGGCCCAGCGGCGGCGTCAGGTAGCCGATCTCGAGATTCACCACCATGATGATGCCGAAGTGCACCGGATCGATGCCCTGGGCGGCTGCCAGCGGCATAAGCATGGGTGCGAGAATGAGGATGGCCGAGCCGATGTCCATGATGCAGCCGACGATCAGCAGGAAGACGTTGACGATGAGCAGAAAGGCGATACGGCTGTCGATCTGTCCGCTCAGCCATTCCACCAGCATTTCGGGCACCTTCTGGTAAGTGAAGAACACGTTCAGCGCCAGCGCCAGCATCAGCACGGGAAACAGGCCGCCGAGCAGCCGCCCGGTATCGGCCATGACGTCGGCAACGTCCCTGAGCCCCAGTTGCCGATGCACGAGCACCTCGACGAGCAGCGCGTAGACCACGGCCACCGCCGCCGATTCCGTGGCCGTGAAATGGCCGGTGTAGATGCCGCCGAGGATGATCACGGGCATCAGCAGCGCGAGCAGGCCGTGCCAGGCCGCCTCGCGTACTTCGGCGAACACCAGCGGCTGGCGGTCCCGGTGCCAGTTCACCGCCACCGCATAGGCGGCCATCAGGCCGGTGAGCAGCAGTGCGGGCCCGAGGCCCGCGATGAACAGGTCGGCGATGGAGGTCTGGGTCATCACGCCGTACAGGATCAGCGGGATCGACGGCGGCACGATGATGCCGAGGGTCCCCGCAGAGGTCAGTGCGCCCAGGGAGAAGCGCTTGTCGTAGCCCGCCTGCAGCAGCGCCGGATACATGACGGCGCCCACCGCCAGCAGCGTGACGGTGCCCGAACCCGAGATGGCGGCAAAGATGGCACAGGAGAGCACGGTGGCGATGGCCAGCCCGCCGGGCACCGGACCGGTGAGCGCCTTGACCAGCCGGACCAGCCTGAGCGCCATGCCGCCCCTGGCCATGATGTTTCCCGCCAGGATGAACAAAGGGATCGACAACAGGACTTCCTTGTTCAGCGCGCCCCAGGCATCCAGCACGATGAAACTCAGCTCGTCCCGGGTGTAGAACAGGTACAGATAGGCGACGGCGGTACCGAGGATGACCAGCAGGTTCTGGCGCAGCGCGAGCAGCACCAGGACGAGGGCCAGCAGCCACAGCGCGCCCATGTCAGGCCTCGCCCTTGCCCGCCGCGGCCGGCGCGGGCCGCAGGTCCGGGCGCAGGGCATAGGTGGCGTGGCGCAGCGCCGCGATGGAGAACACCAGCGGGATCACCGCCTGGATGGGCCAGACCGGCAGACGCAGGATTTCGGAACGCTCGTCGAGCCGGAAACTGGTGGCCACCATGTCGGTCGCCACTGCCGCGAAGGCGAGACAGAAAAGCGCGAAGAGCGCGTGCTGAACGAAGGCGAGCCCGGGTTCCCAGCGCGATGGCAGCCAGTTGTCCGCGAACCGTGGCCGCAGGTGTGACCCGCTGGCAGACGCCAGACCGATGCCGAACATCACCACCAGGATATTGAAATACACGCCCACCTGGCGCGCCCAGGGCAATCCGATGCCGGTCACCTCGCGCGCCAGCACGTCCGCGAAGACCACCGACACCATACCGATGAAGGCGATGATCACGACCGTCCGCTCGGCGCGGTGCAGCCACTCCAGCAGGACCTTCACGTCAGGTCCCCGCGGCTCCACTGCTCGGTGCTGCCAAACTCGTGTACACGTCGGTATCGTCCGGAGCGCGGCCTTGCGCCGCGCAGCGAGTATCTCAGACTCCGCTTCCCGAGTGCGAATCGGCAGCGCATCGGGCTGCACGGGAGCGCAGCCGTGGCGTACCATGACAAACCGGAGCCGACACTCGGAGGAGCTGCCCCCGCGCCATGATCACGCTGTACACCGCCGCCACGGCCAACGGTCAGAAAGCCGCCATCGCCCTGGAGGAGGCGGGGCTCGATTACCGTACCCGCACGCTGGACCTCGCCGCGGGCGAGCACCTCGATGCCGCCCTGCTGGCACTGAATCCGGTAGGCCGGATCCCGTTCATCGAACCGGACGATGGCGAGGGCGAGGCGGGCGCAATCGTCTACGGCACGCTGCCGATCGCCGTCTACGCGGCAGAGCGCAGCGGCCGCCTGCTGCCGGCAAACGGACCCGATCGCTACGCCGTGCTGCAGTGGGCAGCCTTCGCCGCCACGGACCTCGGCCACGTGTTCGCTAACCAGTTCCTGATGGAGGAACTGGTGGGCACCAGCGACGCCCGGGTGCGCGAGTTCATCCACAGCCAGATCGCGCGCATGCTCGGCACCGTCGAGGAGCGGCTGGCGGAAAGCCGGTTCCTGGCCGGCGACGACTACAGCATCGCGGACGTGCTCGCCTACCCCACCGCCGCCAACTCGGCCAGCCGCCTGCCACGCCGCCTGCAGGACTACCCGCACATCCGCCGCTGGGCGGAGGGCATCGGGCAGCGTCCCGCGGTGAGGCGGGGGATGGAGGCGGCGTGAGACGGGTGGGCTTCACCGCCTTCGCGGCGCTACTGGCCGCCCTCCTGATCGCCGCAGCCGGCTGCGGCAGCGGCAGCCCGGACACCACGCGGCTGCGCATCACCGCCCTGAGCCCGCCCGGCACCCCCTGGCACGAAGGCTGGCTGCGCTTCGAGGAGCGCTTCCGTATCGGCAACGACACCAACCTCGAACTGGACATGTTCGTCACCGGACAGCTGGGCAGCGAGGAGACCATGGTCTCGAGCCTGCGCCGCGGCCGGGTGCAGATCGGCGGCTTCTCGCTGCAGGGGCTTGCGGTGGTGGTGCCGGAGCTGAACGTACTGCTGGCCCCCTACCTGTTCGATTCCGTCGACGAGATCGACTTCGTCATCGACCGGTATCTGACCCCGGCCTTCCGCGAACTGTTCGCGGCGAAGGACATGCAACTGCTGCAGTGGGCGGAGGTCGGCTGGACCCATATCTACGGGCTGACCCCCATCATCACGCCGCAGGACGCCGGCGACCGGCCGATGCGGGCCTCCAATGCGATCGGCTCCCAGGTGTTCACCGAGGCGATCGGTGCCGACAGCACACCCGTGACCTTCTCCGAGGTGATCCCCTCGCTGCAGACGGGGCTGATCGAAGCCGGCCAGACCGGCACGGGCATGTACGCGATCGCCGGCATCTCCCGGGAGGCGAAGCACTTCACCCTCACCTACCACGCCTTCGATACCGGGCTCATCGTCGCCAACCGCACCTGGTATCAGGCACTGTCCGAAGCCAAGCAGCGGCTGATCATCGAGTCGCTCGACCCGCTGCAGTACAGCCGCGACGAGGTCCGGCGCGTGCTCGCGGAGTTCCTGACCGAACAGCTGCCCGCCCAGTCGGTGAGTATCCACCGCCTGGACGAGGACCAGCGCCGTCGCTGGCGCGACGCGCTGGCCGGCACCCACGAAACCCTGCTCGATCGCACCGGCGGCCGGGCCCGGGAAATCTACCGGCTGGTGCAGGAAGGCAAACGGGAATGGCGACGGCTGCAGCAAACCCGCGCCGAACGCCCTGCCGGCACATCCGACTGACGGAGGAACCCTTACATGCCACAGCCCGATCACGTCATTGCACTGGACATCGACCTGCCCGACCCCGCCGGGCTGGACGCCGACATGGCCAAGTACTTCCGGGTCTGCGAGGAGAAGCTGGGCATGGTGCCGAACGTGCTGAAGGCGCACAGTTTCGACCAGGACAGCCTGCGTGCCTTCGCCGCTTTCTACAACGGCCTGATGCTGGGCGAATCCGGCCTGACGGCGCTCGAGCGGGAGATGATCGCCGTCGTGGTTTCCTCCGCGAATCACTGCTATTACTGCCTGGTCGCCCACGGCGCGGCGGTGCGGCAGCTGTCCGGCGACCCGGAGCTCGGCGAGATGCTGGTGATGAACTACCGGGTGGCGCCGCTGGAGCCGCGCGTCCGGGCCATGCTCGACTTCGCCTGGAAGCTGACGGTACAGCCCGGAGAGATCGTGGACGAGGACCGCGAGGAGCTGCGCAGCTACGGCTTCGGCGAGCGTGACATCTGGGACATCGCCGCGGTGGCCGCGTTCTTCAACATGAGCAACCGAATGGCCACCGCGGTCGACATGATGCCGAACCGGGAATACCACGCCGCGCATCGGGGCGGCACGGGCGCAGACCCGGCGTGATGCGCGGGATGCCGGCCGGCCGGCCGCGAGACCGCGCCACAGAGGCCGGCGGCCGCGCTTAGCTCGCTGCCTTCTCCCGCGCCTCGAGCCCGAACACCCGCCGTGCGGCCAGGATGTGGCTGCGCATGACGGAGGCCGCCCAGTCCGGGTCGTGGGCCTCGATCGCGGCCACCAGCTCCAGGTGGTGCTGGGCGCTGCGCACCAGCGATTCGGTGTCGTAGTTGCGGAAGGTCAGCGTCACCAGCGCCGACTGGGTGAGCGTGGTGAGTGTGTTCCGCAGCAGGCGGTTGCCGCCCGCCTCGGCGATCTCGTGATGGAAACGGTCGTTCAGCTCGCTGATGCGGGCCGGATAGCCCGGCTTGCGCTGCTGCGACGCCACCACCTGCTGCTCGGCGAGGGAACGCAGCCGGGCCACGGTCTCGGCGTCGGCGTGCCGCGCGGCCTGGGCGGCGGCGAAGGATTCCAGCACGGCGCGCAGATCGAAGATCTCGTTCAGCTCCCGCTCGGACCAGCTGGTGACCACCGCGCCCTGATTCGGCACGAATTCCAGCAGTCCCTCGACGTTCAACTGGCGCAGGGCTTCACGCACCGGCGTCCGGCTGACGCCCGCCAGTTCGGCCACCTCCTGCTCGGTAATCCGCGTACCCGGCAGATACTTGCCGGAGACAATACCCTCCCGGACTGCCATATAGGCTTTCTCGACCGCTTTCACGCCGGCCTCCCTCCCGCTAAGATCGTCCAGGCGGTCCCGGCACCGCCGCCGGCCACGAACGGAGCACTCCATTGAGCGGCATTACCCTTTACGGTCTGCTGGACTATATCCATATCATGCTACTCGTCTTCTGGCTCGGCACCGACCTCGGCGTGCTGCTGGCAGCCCGCCGGGTCCGCGAGGCGGCGTTGACGCCAGCCGAGCGGCTCACCCTGCTGGAGCTGGCCCTGCGCATCGATCTGTTGCCCCGCATCGCCTTCAGTCTCATGTTCGCCGTCGGGGCGACGCTGGGTCATCTCGGCGGCACGCTGACGCTGCCCGGCTGGGCTCTCGCTCTGCTGTGGGCCCTCACCGGTCTCTGGCTTACCCTCACCCTCGCACTGGCCGCCTCCGAGGGCAAGCCCCGACAGGCTGCCCTCGCGGCCGTCCAGCGCCTCTGGCTCGTTACGGTGGCGCTGGCGTGCGCATTCGCCGCCGCATGGCTGTTCACCGGGACGGCAGCCGTGCCCGGCTGGCTGACCCTGAAGATCGGCCTGTACGGGCTCGTGTGCCTCGCCGCCCTCGGCATCGACCGCGCCTTCCTGCCACTGATCCCGGCCATGGTCGAGCTGGCGGAGTCCGGCAGCTCCCCCACCCTGGAGCGGCGTATCCGCGGCGCCATCGACCACGCACTGCGCTACGTCTACGGCCTCTACGCGCTGCTGCTCCTGGCTGCCTTCCTCGGCGTGACCAGGCCGCTGTTCGCCGCCGCCTGACGACACCGCCCCCAGGCAGTGCGCCCAGGCAGCGCGCCCGTCAGGCGGCCTTCGACTTGCGGCGGGCCTTTTTCTTCTTTGCCGCCGCCCGTTGGTCGGCCTTCACCCACGTCTTGAACTCCGGCTGGCGCGGCGGGTTCATACCGGTTTCCCGCTTGCAGCGCTTCTTCAGCTCCTCGATGGTGCCGCCCTTGTCGAACAGCCGGGTGGCGCCCCGCTTCTTCGCCATGCGGGCCCGCAGCGAGCTCGTCTTCTTTTCGTCGACGCTCAGGTCCGAGCTCAGCACGACGCCGTAGCGCTTCGCACCATCGACGCTGACCAGGCCTGCGTCGACGTCGGCGGCGACCTGCTCCGGCGGCCGTTCCAGGGGATCGCCCCAGCCGCCGCCGCCCCAGGTGTCGAAGTACAGCAGATCGCCCTCGCGCACCTCGATTCGATCGCACTTCGAGGGCAGCAGATCCTCGCTGCCGTCGGTGCGCACCAGGATCTTCTGGCTGCGCCGGCCCGGCAGGCCGCCGTTCACCCCCCAGGGATACGTCAGCCAGCGGTCGTCATGGATGGAGATCTCGCCGTCCTCCAGGAAGCGGTAGCCCACCCGCAGCGCGTTGCCGCCACGGTGGCAACCCGGGCCGCCACTGTCCGGGATGGTCTCGTAGACGTCGATGCGCAGCGGGAAATAGCTCTCCAGGAACTCGTTCGGCACGTTGGTGAAGCTCGGCCACAGGGAATGGCCGTCCGGGCCGTCGCCGGAGGGCTTGCCCGGCACGCCGCCGAAGCCGATCTGATAGAGCTGGTACCACTCGCCGTTCTTGTCGTAGCCCGAGTACATGAAATGCGGGCTGTCGGAGAACCCGGCGGCGCAGAGGAAGTCCGGGTTGCCCTGTCCGAGCAGCCCGCCGAGCACGTCGAAGATGCGGCCCAGCGCATGAGTGCGGCAGGACAGCGCCGCCGGCTTCTTCGGCTTCAGCAGTGTGCCTTCGGGGATGCGAACCTCCATCAGGTCGTAGAAGCCGTCGTTGAACATGATCTGGGGGTCGAAGACCATGATCATGTAGACGCCGCAGAACATCTTGAACATCTCCTCGTTGAGGAGGAAGTTCACCGAGCCGATGGACTGGGGGTCGGTCCCCTCGAAATCGAAGATGACCTTGTTCCCCTCGCGCCACATGGCGCAGCGGATCTTGTACGGGCCCATGCCGAGGCCGTCGTCGCAGAGGTAGTCCTCGAATACCTGCTTCTTCGTCGGCACCGTGTCCTTGATGAGCCTGCCCATCGCCCGCTTGTTGCGGTCCAGCAGATCCTCCAGTGCCGAGTACAGGATGTCGTCGCCGAAGCGCTCGGCCAGCTCCACGACCCGCTTCTCGGCGGTGCGCACGGCCGCGACGATCGCGTTGAAGTCGGAGCGGTTCCAGTGGGGCAGGCGGCAGTTGTGCAGGATCAGCTCCAGCACGTCCTCCTGCAACTCGTCGTTCTTGTAGACCTTGGTCGGCGGCACGCAGATGCCTTCCTCGTAAATCTGGCGCGCGTCGGTGGGCAGCGAACCCGGCACCTTGCCGCCGATGTCCGTCATGTGGCCGAACATGGCCGAGTAGGCGATCAGACGGCCGTCCTTGAAGATCGGACGCAGCAGCAGCCAGTCGTTGGCGTGGCTCACGGCGCCGTTGCACGCATAGGGGTCGGAGGTCAGGAAGACGTCGCCCTCCTCGATGGTGCCGTCATAGGCTTCCTTGAAGCCGTGGATGAAGCTGCCGAACTGGCCGACGACCATCTTGCCGTCGACGTTGGCGATCATCGGGAACTCGTCGTGCTGCTCGCGGATGCCCGGCGACATGGCGGTGCGGAACAGCACGGTGTCCATCTCCCAGCGCGCGTTCTGCATCGCGTTCTCGATGATGTCGAGCGTGATCGGGTCGATCTTCTCCCGCTTGAACTTGCGCGGCTTGGTCT
>Ga0102929_1002178_pt1 | contig 11653 bp, 9 predicted proteins | sample SalPonR1_B_D2_MG_FD_78510 | JGI IMG/M metagenome (GOLD analysis project Ga0102929, IMG submission 78510) | Salt pond soil microbial communities from South San Francisco under conditions of wetland restoration - Salt Pond MetaG R1_B_D2_MG | ecosystem: Environmental > Aquatic > Marine > Intertidal... | reverse complement strand
GGCGCATCTCGGGCGCGAACCAGCGGTCCAGAATGGCCTCGGCCATGGACGCGATCCCACCTGTTCGCAGCGCGTCGATCCGGTCCTGCCACATCTCGGACGATCCGATCTTGGCGGCGGTGTCCATCAGAACAAGCGCGCGCATCACCTCGGGGCGGCGCGCAGCCAGCCCCTGCCCGATCAGACCGCCGATGGACAGACCGACAAAGGTGATGTCCCGCAGGCCCAGTGCGTCGATGATCGCCTCTGCATCGGCCACCAAGGTGTCCATGTCATAGGGCGCGTCGGGACCATCGGACAACCCATGCCCGCGCTTGTCGAACCGCACGATCCGCAGCCCCTCGGGCAGATGCGGCAGCAGCGGATCCCAGACCCGCAGATCGGTGCCCAGCGAATTGGCGAACATCACCACCGGGCCATCCTCTGGCCCCTCCACCTGCACATGCAGGGTAACGTCGTTCGACGTGACAGTTCTCATAGTGGCAATCTCCTCCCCGCCCTGTTTCGCATGTCTTTCCGGCGCTTGAAATTACAATCTCACGCCGTAGGCGCCACCCTCCAAAAGGCGCATGAACCCCTAGTAGGGCAGACCGATATAGTTCTCGGCTAGATCGCGCCGCGCGGTTTCCGATTGCGACAGGTGTCGCAGGGTGGATTTGCGCATCTGCGCGGCAAAGCTGTCTTCGCCGTCGAACCGGTGCAGCATCGTGGTCATCTGCCAGCTGAACCGCATCGCCTTCCATATCCGCAGCAGCGCGCGCTCCGAATAGCTGTCGATCCCGGAGGTATCGCCCTTTTTCACCGCGTCGATCAACGCCTGATAGAGGTAATGCACATCCGACACGGCCAGGTTCAGCCCTTTGGCCCCGGTCGGCGGCACGATATGCGCGGCATCGCCCACCAGGAACAACCGCCCCCAGCGCAGTGGCTCGCTCACGAAAGACCGCAGCGGCGCGATGGATTTCTCGATCGACGGGCCGGTTTCCATGCTGCTGGCCACCTCGGTCGGCAGACAGGATTTCAGCAGGGTCCAGAACCGCGCATCGCTCCACTCTTCAACTTTGTCGGTCAACGGCACCTGCACATAATAGCGGCTGAGGGTTTCGCTCCGCATCGACGCCAGCGCAAACCCGTTGGACGAATTGGCATAGATCAGTTCTTCATGGGCGGGCTTGGTGCGCGACAGAACGCCCAGCCAGCCAAACGGATACACCCGTTCGAAGTCCTGCCGCTTGTCCTCGGGGATCGTCTTGCGGCTGACACCGTGAAACCCGTCACAGCCCGCCACATAGGCGCACTCCAGCCGTGCACGCGCACCGTCCAGCGTGTATTCGACATAAGGCGCGGTGCTGTCGGCGTCGTGGATCACGACGTCCTCGACCCCGTGCACGATCGTGGCCCCCATCGCGTCCTGCGCGGTGTAAAGATCACGCGTCACCTCGGTCTGACCGTAGACCATCACGGACGTGCCCGTCAGGTCCTGAAAGTTGATCCGCACCATCAGGTCGTCATCGGTCAGGTAACACCCCTCATGGGGAATGCCCTCGCGCGCCATCCGGTCGGCCACACCGGCCTCGCGCAGCATCTCGACCGTTCCGGCCTCGAGAACACCTGCCCGGATGCGCGACAGCACGTGATCGCGCGACGCACGCTCGAGGACCACCGTGTCCACACCGGCCTTGTTCAGCAATTGCGACAAGAGCAGACCGGACGGCCCGCCTCCGATGATGGCAACTTGCGTTTTCATGGCGCACCCCTCCCCGGTCGACATTGAAGGCTAGCCCCGAATTCCCCTGGAAAGAATGGCATCGCTGTGCGCGTCATGGTACTTATCGAGCATGAGCCATCAGACATCCATCCCCGCCTTCGGACTGTTCGGAGAACAGGGCCCGTTCCCCGATGTCATCCATTACGAGGATTTCTCGGTCCGGGCACCGGTGCACAACTGGAAGATCATCCCGCACCGGCACAGCCAGATGTCCCAGCTTTTCCTGGTGGAAAGCGGCTGGATCGACGCCGTCACGGACAGTCAAAGGCACCGTGTCGCTCCGGGTGATTTCCTCTATATTCCAGATAATTGCGTTCATGAGTTCGTGTTTGAACCCGGGTCGCGAGGTGGCATTTTTTCCTTCCCCAACAGCATTGTGAGACCGTTTTCATCAAACGGCAGCCAGATCCTGACCGCCCTGTCGACCCCGTTCGGCGGAGCCGCGGACCAAAGGCTTGCCGACCTGACGCAGCTTCTCAGGGACACCGCGCAAGAGGCATCGCTGTTCCGGGCTCAGCAGGTCCTTGGACTGGCACATTCCGTGCTTGCGCGGTTGGCCGAGGCGCATCTGCCCGAACAGGAGGACGACGACACGCGCCGCCCGTCTCGCCTGTTCGCCCTGGACGAGTTGATCTCAAGGAACCGCGCGCAGGGCTGGACCGCCGCACAATACGCGCAGGCCCTGTCGATCAGCACCGGGCATCTGAGCCGCCTGTGCCGGCGCGCCACCGGCATGGGGGCCGCCGCCTATATCGAACAGCGCAGAATGGAAGAGGCCTGTCGTCTTCTGGCCTTCACCCAGTTGCCGGTCTCGCAGGTCGGCTACCGCCTTGGCTATATCGATCCGTCCTATTTTTCGAAACGATTCCGGGCGGTTCGCGGGCAGACCCCCAAGGACTACCGGTCGCGCTTTACAAGCTGACAGGCCGCCCGCTTCTCAGACCGTCAGAACCCCCGCGCCCCCGGCATGAAGCCTGGCGATCTCGTCCGCATGACTGGCGCGCATGGCCCGTTGGTTGAGCGAGCCTTTCTCCGTGACCTCTCCCCGGTCGAAACTCGGCTCTTGGCCGAGCACCATCGCCCGACAGACCCGCGAGGCAGATCCTGACGCGCGTTTCGCCGCCGCGGCCAGCTTTTCGGTCAGCGCCGCGTTCAGGTCGTCCTCGGGCATCCGTCGCGCTGTATGCGACAAGAGCAGGAGCGCCCCCAGTTCGGCCTCGTTCTCGCCGGTGATCACCGCGTCGCGCACCAGCCCGTCCAGCGCATCCACCAGAGCGGCGCGCACCGCCCCGACCGCCACCCATGTCCCGGTTGTCAGCTTGAAATTCTCGGCGATACGCCCGTCAAAGAAGAAGCCCTTGGAAAAATCGTCGGGATCGGCCGGGCGCAGCGCATCACCCATGCAGTAAAAGCCTTCCTCGTCAAAGCTTTCGCGGGTCTTTTCCGGGTCGCCATAGTAACCCGGCGTGATCGTCGGTCCCTTCAGCCGCAGTTCGAGCTTGCCACCGTTGGGCACCAGCTTCATCTCCAGCCCCCGCGACGGCACGCCCACATTGCCCGAGGATTCCTGTACCTCGGTACAGGCCAGGGCAAAGGGCGCGGTCTCCGTCGACCCGAGCCCGGTCGCCAGCAAGACCTCGTGCCCCGTCGTCTTGCGTCCGATGGCGCGCAGCCGGTCCCAGGTGTGCTGCGCCATGCCCGCGCCCGCGTAGAACATCATGCTCAGCTTGCTGAAAAAGGTCGCCGCCAGCGCCTCGTCCCGCTCCAACTCCTCGATCAACATGTCCCAGCCCACGGGGACGTTGAAGTACCAGGTACAGGAGATCTCGTGAAGATTTCGCAAAGTCTCGTCGAACTTGCCCGGCGCCGGCTTGCCATCGTCGATGTAATAGCTGCCGCCATTGGTCAGCACGAGATAGGACACCTTGTTGCCCGCCGCCGTGTGGTTCCACGGTGCCCAGTCCAGCACGACCGGCGGCGTCGTCATCAGGAACCGGTAGCAATCGCGCGTCATCGCCGCCATCGCGCAAACCATGCGGTTGGTGTTGATCACCGCCTTGGGCGACCCGGTCGATCCCGAGGTGAAGAGGTATTTCACCACCGTGTCGGGTGTCAGCGCGGCGCGGGCCGCCACCGCCGCGTCAGGGTCACCGTTCAGCAAATCGTCAAAGGCCAGGGCGCCTGCACCCGCGCCACGATGCGTGATGACATGGCGCCCGTCTGCGGCAATCGCGTTCAGGGCGGCGGAAAACGCCTGGCCGTCATCGGCAAAAACCGCGCCGGGACAAAGTGTTGCGGCAATATCCTTGAGCTTTGCATGATCCCTGGACACCAGTGAATAGGCCGTAGAAACCGGCGCGTGGGGAATGCCGACGTAAAAGCAGGCCGCCCCCAGAAGCGCATGCTCGAGGCTGTTCTCGGACAGGATCAGAAGCGGGCGATCCGGCCCCAGCCCCAGCGCCAGCAACGACGCACCGATCCGCCGCGCCATATCCCGCGCCGCACCATAGCCGATCTCGCGCCAGGCCCCATCCGCATCGCGCCGCGCGATCCAGGTCCGGTCCGGCGTGTCGTCGGCCCATGTGTCCAGGTAGTCGGCCAGTGTCGGAAGATAGTCCGGCAAGGGTCCGGTCTGCCGCATGACGATGCTGCCGTCGTCCCGATGCTCGTACTCGAAGTCCGGCGACCAGAAATCCGATGCGCGCAGCTTCGTCTCGACACTCATGGCAGTCTCCCCCTCACATGCCGCTTCGCGACCCCGCTGCGCTGTCACGCCGATGGCGGGATGTCCTGGCTTGCCTGACGCAGGGCTAACCCATATTACTTTCCTCGTAAACAATTTACATCGAAAGAACCGTCACGCGCCTGCCCCGACCCGGTCTCGATCTTTACGCGATCACCTGACGCGCCTGTTGCGCCGCGATGTCTTGTGCAATCGCCTGTTTGTAAAGCGCCCGGATGTGCTGCGTCACCGGCAGCTCTCCCGACCCGATCACCTTGCCGTCGATCGAGGCCACCGGCGTCTGCGCCCCGAACGTGCCGGTCAGGAACGCCTCGTCCGCCGAATAGGCCTCGTAAAGCGAATAATTCTTCTCGAACACCGGGATGCCGTTGTCGCGGCACAGGTCGATCACCCTGGCCCGCGTCACCCCGTTCATGCAGTAATCCCCGGTCGACGTCCAAACCTCGCCCTTGCGGATGATGAAGAAGTTGCAGGCATTTGTGGTGTTCACGAACCCATGCGGATCGAGCATCAGCGCCTCGTCCGCCCCCGCCGCCTCGGCCTGAAGGCAGGCAATCACGCAGTTCAGCTTGGAATGGCTGTTGAACTTGGCATCCTGGCTGTGTGGCAAGCCCCGCACCTGCGGCACCGAGGCAAGGCGGATGCCCTGCGCCTGCAACGTCTGCGCCGGTCTGGAATGCTCCATGATGATGACCAGCGTGGGGCCCGACCGTGACAGGCTCGGGTGCTGAAACGGCTTCACCTTGGTGCCGCGCGTCAGCATCAACCGGCAATGCACATCCGTGGTCATGCCATTGGCCTCGGCGGTCAGGCGCAGCGCGTCGGCGATCCCGGCGCGGTCCATGCCCACATCAAGCCCCACCGCGTAGCAGGAGTCGAAAAACCGGTCCATGTGATCGTCGAAGAACGCCCAATGCCCGTCATAAAGCCGCATCCCTTCCCACATGCCATCACCCAGCAGGAAGCCTGAATCGTAGACCGACACCTTGGCCTCGTCGCGGGGATAGAGGTCTCCGTTGATGTAGATGAGGATGTCGCGGTTGCGCGCGTCTTCCTCGGCATCATGGGTGGTGGTGTGCTCGGTCATCGCGCCCGCTCCATCAGGTCCAAAAGTTGCGACTCGCTCAGCGCCACGGGATTTGCCTTCATCGACGACGAACTCACCGCATCTTGCGCCGCCTTTTTGCGCGCCACATCGGTGATCCCCTGCGCATCGAGCCCCGGCAGGCCGGCATCGCGCGACCAGCCGTGCAATGTCTCGAAGGCCTCCCCCGGCGCACCGCCAAAGACCTGCGCGATCCAGCCCTGCACTTCGGCAATCCGCGCCTGTAAAACAGGATCATCCCCAGCCTCGGCATTCAGCCGCAAACCATGCGGCAACAGCGCCCCGCAAATGGCTCCATGCGCAGCGTTGGACAAGCCACCCAAAGGCCCGGCCAATCCATGCACCACGCCAAGCCCGGCATTGGCAAGGGCCAGCCCACCGCACAGGCTCACCCAGGCCAGCCCATCCCGCGCCTCCGGGTCTTCGCCTTCGATGATCCGCCGGATCGCTCTCAATCCCTTGGGGATCGCATCGCGGCAAATCGCATCGGTCAACGGATTGGCCTTCGATGACAGGTAGGGCTCGATCACCTGCGTGATGGCGTCCAGCCCCGACGCCAGCGTCACGCCGCGCGGGCAATTGTCCGTCAGCGCGGGATCGACAATCGCCAGGGCCGGCAACATGCGCGGGTCGCGCAGGCTCACCTTGCGCTGCGCCTCGGGCACCGAAATCACCGCGTTGCGCGTGACCTCCGCCCCCGTGCCCGCCGTCGTCGGCAATGCGGCAAAGGGCAACGGGGCCACGTCCAGAGGCATCCCCTTGCCCACCACTTCCAGATGGTCCAGCATCGGGCGCGTCGCCGGGGCAAGCGCCGCAATCGCCTTGCCCGCATCGACCACCGCGCCGCCGCCGATGGAAATCACGGCAGCCACCCGGGCCTCGCGCGCGAGGGCAATACCGGCTTCGATCAAGGCGACATCCGGTTCTCTGGCGACCGAGAACAAAGTCACCGACACGCCCTCCGCCTCAAGCGCGTCCTTCAACCATCCCGCCCGCGCCGGGGTCGCGCCCGTCACCAGCAAGACGCGCGTCCCCAAGGCCGCAAGCGCAGGAACCGCCTGCTCCGCCGCGCCGCGTCCGAAGCGGATCATGTCTGCTGTGGCAAAGGCAAAGGGGGTCATGGGCGCTCCTGTCAAAGCTTTTGCCCCGAGATGTGCCTGTCTTTGCCGCCCGTGTCGAGGGTCGCGACCTAGACGGCCTGCGGAACCCCGTCGCCCCGCAACCGTCCCGAGGCCAGCGCGGCCAAGGCCACCATCACCGATGCCGTACCCAGCACCAGAGGCAGCCCCCCGACCTGGTAGCTGAGGCCCGACAGGACCGTGCCCAACAGCCGCCCGCCCGCATTTGCCATGTAGTAGAAGCCCACGTCCATCGTCACCCGTTCATTCTGGGTGAAGGCCAGGATCAGGTAGGAATGCAGCGCGGAATTCACCGCAAAGAGCGCCCCGAAGACCAGCAACCCGACCACCAAAGTGACCGTCAGCCAGGTCTGCGGCTCTGGCGACAGCACCGCCGCCACGGTCAGCGCCACCGGCACCGCGAGCAGCAAGAGCGCCCATTTCCGCGCATCCGCGATCAGCGCGCCCTCCTCGCGAACCGCCGCGTGCAACAGCCGTGGCGTGTTCGCCTGAACGATCCCGTAAAGGATGATCCACACCGCCATGAAGGTGCCGATCAGGAAAAACGCGGCCCGGTTGCCCTCTTCGGTCCCGTCCGACAGCACCGCGTAGAAATAGATCGGGATGCCCACCACGAACCACACGTCGCGCGCGCCAAACAGGAACACCCGCGCGGCCGACAGCCAGTTCACATTGGCCGATTTCGAGAAGACCTCGGAAAACTTCGCGCCCTTGCGCCCCTTCGGCAGGCCCGAGGGCATGAAGACGACGACCGCCAGCAGGATCACCGCCAGTACCGCCGCCATCGCGTAGATCGCGGCGACAAAGCCAAGCGTCGCCAGCAAAGCCGCGCCCAGCAGGAACCCAACCCCCTTGACCGCGTTCTTCGACCCGGTCAGCACCGCCACCCAGCGGAACAACCCGCCGCCGGTTGTCGGGGCCAGCAGCTTGACCGCCGATTTCGACGACATCTTGGCCAGGTCCTTGGCCACCCCCGACGCGCCCTGCACGCACATGACAAAGGCGACCGACGCGGTGATGGCCCAGGACGGGTCCAGTTGCGCCAGCACGACAAGCGCCACGACCTGCAAGCCCAATCCGCCATAGAGCGTCGAGGTCAAGCCGAACCGCGCCGCGATCCATCCGGCGCTCAGGTTCGTCACCATGCCGGCGATCTCGTAGAGCACGAACAGGTAGGCCAACTGAACCGGCGAAAACCCCAGCGTGTGAAAGTGCAACAGCACCAGCATCCGCAGCGCGCCATCGGTCAGCATGAACGCCCAGTAGGCGGCCGTCACCGCGATATAGGCGGACAGGCCCTCGGGTCTGCTCACAGCCGACCTCCCACCATCAGCGCCACATCCACCAAGCGGTGCGCATAGCCCATCTCGTTGTCATACCACGCATAGACCTTCACCTGCGTGCCGTTCACCACCATCGTGGACAGCGCATCAACGATGCTCGACCGCGTGTCATTGGTGTAATCGGTGGACACAAGCGGGCGTTCTTCATAGCCGAGGATGTCCTTCAACGGCCCCTCGGCGGCCGCCTTGAACAGCGCGTTCACCTCGTCGACCGTCGTGGCGCGCTCCATCTCGAACACGCAATCGGTCAGCGACGCATTAAGCAGCGGCACCCGCACCGCGTGGCCGTTCAACCGGCCCTTGAGCTCGGGATAGATCAACGTGATCGCGGTGGCGCTCCCCGTGGTCGTGGGGATCAGCGAATTGAGCGCAGACCGCGCGCGACGCAGGTCCTTGGCGGGCCGGTCGACAATGGTCTGTGTATTTGTCACATCATGGATCGTCGTTATCGATCCATGACTTATCCCGATTTCTTCATGCAACACCTTCACAACGGGCGCCAGGCAATTGGTGGTACAGCTTGCCGCTGTCACGATGTCATGGATGTCAGCATCATAGATGTCGTCATTCACACCATAGACGACATTCGCCGTCGGCCCGTCCTTGACCGGGGCCGAGACCACGACTTTCTTCGCTCCCATTTGAAAATAGGGCGCGATCTTCGCCTCTGACTTGAAAACGCCGGTACAGTCGATCACCACGTCCACACCTTCCATCGGCAGCGCCGACAGGTCCGAAGTGCCGACAAATGGCAACCGCACGCCGTCGATGGTGATGCTGTCGGCGTCATGCGCAAACTCGGCCTGCCAGCGCCCGTGCACGGTGTCGAACTCGAACAGATGCGCATGCATTGCCGGATCGCCCACCGCGTCGTTGATCCACGCGATCTTGACGCCCCGCTCCAGCAAGGGTTTCAGGGCAAGCTTGCCGATGCGGCCAAGCCCGTTCAGCGCGTAGGTGGTCATGCGGCGGGTTCCTCGTCGTTCATTTGTCCAATTTTATCAACGGCCTTCTGCAAGGACATCCGGTCCAGCGTGTCCATCGGCAGCGCGGTAAAGGCCATGATCCGGTTGCGCAGCGCACCATAGGCTGACTGGAACGCAAGGCTGCGCTCGGCATCCGATCCTTCGGCCTTGACCGGGTCTTCCATGCCCCAATGCGCGCTGACCGGCTGACCGGCCCAGGCGGGGCAGTCTTCGTTTGCGGCGCGGTTGCAGACGGTGAAGACAAAGTCGAAGACCGGCGCGTCGGGGCCGGTGAATTCCTGTACGTTCTTGGCGCGCAAGAGCGACACGTCATGCCCTTTCTGGCGCAGCACATCCACCGCCATCGGGTTCAGTTCCGAATAGGGCCGCGTACCTGCGGAATGGGCGTTGAACCGATCCCCGGCCAAATCCCGCAGAATCGTTTCGGCAAAGATCGACCGGGCGGAATTGCCGGTACAGATGAACAGAACGTTGAACTTTTCCAGAGACATATCACGGATTCCTTGTCCAAAAGAAGCAGCCATCGGGCTGCACATGTCGGGCCTGCCCCGGCAGCAATCGAGCAGCAGGAAATCCAGCATCTCCCGCACGTTTGTTACACTGACGGTGTAAAGCAACGACGTTCCGACCCGCGTCTGGCTCAGCAACCCGGCGTCCAGCAGGTTGGACAGGTAGGCCGACAGCGTGGATGGCTTGATGTTCAGCGCGGTCGAGATTTCACCGGCGGGCACCTTGTCGGGCATCCGCCGCATGAGCATGCGGAAGATGGCCAGCCGCTGGGGATGACCGAGGGTCGAGAGTTGTGAGGCGATTCTTATTTCCATATTTCGTGAATAACGGAATTATTTGGCCGGTCAATGAGTCGTTTGCTCTGTTGGCCTGACCGCGCGAAACGGTTTTCGGATTGCGACGCGCGGCAAAACCCGTAAACCCGCATCTGACCTTCCGACCGGAGACACGCCATGTCGCTGCCCATCGCCCAGATCACCCCCGTGACCCAGCCGCTGACGGGCCGCGTGACCCTGCCCGGGTCCAAATCCGTGACCAACCGCGCGCTTCTTGTGGCCGGTCTGGCCCGTGGCACCAGCCGCCTGACAGGCATCCTGCGCAGTGACGACACGCATTACATGATGACGGCCCTGCGCGCGATGGGCGTGGGCCTCACCGAACTGGACGAGACCACGGTCGAGGTCACGGGGTCGGGCACGCTGCACCCGGCGGACGAACCGCTCTTCCTCGGCAATGCGGGCACCGCGACCCGCTTTCTGACGGCCGCCGTGGCCTTGGTCGATGGCACCACCATCGTGACCGGCGATGAGCACATGCAGAAGCGCCCCATTGCGCCACTGCTGGAGACCTTGCAGGCGATGGGCGTGGACGCCAGTTCCGACACCGGCTGCCCGCCCGTCGCGATCAAGGGCACCGGCACCTTCCAAAGCGGCGAGATCGAGGTCAGCGGCAAGCTGTCCAGCCAGTACATCTCGGCCATCATGATGCTGGCGGCGATGGGCGACGGCGAGACCCGCATCACCATCACCGGCGGAAAGATCGGCGCGGTGGGCTACCTGCACATCACCGCCGCCGTCATGCGCGCCTTTGGCGCGAGCGCGGAGTTTCCCTCCGACAGTGAAATCATCGTCCAGCCCGGCGGCTACACCGCGACCGATTACCATATCGAACCCGATGCCAGCGCCGCGACCTACCTCTGGGCAGCCGAAAAGCTGACGGGTGGACAGATCGACATCGGCGTGGCCCCCGAGGACATGAACCAGCCCGATGCCAAGGCCCATGACATGATCGCGGCCTTCCCGCAGATGCCGGCCGAGATCGACGGATCGCAGATGCAGGACGCCATCCCGACCCTCGCCGTGCTGGCCGCGTTCAACGACACGCCCGTGCGCTTTACCGGGATCGAGAACCTGCGCGTCAAGGAATGTGACCGGATCGACGCGGTGCACAAGGGGTTGTTGCAGGTGCGCGCCGGTCTCGCCTCGGTCGAAGGCGACGACCTGATCGTGCGTGGCGATCCCGCTCTGTCGGGCCATGTCAGCACCGGCCTGATCGACAGCCATGCCGACCACCGCATCGCCATGAGCTTTGCCCTTGCCGCGATGAAGGTCAAAGGCGTTACAATCGAAGACCCGGACTGCGTGTCCAAGACCTTCCCGACCTACTGGGACGTACTGCGCGGGCTGGGCGTGTCCGTCGACATCACCCAGCCCTGACGCGCGCTATTCGGCGGCGATGCTGGTTGCAGCCGTGTCACCTTGCAGCGACACCCACTGACCCTTGCCGCTATACCGCCAGCCCAACCGGCCCTGGTCGTCCATCGCAAAGAGCCGCAGCCAGCCATTGTCGAACAGCGCCGCAACACCGGCGTGCCGGTCCAGAATGTCGGTGATCGCCTCGCGCGGAGCCTCGATCGCCACGGAAAGCCGCAGCGGATCATGCATGAACCGCTCGCCGTCATGCACCGATTGCCACGGCAACCCGCCGCGCAGCACGCCGCCATTGCCTTCGATCACGCCGATCCCGCCGGTCACGTTGTGCAAGAGCTTGTTGCCCGCGC
>Ga0102929_1002177_pt1 | contig 11656 bp, 3 predicted proteins | sample SalPonR1_B_D2_MG_FD_78510 | JGI IMG/M metagenome (GOLD analysis project Ga0102929, IMG submission 78510) | Salt pond soil microbial communities from South San Francisco under conditions of wetland restoration - Salt Pond MetaG R1_B_D2_MG | ecosystem: Environmental > Aquatic > Marine > Intertidal... | reverse complement strand
TCCCTCAATAAATCAGTAAATCAATCCCTAATTCAGTCCCTAACCTCCTCCTTCAATAATTCAATCCTTCAATACCTCCTGTTACTTCCTCGCCGAAAACAGCAGCACGAGGCCGACCAGCAGGAAGAAAATATGGGGTATGGTCGCTGCAACCACGGGCTCCAGGGCTCCTTTCCCTCCAAAAGGCTCAATGACTTTCATCAGGGCCAGGTACAAAAAGCTTATCGTAAGGCCGGCAGCTATGTGAAAACCTCTTCCGCCTCTTCGCCTCACAGAAGCAATGGCGAAGCCCACTATAATGGATACAATAATGGAAAAGGGGTAGGCAAGCCTTCCGTAGAACTGAACCTGCGGCAATTCGGTATTGCTGGCTCCGCTGCGCTTAATGGACTGTATATAATTGTAGGCCTCAACATAGGTAAGCTGGTAGATGTCTGAGGTGGTCCGGGCCAGGTCACGTGGCAATATATTCAGGGATACTCTCATGGAATCACGGTACTCATTTACATAGCCGTTTTGGGTAAAGGTCTTCTCCTCAACATCGGTGTACTTCCATAAACTGTCTTTTTGAAGCCATTCCATTCGCTGAATATTCATCATCTTTTTGATGCTGTCGCCCTCAAACTCAATTACCTCAATATTGTATCCTGTCTTCTGATTTGCATCGAAGGTCCGAATTTCAAATATGGTATTCTCCGACTCTTGCCGGTAGATCCGGTTGCGGTCTACTTTCTCGGTTTTATCTTTGAGGTAGCGGTTTTCAAAAGCAATGCGTTTGGAGTTTGCATCAGGGATGATAAATCCATCCAGGTAACTGATGATGCAAAGCATGATAAAGCCAAAGAGCAGGTAGGGGATGATGAGGCGGTAGAGACTGACCCCGGCTGCTTTCAAGGCCGTTATTTCAAGGCGGTCAGCCATTTGTCCGGTCAGGTAGAGGCAGGCTACAAAGATGGCGACGGGTATCACCAGGCGAATGATCTCGGGAATATAATTCAGGTAGTACACGCCGAAAATTTCAATAAAGGTGGCTCCCCGATCGGTAAAATCATCGCTGTTATTTGAGAAATCTATGACCAGAAAGATGAAGATCAGCACGCCCAGTACAAAGACGGTGATGGTAAATAACCGGATGAAAATGTAACGGTCAATCTTGTTACTCACTTTTTCTCCAGAGATTTGACAATTTAAAGGAAGTGCAGAGCCTGATCACCAGGTAGATGCCAATGGCACCCAATATCACATTTGAGAACCACATGCCGGTTATGGGATTTACATAAAGCCGGTCAGCCAGTTTTTCTCCCTGTATGATTGAGATGAAATAAAAGGTCAGGAAACCGGTACTGATCAGCGCGGCATAGCCCAGATTTCCTTTTTTGGTGTACATGCCGATAGGAGCGCCGATCAGCACAAAAATAATACAGGCAATGGGGATGGAGAATTTTTTATGGATTTCAACCAGGTAGCGCGCAATACGGCTGATTCTCCAGTCCAGGTTTACTTCCAGGTTTTCCAGCGAGGAGCGGTAGTTTCGCATTTCGGTAAGTGCCGAGCGATGAATCCGTTTTTGGGCGGAAAGCCTGCTTATATTATTTAAAACAACAAAATTACTGTTGTAGGGAAGATCCGTACTGTCTGTGGTACTATAGTACTCTTTATCCTCGCCCGCAAGACTCTGCTGCTGGGAGAAAATCGAGTCTTCCGGGCTTAGAGCAATATCACTGTTTCTTCTTACAAATTTTTCTTTTTGATCACGTATTTCTCTATTCAGTGAATCAACCACAGCCAGCATCGACTTGATATTCATAGTGCGGTCGCTTCTGGAATGCTTGTCAGGATTTGAACGTGAAAAAGCCAGTTCGGAAAGATCAAAGCTTATCCTGTAGCGGTCAAAGTCGGTTTCTTCGTATAGGTCCATTCTTTTGCCGTTCTGCACGCGATCGAGATACCTGAGAATGCTGCCGTCAAACAGGAAAAGGGTAAGGGTTTGCCCGTCGTCTTCGCTTTGAAGGGTTCCGCGTTTGGCGGTGATGTAGGCTTTTTTTCGATTCCTGGTCGATTCCTGGAAAAGGGTAACATCATAGAGAGAGTCAGACTCATTCTCTATTCTCTTTACCAGGAAGGTATAGCCTTCTATGCCCTCATAAAACTCATTCTCCTTCAGGTCAAAGCCCGGTTTTTTAAGCCGGATGTCAATAAATAACGAACGGGCTCTTTGGTTGGAATCGGGGAGCACATAATTGCCGAAAATCACAAGGCCGATGGTTAAAATGATGGCTGCTCCCAGCACCGGATTTATAATATGAATCGGATTTACACCCGCGGCCCGCAGTGCGGTGAGCTCATTGAGTTCGGTGAACTTGCCGTAAGCCATAAGGGAGGCGACAAGAACGGCCATGGGCGCTGCCAGAACCACCATCGCAGCGAGGTTGGTAATAATCAACTCGAGAATTATATCAAATGGCAGTCCCTTGCCTACCAGCTTGTCGATATAAAGCATCAGGAACTGCATTAAAAGCAGAAACATCACTGTAAAAAAGCAGAAGACGAAAGGGCCTACATGCCTTTTAAGAATGTCGAGTTGAAGCTTGTTAAGCATTATCGCTTTAGATATTTGGGTTTGAACAACCTTTAAATTAGGCCTATACTACGTCTTTGCAAAATGAATTTAAATTGATACAGAGTCCTTAGTTTGTAATTTTCAAGAATTCTGAATTAGTATTATTATCTGTTCAGCAAAGGTTTAAAATTTAAAATACCAAAAAGCAAAGGAGCTGCCTATCTAACACTGTTACGACTGGTTTACTATTGATAAAAAGACAAGAATTTAGGTAAAAGACGGTTTCGTGCAGCTCAACTACACCATAACATGGCATAAATTGCTTTTTATTTGCCTGCTAACCTTTGCAGCAGGCATTAGTAAGGGCTTCGGCCAGAATACGGCTGAAGTCGATACTACTATCGATATCGGTTTTGCTGCGCTAAGCGATTCATTGCCTGTGATCCATGCACCGGACCTGGTTTCTTATCCCTTCCCGAAGAAACGCTCCCGCCTGTTCCATGTTGCGCTGAATGAAGAGAGAATTGTGGTAAATCGTGACTCTGCCGGTCGTTATATCAGCCGCAGAATGCTCAATGGCATCCCGCTCGCCTTACCCTATGTAATGAATTTCGAGGAGTACGCCCGACGAAGCCTGGAAGAATCAAAAAGAGAAAACTGGAATAATCTCATCACCAGGTACGAAAGTAATCGCGAAGAGAGAAGGGGCCTGCTTGATTTTCGCTTTGATGTGCCGGGGGGCAGGGAGTCTACCTTTACGACAATTTTTGGCAAGCCGGAGGTCAATCTGCGGGTAAACGGAACGGCCAATATGAACCTGGGGGCATCCATCCAGAAAACAGAAAATCCGGAATTGCCGCCCGATCAGCAGACCCAGATTGATCCCACATTTGAGCAGAGCCTGAAACTGAATATTCAGGGTACTATTGGCGATAAATTGTCCATCCAAACCGACTGGGACACAGAAGCGGCATTTGATTTTCAAAACAGGCTGAGTATCGTATACCAGGGGTATGAGGATGAAATCTTGCAGCGTATCGAAATGGGTAACGTTTCCATGGAAACGGGTAATTCCCTGATCAGGGGAGGTAGCGCCCTGTTTGGAATCAAGTCTATAGCCCAGATCGGTTCGTTGCGTCTTACTTCGGTTGTTTCCCAGCAGGAGGGTGAAGGTCAAACCGAAACGCTGACCGGCGGTGCACAGGAGCAGCAGCTTTCTATCAGGCCTGCAGACTATGAAAATGATCGCCACTTTTTTCTTGATTTCTTTAACCGCCAGCAGTTTGAGCAGAATATGTCAAATCCCCAGCAGCTGGGGCAGGCTTACCAGCTTTCCGAGATCAATGTGTGGATATTGCGGGAATCCACGCAATCTTTTGAAGGCGAGCGACAGGCGATTGCACTGGTAGATCTTGGGGTAAATGAAACCAATGGCACTTTCGGCCTTCCCAATGAGGAGGATGACCCCTTTACCGATGCCACGCTTGATAATTTCAGGGACCCCTCAATAGGTACCTCCGCAACCGATTTTGGGGTAAATGCCGATGAATTTGTGGAAGGGTATTTCATCCCCCTGCAAGAAGGGGTTGACTATGAGGTCAATCGCTACCTGGGCTACCTATCCCTGAAGCGAAATCTGGGCTCAAGACAGGCTTTGGCTATCTCTTTTAAGTACCTTGATCCGCAAACGGGGCAGACCGTAAGCGTGGGCGATGTCAGTCAGGGCGGTGGCAGTCGCATCTATCTAAAACTGCTTCGTCCGCAGAATGCTACGACCACCAACAAGGCCTGGGATCTGATGATGAAGAATATTTATTCCCTCGGGGCTTCTAACCTGACTCCCGAAGGCACGGAAGTGGATATTAAATACACCCAGGAAAACGTGCCCAGCAGCTCCCTGCCACAGCGAACCAACATCCTGCTGCAAGACCTGGGGCTTGACCGGGTTGACAGCCAGGGCGCCCTTTCCCCGGATAACCGCATCGATTTCAGTACCGGTACCCTCGATCCCGCCACAGGCAAAATTATATTCCCTTACCTGCAGCCTTTCGGATCGAGAATTGAAGAGTTGTTGCAGGATACCGGCCTGCCCGTGTCAGAAATAAATTCCATCGTGTTTAATGAGCTTTATAATGAAAAGAAGGTAAATGCGAACCAGTTTTCTAAAAACAACTTCTTTCTGATAGAAGGAAGTTCAAAGGGTACAACCTCAGGCAGCTATTCCCTCGATTTCGGCCTGGTGGAAGGGTCTGTCAAGGTGTTTGCCAACGGAAGGGAGCTTACCGAGGGAACCGATTATGTGGTAGACTATTCTATCGGCAGCATAACGATACTCGACGAGCAGTACCTGAAAAAAGGGCAGGAGATTAAGATTGAGTATGAAAAAAACCAGTTTGCCCAGATTGAGCAAAAGAATTTCACCGGTCTGCGGGCAGAGTACGAATTCACCGATAATATACGGCTGGGGAGTACCTTTTTTAAACTCAAAGAGAAACCCTTGCAGGATAAAATCCGCATAGGTGACGAACCGGTAAACAATACCGTAGTGGGCCTGGATGCCAATGCCCGGTTCGACCTGCCCTGGCTTACCCGTGCCATAGATAAGGTGCCGCTGCTGCAAACCAACGCCCCCTCCAGCTTTTCGATGAGCGGAGAGTTTGCGCAGCTTCGTCCCGGCGTGGCCCAGACCAATGCGGTCAGCGATGCCATCGACCGTAATGAACTGTTTGAGGATGAAGAAAACGGCCTCTCATTCATCGATGATTTTGAAGGGGTGGATATTACCCTGAATTTTACCAATGCTTCCCGCTGGAACCTGGCCGCCGCCCCGGCTGCCGTGCCGGGCTACGCTCCCGATCAACCCTTTTTTGGCAACGACCCATTGGCTAATCCATCGCTTACCCTCAATGACAAGATCGCGCGATCGGACCTTCGCAGTCAGTTTTCATGGTATTCCATTCCGCGAAATATTGTTGACATACTGGGAGGTGTACAGTTGACGCCCGAAACCCAGCCCGTACGGGTGACGGATGTATTTCCAAACCGGGACGTGTTAAGCGAGGAAAATTTTATCACTACCCTCGATGTGTACTACAATCCGGAAAATCGAGGCCCCTATAATTACAACCTGGACCTTCGGAACCTGCTCGAAAACGATCAGGATAGAACATGGGGCGGTATGGTGACAACGGTGCCATCGGGACAGGAAGATCTTACCCAGAATAACATAGAATTCCTGGAATTCTGGGTTCAGCCCATATTGCCCGACGGACGGGAACCCACCGCCCAGGATCTGGCCGATTACGACGGTAAGATGTACATCGATATCGGGATCGTCTCGGAAGATATTGTTCCCAATTTTAAAACGAATACCGAAGACGGTTTGACGCGCCGGCCGGAAGACCTGCAGCTTGACAACCTTGGTGCCGATAGCCGTTCCTACATAGCGGTGCCGCCGCCCCCGCCCGAGGGTCAGTTTGCCAACGACCGCAGAGCACAGGAGGATGTGGGGCTGGATGGAGCTCCGAATACCGGGGGGATTGACGGGAAAAATGAGCAGGAGCTTTTCAACAGCTTTATCAATGCCATGGAGGCAGCTTACGGGGCGGGAAGTGAAACATTTCAGCAGATACAGGATGACCGCTCGAACGATGACTACATTTATTACGGCGAGGACCAGGTGTCTGAACTAACGCTTCAGAACCGTTTCCACCGGCTTTACGGGTATCATGACGGAAATACCCCGCCCAACAACAGCGGCGACAAGCGGGCGGTAACCAATAAGCCCGATACCGAAGGACTGATTACACCGTCTATCGTCGAGCAGAATAATTCTTACTTTCAGTATGAAATAGATTGGAATCCGGCAGATTTTAGTCAGCTGGATGTCGGTCAGCCCGGTACGTTTATCGTGGACAAGGTTCCCGGCAGCCGCCAGCAGGATCGCTGGTACCAGGTTCGCATACCTCTTCAGGATTGGATCCGCAAGGTGGGAAGTATCGAGAATTTTCAGAATATCTCTTATATCAGGGTCTGGCTGTCGGGTTATGAAAAGCCTTTTACCATGCGATTTGCCACTTTTGAGCTCGTTGGAAGCCAGTGGCGTAATGCCGATGATGTGGATCAGCAGCAGACTTCCCAGGCCGATTTCAGTATTTCATCGGTAAATATTGAGGAGAATAGCCGCAGGCTTCCGATTCCCTATCGCCAGCCGGAGGGAGCCATCCGGGCTACCAACCGGAGCCGCCAGCGTCAGACTATTGCCAATGAACAGTCTCTTATACTGGATGTTGAAAACCTGGGTTCAGAAGAGCTGAAAATGGTAAAAAGGGTCTATCCGGGCGGGTTAAACATGATCAATTATTCGAATGTCAGGATGTTCGTGCATGGTGAGGGTTTTGAAAATAGAGGGGATGCAGAATTGGTAATGCGCTTCGGTACCGACCTGATCAACAACTACTATGAATACCGCCAGCCGATTTCACCGACCGATCCCAATTATCCGTTTTCAAACCAGCCGCTGGACGAGCTTACCGAGGCGGAAAGAGAACAGGAGGCCGAACAGGTGTGGCTTTATAATGAAAACAGCGTCAATATCCTGCTGAGAATTTTCAATCAGCTGAAGCAGTTACGTGATCAGCAGCAGGATGACCCCAGTGCCGTCTATGAGAGAAGTGATATTGTCAGGGAGGCACCGGAAGGAGCAGTAGTGGCCATCAAGGGAAATCCCTCATTAGACCGCATCGGTGAGATCGGCATGGGGATACGGAACCCCTTTGACCCGGGCGCCCCCCAGCAGGGTGTGCAGTCGCTGGACGCTCAGCTTTGGCTCAATGAACTGCGTGTTTCCGGTTTTGACAATCAGAATGGATGGGCAGCCAATGCTAAGACGGAATTGCAGCTGGCCGACTTCGCCTCCATTAACGCCAACGTAACTCAGGAAACCGATGGCTTCGGTGCCTTGAACTCCCGGTTAGGCCAGCGAAGGGTTTCTGATATCTTTGGCTATGATATAAATACAACCGTTAACCTGCACAAATTTCTTCCCGATCGCTACGGCTGGAATTTTCCCGTTTCCCTGTCAACCCGAAGTTCAACTTCTACGCCGCGATACCTGCCTAATCAGGGTGACGTCAGGCTTTCGGAATTTGAAGATGCCGTTCAGGCCCGGGATGATATCAACGAGGACCAAAAGCAGAACATCATCGATCAGCGTATACAAGAAAGCCAGACTTTTATGGAAAGCTATTCTGTGAATGTATCCAATGTATCGAAAAGGCTTTCGGAATCGAATTTCTTGCAGTATACACTCGACAAGACTACGCTGAACTTTGTCTTTAATACTACGGACCGGCGCAGTCCGGAATATGTATTTCAGGATAACTGGAACTACAGCGGGTCCCTGCGATACAACGTCAACTTCCAGAATACCCTGTTGTTCCGGCCCTTCGGTTTTCTCGGCGACGTACCCCTGCTGGATGTCTTGTCAGGACTGAAGCTGGGCTATACGCCGGCTTCCATTAATGCCTCGTTTGGGGTGAATCGTGAATACGATGAGAGGCGAAGGCGAACCATTGACGGGCAGAGTTTGGCTTCGCTTCAGCAGTCGCATACTTTCAACTATAATACCAACTTCGGTTTTGGCTATAATCTTACTCCATCCATTAAAACCACCTTCCAGACAAGAACCATTTTCGATCTTTCTCGTGCCGGCATTGAACAGATCGGGCAGGCCGGTACCGTAGACAGTACCGAATTCAGGGTGATACCGACCTTTACGGTTTTTGACAAGCTCATAACCGACACGCTCTCTTCCAGGAGAAGCAACTATGAGGAGGCCTATACCGCCGGCTGGCAGCCCAGGCTTAATAGTATTGATGCTTTGAGCTGGATCAGCTATTCCGCCAATTATGGGGGCGGGTACCAGTGGAGAAACAGCCCGGCGGGGTCTGAGCTTGGGGCGACCATTTCAAATAATCTGAGCCTGAACCAGTCGCTGGATTTTGATTTCAGCGATTTATTTAACCGGATGGACTGGTACCGGAGGCTTACCGAAGAGCGTACCCGGAATAGTGACAGATCGGTAAGCGACACGACAGGCAGCGGCGGACCCGATCAGAATGTGGGGAGAATTCTGCGCAAAGGATTGATGGCCTTGCTGAGTATTCAGTCGCTGGACTTCTCTTTTAATATTTCCAAGAATTCCCTGCAAAGCGGCTATGCGGGAGATTCTCAGCTTTATTACATGTTTAAAGATTCGGAAAATAACTTCTCTCCTCCTTTTTCTTACAGAACCGGTTTTACCGATGAGATAGGCTTTACCCGGCTGATAGACAATCCGGACCTCAATACGAGTATTCAGCTGCCTTCCAACAAACGTTTTTCGGATGATTTGACAGCCAGTTCCAGGTTTCAGCCGTTCAAAAACTTTACTGTCGACCTTACATTCAACACCCAGTGGGATGTGACCAAAACCCGGTCCATAACTATTGACCCCTCAGAGTCTGTTTCCACGGTACGGACGCAAAGCGGAAATATCAGCTCCAGTGTCTGGGCTTTCGGCAAGGGCTATGGCGAACTCTTCAGGAAGCAGCTGCAGACGGCTTTTGATGATATTAACGCCGCTAACGACAGCCTGTCGGATGCGGCAGGCAACGGGGACGGTGAAACCGTTCTGGGTAAGCGATCTTTGGAAGACGATTTCAGGCAAGCCTACCTGGGCGTTTCAACAACCGGCATCGGCAGCAGAAACTTTACGCCATTTCCTTTACCCGGATGGAAGGTGACATGGACCGGCCTCGAGCGATTCATACCCTATTTTGGGAATTTTATGGCCAGGGCCACCCTCAATCACGCCTACAGCGGGAGATACCGGCTGGGGTGGACCTTCAATGCAGATACGAGTCCGTTACAGCCCTTTAACCTTGGGGTGTATACGGTAGCTAATAACCGGTCGGATTTCGAGCCGAATGCCATTAATATCGAGAAACGTTTTGTCCCGCTGATAGGCCTGAATATCACATGGCAGTCAAACTTGCGCACTAACCTTCAGTACGAGGTTAGTAAAGTCACCAGCCTGGCACTTTCCAACTCAACGGTTACCGAACGTTTATCCAGGGGGCTGCAGTTCAGTTTCAGCTATACCATCAGGAATTTCAAACTGCCCTTTTTCCCGCGGCTCGATAACGCGGTGGATTTCACTCTGAATGCCTCCTATATCGAAGACACCGAGCAGAAATTTATCCTGGATTCCGATCTTGATAATGCCCTGCAGGTAGGCCACGAAAACATCAACAAAGATGTGGATGCCTATGATTTTACGGAGAGCTTTACGGAAGGGCAGTCGCGAGTCAACGGCTCTGCCATCATCGGCTACCAGTTCTCACAAACGATAAAAGCCAACTTTGAATACACCTATCGCCAGATAATTCCGCAGTCATCCCTGGTATTCCCCAGGATCGACCACGATCTGCTGTTCAATATCATCGTATCTATCAGGTCGAACTGATAACGCTTTCGGGCCTGAAGTTCCTGAATAGAATGAGCAGTATCCCCCAGCTTGATACCAGCATCATGGCATAAGGAAGCCAATCCCCAAAACGGGTGTAAATAGTTTCCTCATAAGTTACCGGTACATCGTAACGGAAGGCGGTTTTGGTCCAGTACTTCGTTTCTACTAAGATCTCACCCGAAGGGCCGATGATTCCCGATATGCCGTTGTTGGCGCTTCTCACCACCCATCGACGAAATTCAATGGCCCGGAGCCGCGCGTAGGCGAAGTGTTGCACATGTCCGCTGGTATTGCCCCACCACCCGTCGTTGGTTATCACAGTTATAAATCCGGCATCATCTGTCACAAATTTACGAACCCAGCTTGGGAAAACAGAGTCATAGCAGATAAGGGCCGGAACCCGGGTAGGTCCCACCTGAAATTGATCCGCGCTGTAACCCTTGCCGAATCCCTGAATAGCTGCCCAGTCTACAAGGCCAAAAACATCGATGGCGTTTAAAAAGTGGACAAAAGGCACTCGTTCTACAATCGGCACCAGGTTGTACTTGCGATAAATTTCAAGAGTTTTGTCTGGTTGAAATGCCAGCGCGGCGTTATATGGAAGGAAGGGAGTAGAGCCGCTTGCGCGCGATAAGGACGGAGCCTCATCGCCGGAGAAATATTCATAAAAATGAGCTCCGCCGATAATGGTTGTGTTCCATTCTGCAGCTGTTGCCCTTAATCGGGATTTGATTTCATTTGAACGGCTATCATTGACAACCCTGGAGGCTACGTAGGGATGCAAACCGTTTTCAGGCCAAAGCATGAGTTCTGTATTATTCGTTTTAACAGAATCTGTGATGTCCATTAGATGGCTCATGGACTGTTCAGGAGTCTGAAATCCTCCATAGTCCTCGTAAGAATCAAAATTAGGTTGGGCTACTACCGTTTCTACTGTTTCTCCCGCCTCAACATGTAGAAATTGTAATTGAATCAGTGAGATTAAAGGAAAGACGATGACTATCACGGCAGTCCCAAAAGCAAGATTCTTACTCTTAAGCTTGGTTGCCTGGTACATGAGCGCACTTGCCAGCACCGCCCAGAAAGAAATGCCCAGGTATCCGGTTGCTGAAATATACTGAACCAGTTCGGGGACATTCGACCATGCGTTTCCGACTGCCAGCCACGGCCAGGCCAGGTCCCAGTGATGGTGCAGGTACTCATAACTTATCCATGAAGAGGTCTGCAGCAGGGCAATCATCCCGCTACTGGCTATCCTTTTTTGAGCCAGGTACATCAGCATAACCGGAAGCGTCATCACCGCGGAGTTGGCCAGAATAGCCGCGATGCCGCCGGCCACCGTAGCCATTACCATCCAGTAGGTGGTGATGATATTCCAGATCACAAAACCGGGATAGATCACGTAGGCTGCTTCACGGGCTGTGCTGCACAGGTCTATTAAACGAAAGAGCAGAAAAAAGGCAGGAAATACGAGAAAAGGAAATGGAAAGGGAGGCCAGCTGAGCCCAAGCAGTACCCCGGCCGTAAGACTCAAAGCCCACTTATTATTCCATAACATTTCAGCAAATTTTTTCATTGGATGTTTA
>Ga0102929_1002176_pt1 | contig 11664 bp, 6 predicted proteins | sample SalPonR1_B_D2_MG_FD_78510 | JGI IMG/M metagenome (GOLD analysis project Ga0102929, IMG submission 78510) | Salt pond soil microbial communities from South San Francisco under conditions of wetland restoration - Salt Pond MetaG R1_B_D2_MG | ecosystem: Environmental > Aquatic > Marine > Intertidal... | reverse complement strand
CTTTGAAGTTTGTTCTGGAATTGTGCTAATAATTTTAGTAATTAACCCTTTAAATGGTCGCGCCATTTAGCAGCAATTGATCCCGTTTTTGCAAAACCTTTACTAATAAGTTCAGGCAATAATTTAGATTTAACAATTACTTTTTCTAAAACACCAACAAATCGGGAAAATAAATTACCAACAAATGACATAGCAGCTTTACCACCAATTGATCCTCCTGAAAGTATAGAAGCTCCAATTGCACCTACTCCACCTAATATACCAAGTAATGGCAATGTTCCTGTTGCTAATCCAGCTAATTTACTAAATAAATTACTAAAAAAACCACCATCTTTTTTCTTTCTTTCTTTATCTTCTTTTTTCCATTCTTCTTTAAATCCACTAACTAATGAATTTAATAATCTTGTTTGTTTCTTTTGTTCTAATTGTTCTTCTAATTTTTCTTTTTCTCTTTTATCTTCTTCTAATTTATTTGATATCGAAATAACATTATTTGGTGTCCCTTCAGCTAATGCATTTCCTTTAACTTGTGATTTAAATTGAGATACTGTATTAATTTTATTATCTTTTAAAAATGCTTGAGTTTGATCTGTCGAAATAACATTATTACCTACTATCATTTCAGCTGTATTAGATATATTTGATCCTTTTCCTTCGCCTACTAATGTAGGAGTCAACGGATGTATTTTTCCTCCTTTAAATGATGCCTGGGCATTAAAACTTGTAGAATCATTATAATTGTCAGGAATGTGAAATTTTAATAATTCGGCAATATTATTCAATTGTAAGTTATTATTTGATGTTAAAACACCTACAGAAGAATTAATATTTCTTAAAGATAATAAAACACCATCCATTTTACTTAGCATCATATCAAATTTAGTTACAATAGATGTTTTAAAATCATTAAAAAATAAAAAAGATTTATCTAATTTTTTAAACAATTGATCTTTAAATATATTAAATTGGCTAACAAAACTTCCAATATTAGTTGCAATATTTGGCAAACGTCTTTTTAATAATTGATAAATTTCTTTTGATGAACCTATAATATTAGAAAAATTAGGTAATGTAGTTTGTCTGTCTTGATGAGAAACTTTTCGTTTTTCTATTTCACTTTCAATAGATTCAACATCTCTACCATAAAATCTAGAAGTGTCCCCAATTTCATCAAATATTGCTTGATTAATATTAGCATCTCTTTTAGTATCTAAACCCATTTTAATAATTGGGGATAAACCAAGTGCAGCTAATCCAACTGGACCTAGACCAGCTAACATGGCACCACCGCTTAATAATCCTATTCCGGAACTAATTGGACTTGACACATTTAAATTATCTTTTTGATGTTCAGCTTCTTTTGCAAAATCTTTTACATTTTTATCACCTTTAATTGCAGTTCGAATATCTTTTTTTCGTTCAATATCATAATCTGTTAAACCAGTTTCTATATCTCTTTCTGTTGTTATAAATCTTTTTGTTGTTTCTGTTTTTTCTCTTTTAATTCCAACCAAATCATCAAATTTATCAGATACTTGATTAAGTGGTTTCATGGATCTGTTCATTTTATCTTCAAGAGTTTCACCTAAATTCAATATATCTGTTTGTAATATTCCATATAATGAACTACCAAATGCTTGTTCTCTTTTAAATTGCCTTTGTTTTTCTCTTTTATCTTGTGCTTTTTCAAATGCTTCACCAGTGAGCATTCTTTTTTCTACTATGTCCCAAACTCTTTCTTGAGTGACATCATCCCCTAATTTCTTTTCATATTGAAATTGTGTCGTTTTACCAGTATAATAACCATATAATAATTCATATTGACTTTTTGTTGCATCAAATATATTTTGTATAGCTTCTAATTGATTTGCACTTAATGCTCTTATTTTTTCTAATTGAGTTGGTAAACCTTCTGACAAATAATCATTTACTTTTTCTTGTATAGTTTTATCAAATCCTAATTCTTTATCTATATTTTCTTTTTTCTGAAATTCTAAAAACTTTTTACCAAAAATAGCATTCATCCCACCAGAAAAAATACCTTTTATTACATCTGATGATTTCTGACCAAATTGAATCAATCCCTTTACTGCATTATATCCAGCAGCTAAAACAGGTATAGATTGTGCAACTGTATCTATGCCACTAATTACTTTTGATAAAAATCCTTTTCCTTCAACAGGACCTGAAAACTTATTATGACTAATTCCAAAACCATGTTTTCTAATAGTAATTGATTCTTGTGCTATTAATCTAAATAAATCATATTGACCTGCAGTTAGACCTAATATTTTCTCTTGATATGAGTTGGCTCCCGCTATTAATGACCCAGAACTCGTAGTAATTAATCGATATTGAGATTTATCAAGTCCAATATTTTTTATTTTTTCTTTTTCAAGTTTTGAATAATCTTTCTTTTTTCCACTTTCAATATCATCAACTACTTGTTTTGGTGTTTTACCTCCAAAAATAAGGTCCATAACTTGTGAAACAGGATTATATTTTGAATCAATAGTTGATGTTAGGTTTTCCAATTTAGTAAAAATAGAATCTGATTTTACATCTAAAGGATCTAATTCACCTAATCCTTTACCTGCTTTATTTTCTTTATCTGTTGTTTCTTCTATCATTGAATGTATTGAAGGAATAACACTGGTATGTGCTTCAATATAAGACATCAACATATATTGCAATTGATCAAATGGTTGTATTTGATCATTAGTAGAAATAATTTTTTTATAATATGAATCTAAATTTTTAGCTTTAGAAGATTCATTTTCTATTTGTTCTGGTGGACGTTTTTGAGGTCTGATTTTCTTCATTTTCATACCTGCACCAATACCACCTACAATACCAGGTAATGCTAATGCACCCATCCCAAGAGGACCAAGAGTTTGACTAACCATACCCATAGCAGATCTAGTTGGAGAGATTGAATCTTTTCCTATACCTGTTACTGCACTACCTAACATATTTAACATATTAGCGCCATATGTTAGTCTTCCTGCAGCAGATATTGATCTTCCTAATTGATCTGCTTTTCCAACTGCTCCTAATTCTTTTTCATATTTTTTTCGACTTTGACCTTTAACTTTGTTTCTTACAGAACTAAATGATTTTGAACTTCCTTGTAATAATGCTCCTGTTGTATTATCTAAAAATGGAATAGATCTGGCAAATGCTCCTAACATAGAAGCTGCCATAAAACCTTTATTACCAGATATTTTTGACATTTTTCTATTTTGAGAATCATATGAATCTGTTGGTTTATCTTTAGATTTTGGAATTGTATTTGATAACAATTCTTCCACTGATCCTGGTAGTTGTTGATTAGTTGTTTGTTCTTCTTCTTGTTGTTGTTTTAAACTTTCTAAATGTTGTGATTTAGTTTCATTAGTATTTGGAACGTTTTGAGCTAATGATTCTAAATATTCTGATTTTGTTTGATTATTTTGTTTGACCATACAATTGCTCCTTTTTAAATTTTATTTGACAGCGGCAAAAAAGTATGGTCACTATAAATTCTTGTCACTGTCAATTATGCATTAAAAAATGGTAAAAAATTAATTTCGTCTGAAAACTCATCGAAATCTGAATCTGAATTTAATTCAAAATCTCCATCTACATAATTAAAATTATTTTTTGGTTGTTGTAAAGATTTAATATTCCCCATACCAATAATATCTTTCATTTCATTAATTTTATCTTTTTTATATTGTGAAATATTATTTTCAATAAGCATTGGCATAATATCAATCGCCGTTTTGCTTCTCACATAAGAACAAAAACTCGCAGCCATAAATAAATCAGTATATCCACTAGATCGTATACTACCAGAATTAGTTTTTTCAATATTGCTAAATTGATTTATTAAACTTTGAGATTTAAATCCTTTTGGATTTTCTTTAACACATTCTAATAAACAACCAACCATTAATGGTTTTGTCATACCTGTTGTTTTAATTCCAATATTATCGGATTGTGCAATTCCAGTCGATGATGAAATAACAGGTTTATTATTTCTTGGTTTAATATCATCAACATATAGATAATTTACATAATTGATATCTTTAACTTGAAGTACCAAATATTCAATAGGTGCTCTTCCAATAGAATTATTTTCATTACACAAGATTATATTGTCCGTTCCTAATTTATTTCTTAACCATTTAAATGTAAAATCAATATCTTGTCCAAACATAGTATATGAACCATATTTATGTTCTAATTCTGCAACTTGATTAAAGTTTCTAAATCCGAATATTTCAATAGCACAAAATGCTCCTTCTAAAGATTCTGCGGTATCACAACCTACCAAATAATAATCACTAGGATCTAATTCTTTTTCAAATACATTTAATTTTGCAAATCCTGGCGTATCAATACTTTCAACCATTTCTTTTGAATCAAATAATGACAATGTTCGATCTGTAAAAATACAAAATTGTGTACCAACAAATAATAAATCTAATTCTTGGTTAATTGTTCTTTCATCATCAATTTCTTGACATTGTTCTTGATACCATTTTTCATTTTTTGAGGGATCTTCTGACCAATGGTATTTAATTCCTATAAAAGAATTTCTTGTAGGATCAGTTACAATTTCATCTAGATTTACATCTGTTTTCCAAAGATCTTCATCAAATAGTAAATCAGAATCTACGCAATTTTGCCATCTTTTATAAAACCACTCACCACTACCTGTTACACCATTAGGTGTACTTGTTAAAAATTGGAAGAAAGGATAGCCTTGCTTCACTGCTTGTTGTCTTGCTTTTGATAATGTTTGTTGCGCTGATCCATAAATTTTTACCATATCTTTAATAAATCCAACCTCATCAATATATAATATTGGTACTGTTAAAGATCTAGCAATTGTACTCGAATCATGTACTGTGCTTGGAAAAAATACATCTAAATGTGAATCATTATATAAATCTAAATAAGTTACAATTTCGCTTCTGGATTTAATAGGTTTATTAGTAACCATCCAAGTAGGCAAATTATTAACAATGAATTTAACAGTTGCTAAATTTTGCAAACCAGCTTTTTTCTTCATATTAAGAATTGTAACTTGAATACCTGGATAGAATACTAATGCCCAAGCAATTAAACAAGCCGCAATACTACTTTTCCCTAACTGTCTAGAAGCCATTAATATTGCTTTATGATATTTATATAATGCTCGAATTACTCTCTTCATTTTAGGATTTAAATTCTCTGATGTTAATTTAATTTTACCACCAGTTCCATGTTCAGGTATATATACATAATTATAAATAAAATAAAATGGATTTTTTTTACAATTTAACCATTCAATCGCTTTTCTCTCAGCTTCAGTTTGTTTCATTTAAAATTTCTCCTTTTTTAAAAAAGCTAAATAAGTTTTAAGAATTGAATGAATAAGTAAATTCTATATTATCAACATCCCAATAAAAAAAATGAGGAAAATAATTTAATATATCAAATTTTCTTAAAAGTGGATCATTATTAATTTCATCTTGAATATTTCTCATTGTCTGATCTTCATCATAACTTTCAATTCCAAAATCAATACTATTATCTAATGAATCTGTAATTTTCACTTTTACGCTTTTAAAATAAGGTCTATTAGTATGTATATAATCAATTAGTTGACTATTATAAAATGTTATTTCATTTCCAGAATATTGTGATTGTAATAATTTAGCAACTTCTAAATATAAATTTTCTTTTTCTTTTGGTAAATCAACTAAATTTGATTCTAAATATTCTGAATTATAAATAACTTCAATATTTAATTTCAATGGTAACTGTAAATCAAATTCATATTTTTGAACTGTTGAACATTTTAAATATAATGATTTAATTAAATCTGTATTTATAAATCTATATTGAACTTCATCATTTGGGAAACGTCTACCTTCAATATCATTTTGATATATATTTGACAAAACTTCTAAATCAACACCTACTCGATTAGATAAATAATTTTCTTTTTCAATTATTGGTATAGATAATACATATTCTTCATTAGTGTCTGTTATATAATTTAAAAGTTTTAATTGATCTGCTACTTTTTGCAATTGATAAAAACTTGATGTTTCTAATTTAGCAATTATCCCCAAATCAGTTAAAATTTCATCATCTTCATCTGAATAATAAACTTCCATTTCAAAAATAATATTATCTTCAAAAATACCATATAATGTATCAGTATATTCAATATAAAATTCATTTTCATCTAATCTTGCTGCTTGTTGTCTATTAATATTTGTTCCAGGGATAGTTACTAATATAGCATAATCTTCTGATGACTGAGGTGAAATTATATAAAATTCTGTTCTAAATTTTTCATAATTATAAACAACATTTAATTGAAATTGTGGTGTAGCATGATTTTTTAACTTTTCCATTGTTCTTGAAAATAACATTATAAAATCATCATAAAACAAATAACCATCATACCAATTCATATTATGATCATATTTATAAACAAATAAAGATCTAAAAGTTCTATCATTTAATTTAAACTCTGGAAAAAATATATAACTATCATAAGGTGACACAGAAACAATATCATTATTAAATTCATTAATAAATGTATTTGAAAAATAACTAGATTGACCTATATCTAAAAATTGATTTTCTTGTATGTTAAAATATCTATAAGATTCATCATTATAACTATAAACAATTATAACATAATACTCTGCATCATCAAATTGATCCCATGTAAAATATAATGTATTATTTACTGTAACATTAATATCTACTGTAACTGGTTTAGAAATGTGAAAACCAGTTGTTGCAAATATTGTATATTTATAATCTCCTTCTAATTCTCCTTCATCTTCAGATAATTTATGACTTTCTAATCCTGATATACTCTCATCTGTATTAATTTTTTTAACATTGATACAATTAGTCAAATATGGAATCTGATATTCGTTTCTTAAAACTTTATTTAAATAAAAATCATTTCTAATAATATGTGACTTTCTAAAACTATATAAAAAATCCCCCTTATCATTAGGTGTTAAATTATAATAATCTTTTTTATCAATTAAAAATTCTTTAGTTTGAATAAATTCAATAATATCAGTTTTTAATTTTTCATCTGTTGGTGTGTCTCTGCCATTTTCAGATTTATCAAAATAAATTTCAAAAAATCTAGTAGAAGTAGCTCGAGAAATATCATTATTTCCTTCTGTTGTTTCTATCTTAGCGACGGATCTAGAATCTAATTTTAATTGTTTGTTTGAATATATGTGACCTTTTGTTCCTTTTGTTAATGTTTTATAAAATGTAACAAATGCATTTGGTATGTGTAATGCTCTAACACCAGATCCAAATTCAACTAAATAATTATGAGAAGTTAAAGCTCTTAAAAAACAAGTTTTACTAAATTGATTTTCTAAATATTTAACTGTCTTAATATCAAATTTTTCTTTTATATCACTATCTTCTTCTTTAATATATATTTCAATATCTGTTAAATAATTATCATCAATATTAAATTCATGTGGATAATAAGTTCCATAAGGATATGAAGGTAATTGTAAATTTGAAGATATTACTTTTAATTGTTTAACATTAAAGAAAGGAACTGAAATTCTTTGTGTTGGGGAAGGTATATATTTAGTTGTTCCATCTTCTAAATATACAATAGCATAATATGTTCCATTCTCTTCTACAAAATGATAAGTTGTATCTGTTTCAAATGGAATACTATCATATTCAAATTTAATATTCGATAATGATACAGATCGTTTAGAATTTTTTGTTTTTGGTAAATATGAAAAATCAAAAACAATTTGTCCTTCTGCAATTGCTGGTTTAGCAAAAGGAACAGTATATCCATAAATAGAAGCATGCATATATAAGTTATTTGCTTTTTCTGCTAATGCAACAAATGATTCTTTATGTAATCCTTGATAATAATGTGTAGCGTCATAACGCATATGTCCTAATAAATTAAGTAAAAACCCCGTAAACCCCAGTTTATTAATTTGTATATCATAATTATCTAAATAACTTTTTAAATTTTCAGATTCTTCATTTATAAACTCCATTGGTGTTTTAAGAAGTGGATTAGTTTCCATATTAACTCCTTTTAAAATTTGACAATATCATAAAATAAAGGGGAAAAAGAAAATATAATAATTTCCTAATTCCCCTTTGTGATGATATTGTTTTTTGTTTTTGACAGCGGCAAAAACTTGATTTTGATCTTATCCATAATATGAAATTATATTTGATTCTAATTCAGACCAAATTGGATGAGAAGGATTTGTTGTTTCTTCATACCATCCTGCAAAATAAGTAAATGGTATAATAACAATTTCATTTGTAATTCTTTGTCCAATTATCTCTTTGTTTGGTAATGACTGAGGATAAGCACCTGTTACTTTACCAACATAAACAATTTCTTGCATAGACATACTATATTTAACTACAAAAATAGCTCCAGCATAATCTAATCCACCATAAGATCCACTACCAGGATCTAAATAAATACTTGGAGCAGAAACATAACCTAATGTTAAATCATGAATATAATCAAACCATGCTGAATGAAATTTAAATGTTTCCATATCTGTATTATCTAAATAAGAAACTGTAAATTGTTCAGAAGGTTCTAATTCTACAGCATAAGGAATACCTGCAGATCTATGGTCAAATGTTTGTGTTTTTACTTCTCTAACTGGTGGAGTAAAATCAACAGCTGCAAAAACAGATAATTTTCTAAAAACATCAGATTCTACACTAGCTCCTAAAAAAGGAGGAGGTAAAAAGAAACATAACGAAAAACCATTTATATCAGGATTAAATTTTTCTAATAATTGTCTATTAAAATACGTCATAGGTTTATTATTAGTAAACGCTCCTCCACCATCATCAATACACATATCTCGAACAATATTTTGTAAATTACTATTATATGACATATTATAATCCTTTTACTTACAAACGGATGATTTTAAATTATAAATCATTATTCGAATAATCATTTTTCTTAATTGAATATGAAAAACATTAGAATATTCCATTAAACTTCTTTGAATAGTTTTTTGTAACATATCTTCTAACAAAGTCATTATTTTCTTTTCCAGTAAAATTGCAGATTTATTATTTTTACTACCCATTATTTTATTTTTTACATCTGTAGAAAAACCTGGACTACAAATTTGATCTTTATTAGAAATTTCTAATTTATTTAAAATTATATTATATATATCATATAATTGATCATGATATTCATGATTATGTAATTGAGATGCTAACTGTTCAATTACATTTTTCTTTACTCGATATTCTTTTCTTAAATTTTCAATAAATAAATTTGAATATTTCTTATTTGGATTCATTACAATTTTTTCAACTGTATTACTAATTATACCATCTAAATTAGAAGCAGACATATAATCCCCAAATTGAGCTGGTGAATCATCATTATTATAAACATGAATGTTACTCATAGATTTACCTTCTTCATGTGCTTTCATATATAATGGTAACAATCCACCATCAGATACTTTTTTACCAGTTTTTAAATCTATTCTTGATCTAGAAACAAACATTTGTCGTAATCGAGTATATGATTGTTCAAATACTCTTTTTAATCCATCAGGTCCCATTAAAACTTTATCTGAATATTTTTTCAATACTGTAGGAACAAAATGATTTTGTATTACTTCATATGGGGTATCATATTTATTAGCTAGATGTTTACGACTGCACATATAAGTTGTCACGTATTTCATTATATCTTTATTACAATATTGAAAGAATGTTGTTTTTCGACCATTCCATAATTTAAAGAAAATACATGATAATGCGCTTTCACTTATTTTTTTATTATCTTCTTTAAGACCAAAATATAATAATAATAAAAACAATTGATAATATGGGTCAGAATGCATATGATTTTTCATAACACTCGCTCCCCAATCATTAGAAAACGCATCATATAAATCGTTATTCGTTAACTGAAGCAAATTGAGTATATCTTTATAATTACTCATTTTAATTGAAAATTTAAAACAATACCCTTGATCAGAATTCATAGCTTGAATTGAAGCGTTTGATATAATCGATATTAATTTAGATTGTAATTTTTTATAAAAAGAACCATCATCATTAGCAAATTTGCTAATTTTTTTATATAATTCATTAATGCTAGCCACAGTTACGACTCCTATTTTTTATGATTTTAAACACATGCCGCAATAATCTTAGATATATTATTTAATTTTTTAGTATATGAGTCATAAACATCATTTAATTGTTCTTGATCAAATAAATCACCAAAGGCTTCATCTTCTAAAACATAATTTAATCTATTTTTAATTACAGAAGGAAAACAAATAGTAGAAACTAAATCTTCCATTAAACATTTTTTAATAGAATATTCGATTGCAGTTTTTGCATTTTCCCCTTCTGTAATAAGACGTTTACTATCTTCTTTAGTTCTTTCAAAATATAAACTTTCTCGTTTTTCAACAGGCAAATCATAAAATCGATTTGATAAATATTTATAAATATTCTTAGAAAGAGCACCTTTAATATTTTCATTATTTTCATTAATTAACTCTTCAGTTATATTTTTGCCATATATTTCAGGTTTAACATTTAAAAATTCATATATTTCTTTAACATCTTTATATAAACTAGAAATTAATTTTTCAACTTCATTAATTTGATCATTATCTAATTTCTGCAATAATTGATCCATATATAATAAATCTATTTTTATTTTACTTTGAAAAGATTCAGGAGTATATTCTTCAAAATATGCTCTTCCTTTATCGTATTTCGTCCAATTATTTTGAAATTCTACTAATAAATCTTTCTTACTATTTTGTTGATTATTAAGTTTTTGTAATGCTTGTTGCGCTTCACACATTAATTCAGTTTCTTGGTTGTTTAAAAACATTGTTTCTTCTCCTTTTGAAAATTACTTTAATACAGATTCTGCATATGTTTTCATTGTGTTTAATTTTATTTTATAAACATTTGATTGATACATTAATTTATAATATACTTCTTGTTTTTTTTCATCAATTACAATTAAATTAGGAACATCCAATTGTTTATGCATGTATGTGATTACTCCTTTTACATAATTATTATTTATATCTCTCATTAATTTGCTATTGAAATTACCCTCTTCCTCTCTATTTGATTTATTAACTAAATCTTTATAACTTTTTGCAGCAAAAGCATTAGCAACAGCAAATATATTTTCAACAGATGTTACAATAGTATAATTATTTGAATCCATTACATCATGTTTGGTTGTTTCTATTTCTACCTTAGTTTCTTTAACATATTGACATAAGAGATATATAATTGTTTCTAAAAACATAAATCTAATATAAAATAATAATTGTTTCTTACTTTCAGAAATATAATTTGATATCTCGTTTGATTGTTTATCTTGTGGGATATTTAATGTTACTACAAATGATGTAGAACTTGGATAATCTTGAAATGTTGCTAAATAAGCAATTATACTATTTAATGAATCATTAATTATTTGCGAAGTTTTAGTAGTCATAAGACTATCAACAACACTATTTGGAAATACGTCTCTTAATGTTCTATCAATTGTAGAAGTAAATGATGATATTGTCGTAATGTTTTGTTCAAATTGTTTTTCATATGATATAAAATCATCAT
>Ga0102929_1002175_pt1 | contig 11668 bp, 10 predicted proteins | sample SalPonR1_B_D2_MG_FD_78510 | JGI IMG/M metagenome (GOLD analysis project Ga0102929, IMG submission 78510) | Salt pond soil microbial communities from South San Francisco under conditions of wetland restoration - Salt Pond MetaG R1_B_D2_MG | ecosystem: Environmental > Aquatic > Marine > Intertidal... | reverse complement strand
ACCGCTCTTTTCTCTTTTTTTCCCGGAGCTGACTGCCATTATTCAACCCCTTTCCGGTGAATATGCTGTCAGAAGAGAAGTTCTTGAACAGATTGCCTTTCCTATCGGCTACGGAGTCGAAACTTCTCATTTAATTGATGTGCATCATAAGTTCGGACTTGAAGCATTTGCCCAGACAGACCTCGACAAACGGGTTCATGAAAACCAGCCTACACAGGCACTCGGTAAAATGTCATTTGGTATTTTACAGACATTTATAAAAAGATCCAAAGCTCTGGGTATCATTGATAAAGCTGAACACGAAAAAATTCTGCGCCAGTTTCAGGCACAGGAAGATCATTACCAGCAACTCAAAATGGAAATAGTCGAATTTGAACGCCCTCCCATGATCACAATTCCTGAATACCGGGAAAAATTCGGACGAGAACAATAACTGACCAGCTACGATCTTATGCAAGCTACAACGAACGAGACATTTAAGTCTATCTTTAAAAAACTGTCCAAACCCCTCGAACCAAAACAGACCGGCACAGAACCGTCTCTGGTAAAACTACCTGAGATAGCCTGTGTTGCATTTGATTTCTATGGAACCATGTTTATTTCTGCTGTTGGAGACATCGGAATAGATGATGGAACAGCAGATGTCGACACATTTACTGCTGCGCTTGACAACAGCGAACTTACCATAATCGATAAGCACGCCGCTCATGTCGGGTTCGACCTCTATGATGTGATAGTTGATGATCACTGTAAAGCTTTGGAAAAACAGGGATACGACACTCCCGAACCGGATATCCGTGCTGTATGGACGGATGTGCTCTCTTCCCTGAAACAGAAACGCCTGATCCAGGGAACCATTGGTGAAGAGGTAGTATCCAAATTTGCCATTGAGTTTGAGGCACGTATGAATCCCATTTGGCCAATGCCGAACCTAAAAGATCTTCTTGCCTCCCTGAGAGAAAAAGATCATGAGCTGAGCATTATTTCCAATTCACAATTTTATACACCCATAGCTTTTGAAGCATTAACCGGCAAAAGTCTCAGTGGTATGGAGTTCAATAAAAATCTTTTGCACTGGTCTTTTGAAGAGAAATTAAAAAAACCATCTATGCGTTTTTATGATTCATTTCTTGAGAAACTTGCGAATTCAAACCCGGATATTAAACCGGAGCAGGTTTTATATATTGGAAATGATATGTTAAAGGATATATATCCGGCAAGCGAGCTTGGATTTAAAACAGCACTTTTTGCAGGCGATGAACGTTCACTGAAATGGCGAAAAGATGATGATCGCTGTAAAGATCTGAAGCCTGATCTTGTAATAACTGAACTAAATCAATTACTTGAGTGTGTATAAATTTAGAATATGGATATTTTTAAACTGATTTATGAACATGATCTGCGTCTCGACACGTTACGGGATCGCCATACAGACCGAAGTACCCCAGAAACCCAACAATCCATTGAAGATTTTTTTAAGCCCGATCCAACCTACTCCAAGTTCTATCTTACCGGAACACGCATTCATGAAGAGAAATTTGGACTAAATATGCTGAAAAAATCTGATGAGATCATACACTCTGTTGAAACCGCTTTAGGAGACAGGGTTTATCACACTGCTGTTTCACGTTATTCTAAATTATCAGATTTTGTGAATGATGAAAAGATTGGCTCAGCAATCATCATAACTGACAGAGCAACTGATAATTTGAACACAGGTGAACTGGATATAGATGATAACAGCAATGTAGGACACAGAAAAGAGAAACTTGCGGAGGTTCTTTTAAAAGGAGATATGGTACTATACAAAGAGAAAGCCAAAAACGGGTATGATCTCCATCTCTTCTCAAAAGAAAATATTTATAAAGATCTCTTTTTTCCCTTGCAAAACCTGGTTTCCGATGAATTCCGGTTTTTCAGTGTCAACGGGAAACGAATTAATTCAGAGCGCAAATTCTACTTCGAAACCTGGACACTTGCCCGACCGCCTCATGGTGCCGAAGAAGTATTCCCGGAAACTGTTCTCTAATTGGTAAAAAGCTCTGAATCAGTCATAAAAAATCAAGTTCATTCTCTATCAGACAAATTTTCACCTTTCACATTTCACTTCATGAACCTGCTTCCTGTTCCTTCGGATTCTGATAAATCAACGGTATTCTCCTACATTAAAAATTTTATCGAAAAAAATGATTTCATCATTATTAGTAAAGATGATTCACGACCGTGGGGCGGATTCTTTGTGATTGATGAATCTCAGTCATCGAAGTTTATCAGAACCTTTTTCCCGCACCTGAAGCCCGGGGATTTTTCCAGCTTCTCAAAATTGAGCCCTAAAATTCTGCTCGTGGCTCCCCGAAAGAGGCTTTCCTGGCAGTATCATCACCGCAGGGCTGAAATATGGAAAGTGATTGGAGGCAGCGCCGGCGTAATCGTCAGCGATACTGATGAGCAGGGTTTACTTCAAAAACTCACTACAGGCTCAATTATTGAGTTGAAACAGGGTCTACGGCACAGGCTCGTGGGTCTTAATGAGTGGGGAATTGTCGCCGAAATCTGGAAACACACCAACCCGGCACACCCATCAGATGAAGAGGATATTGTACGGGTTGAGGATGATTTCGGGCGTTAAATTGTGATCGGTTACTTATTTTTTTCCTTTTTTTCTTTCCTCTCCCACGGTGTCCACTCCTCACCGGTAATGTATTTCTGGATCCATTTAATCTCTTCAATATCCCGCACACGCTGGTTTCGGGGTTCACTGAATCCGTGCCCTTCCCGTTTGAATTTAATATAACGCGTATCAGCTTTCCCGATATCCTTCAGATAAGTGAAGAAAATAAGACTCTGCCCAGGCGTATCTACCCGGTCTTTAGCACCGTGCAGAAAAAGAGTCGGTGTTGTTACATTATCCGCATGAGTGGCGGGTGAACGCTGTCGATATCCATCAGGGTTAGACCACGGCTCGCCGCCGATGTACCATAACCGAACATCATAATTAAAACCCAAAGCATACTCTGATGACCAGTCCGAAACCATGGCTCCCAGTGATGCGGCTTTAAAGCGATGCGTTTTAGTGACTACAGTCCCTCCAAGGATACCTCCATAGCTCCAGCCCCGAACGGCCATTTTTGTGCTGTCAACCTGATTCTCCTCAATCAGCATATCCACTCCGCTCATCAAATCTCTATAATCTCCGCCGCCGATATCTCTCATGTTACCGCGAAGAAATTCATCTCCGTACGCCGTGCTCCCACGTACATTCGGCGCAATCTGAACATATCCCAGCCCAGCCCAAACATGATAGCGGGGGCTAAATGAATTCCTGAAAACACCTGCGGGACCACCATGAATATGCAATAACAAAGGTGCGGAGACGTCTTGTTTGTAGTCATCGGGATGATATAACAGCCCTTCAATTTCAAGACCGTCATAGCTGTTCCAATTCACGATATCAAAATCTGCAAGCTGAAGACTGTCTTGAATCCATGGATTAAAATCTGTCAACCGGATTTCGGCTTCTGGTTTATTCAGGTCTGCCACGTAAAAGTCTGGAGGAGTGACTGCATCCTCAAGCCGGTATAAAAAGCGAGACCTGTTTTTGTCGAAATCTATAACTGACAGGGACCCTTTTTTGTTGGTTAGCCTTCGCACAACCCTGTTATCAATATTCAAAGAATAGAGATTTGTATTCGTCTTTTCGATACCCGTAAAGTATATGGTTTTTCCATCCGGTTTGATATAAGTTGAACTTATATCACCACCAAAATTACCCGAAATCATCTCGTAGGATTTATCATTCACATTCATCTTCCAAAGCTTGTTCTGACGCAATTCCCATTTGTCATCATCAGCAGCTGAGTAGACAATGTGCATATTATCCGGAAGCCAGTTTATATTTCCTTCCGGTACTTCATTATCTGTAAGCTTTACCGCCGAACTATCTGCCGGCGTAAACAAGAATATCTCTGATTTATACTGCTGATTTCTCCGGTTTTCGAATCTGGCTGTGTAAACAATCCGATTCATATCCGGTGAAACATCAAATCCCCCAATAATATGCTCTCCTTTTGTCAGCCGGGACTCCTCCTTCGTTTCTAAGTCAATAACCCAGATATGATTCCAGTTTCCTTCGGTTTGTCCGTTGGGTGGTTCGTCCACAAAGAGCTGATCATATCCTGCTTTATATTTTTTCTCTTCTTCAGAAGTGCGTGGTACGTCTGCTTTGAAATATATTTTTTTACTATCAGATGACCATCTATAATTGGAAACGCTGCTTTTATGCTCAGAAAGCTGAAGTGCTTCACCACCTTTGGTTGGAAGTAGAAACAGCTGCTGCTTGTCATCCACACTTCGTTTTAAAGAAATAAATTTTCCATCCGGTGAAAACTTCAAATCACTACCTCCTCCCTCACCGATATACTGGTAACTTTCACCGCTGTCTGCCGGGATATAGTAATAAGTCGTTTCTCTTTTGTTATCCTCCCATTTTAATTCCGATTTTCCATAAATAACAAATGAACCATCCGGTGACATGAGTGCCGCACCTGGATTGATCATATTGAGAATATCATCGGTAGTCATTGCCCGCTTTTGGGCATTAACGGGTATTATCCAAAGTAAAATGAGAAATAAAAGAAGAGAGTTTTTCATGTTTTTTATTTTTTTAGCTTGCAGATATAAACCATTTGTATAAAGATCCGGCTACTCCAGGAAATCATTTTTCATATACGGCTTCAGCACTTCGGGTACTTCAACCCGGCCATCTTTCTTTTGGTACGTTTCAATAATAGAAGCAACCACCCGCGGCAAGGCCAGACCTGAGCCGTTAAGTGTATGAACCATTTCTATTTTCCCATTCTTATCTTTAAAGCGCAGCATCATGCGCCTTGCCTGGAAACTTTCAAAATTGGAACAGGAACTCACTTCCAGCCACCGGTTTTGGCCGGGACTCCACACCTCAAGGTCATATTTTTTGGATTGTGTAAAACCCATATCCCCGGTGCACATCAGCAGGGTACGATATGGCAATTTAAGTTTTTCAAGTAATGATTCAGCGTGTGTGCGAAGTGATTCAAGTTCATCATATGATTTATCGGGGTGCACGATTTTGACCAGTTCCACTTTGTCAAACTGATGGAGTCGATTCAGTCCACGCACATCTTTTCCATAGCTTCCTGCCTCTCGCCGCCAGCATGGAGTGTAAGATACATAGTAAACCGGGATGTCCTTTTCACTGAAAATTTCATCCCGGTGAAAATTGGAAACCGGAACTTCAGCAGTCGGTATTGAATAGAACCCATCCCTCGGAATTTCATACATCATATCTTCCTTATCCGGGATCTGGCCGGTTCCGCGTGCCGAATCTTCATTCACGAAAAAAGGTGGCTGCATTTCCATATACCCGGCTTGCACTGCTTCATCAATAAAAAAGTTTATCAATGCTCTTTGAAGGCGGGCAAGACCGCCCAGGTAAAAAGGGAACCCGGCTCCTGTCACCTTTGATCCGCGTTCGAAATCAAGCCATCCCTGAGGCTCTGCGATTTCCCAGTGGGGCTTTCTCCACTCTTCCCCGATACTATCGCCCCACGTTTTAAAAATTTCATTATCCTTTTCAGAACTGCCCACCGGAACACTTTCATGAGGAATATTGGCGATCTGGAGCAACAGCCGGTTCCTCTCCATTTCAAGATCCGACAACTCCTCTTCCAGTTTTTTGATTTCAGCTTTTGATTCCGAGGTTTTCCGGATTATTTCCTGCGCCTCCTTTTTTTTTCCCTCCCCCATCAGCCGTCCGATCTGTTTCGACAGCGTATTGCTCTCTGAACGCATCTGATCTGCACGTGCTACCGAGGCTCGCCATTTTTTGTCCACATCCAAAAGCCGGTCAACAATCTCCGGATTTTTTTCACCCTTCTGGATCATAGCCTGTTTTACAAGTTCACTGTTTTCCCGTATAAAGGATACGTCAAGCATTTGAAATTTTTTATTGAGATTATCTGAATCTTGAAAGATAATGCAGATTCGGATATCAATGAAACCGATTTTTTTTTGAAGAAAAGCATGAATGAGTTGACAGTATGCAGTAAACAGTATACAGTCTTTCGATCCCGGAATGAGCTCCCCGTTACTAAAGTGCCTCCGTCTGCTTTTCTATCGGCTGATCGTGTTTAAGCTTAGCCGCCCTGGCGGGGATAGGTTATTACAAATGCACCCTGGTAGAGGTTAGAAGTTCTTCGCTGTACATTTCTGGCTTCCGTAACAGATTGAAACGGACCAATTAATATCCTGAATGTCTGCCGGAAAGGTGTTATCACAACCCGCTCTTCCGGATTGTCAATCACCCCCGAAAGCTTCAGGACTACTGCACTTCGATAATCAACTGCCTCCCGACGATTTCCAATAGATCGTATCTGGATATATTGTCCGTTCGGAACATTCTCGGTAATCACTGCAGCCGGTGATTCTTCCATAACCGGTCTGACCGGTTGTTCAGGTTCAGGTTCAGGCTGGGGCTCAGGTTCTGGTTCCGGCTCGGATACCGGGGTTACTGCAGCCGCACTTACATCAGATTGTCTCGGGTAGGTAATAATAAACGATCCCTCATATTTCCCGGGAATTACCGTCTGGGCATTTCTTGCCTGCGAATAATTTTGAAAGGGACCGATCAATATTCTAAATGTCTGTCCAAAGGGAGTAATTAAAACCTGTTCAGATGGATTCTGAAGAAGTCCTTCCAGATCCCCAATAACTGATAACCGATAACTGATCGCTTCCCGGCGGTTTGCAATTGATCGTATCTGAATATATTGCCCGTCCGGAACATTTTCAGTAAGAACCTCATTCTTCTGCTGTTCAGCAATTCTCTGTTCTCTTTTTTCTGCCTCAAGTTCAGCCGCACGTTCAGCTCTGAGTTCTTCCAATCGGTTTCTTGTGCTTTTCAGTAACTCACTGCTTGTTTGCATATCACTATAGAAACGCGAAAAATCAGTCAGCCAGCCCAAATAATCTGTCTTTTCAGCTTCCGGCTCTTTGGGTATCGTTTCTTCTTCTTTCTCTTCCGTCTCTTTTTCACTAACTGTTTCCGTTTTATCTGCAAAAAATTCATCTCTTTCCCTGTATTGAGGCTGCGGCCATGAGGGGTGTCTTTGATTGCCTTTGCCAAAATTGATCCGCACTCCGGCTTTCAGTATTGCATATTTATCTGACCCGCTTTCATCTGAAAAGCTATCCAGCAGATCGGTACCCGGAAAATGAAAATCGTATTGAATAAAAAGATCCGTCCAGTTGTTTAAAAAAAATGACGCCCCCGGTCCTGCCATAAAATTCAATCCAAAATCATTTGCATCAAAATCTTCTGCCTCAATACTGCTCCGAATAAAACCCATCCCGAACGTTACATATGGATTAATTATATCAGCTTTCGACCAGTTCAAATCCAGCAGATGGTTCAAATGGCCAATACCGCGAAAAGAAATAGTGAGAAATTTATTCCTGAAATCAGGATCGATAGCAAATTTATTAGTAAACGTACCCGACTGTAAAGACCCTTCAATTGACCATTCCGGGGAAACCGCATACTGAATACTGCCTCCAGCCATATAATTTGTGGATGAAGCAATATCAACATTCCCTCCTAAATAACCTCCGTTTGATGCAAATGAGAGGCCATTATTCAATGTAACACTGAATAGCCTTCCTTCTGCTTTTTGGGCGTTTGCAGGCACTGCAACAAAACAGATGACAAACAAAATTGCAATATAAATAATAACCGATGGCTTCATTTTTATAAATAGACGGTTTCTGAATTGTAAGATAAGGACTCCGGGGGTTTCTGCTATTATAACAAAAACATTACTTCTTATTTTGTGAATTTTATGCCATTCCGCGCTTAATGTTCCCACCGCATCAATATGTGATATCGTTCTATTCGGATTTGCGGTAAACTTTAACTGAACCTCAAATAAATAACTGATTTTATGAGCAAATTATCATTTGATTCACCCACTCACACTAAATTCTATGTAAGCCTGATCTCAATCTTTCTCCTGATATTTTACAGCGGTTGTGATGGAGATCGGGGACCTGCTGGCCCTGAAGGACCCGAAGGACCTCCCGGAGCAGAAATTCTTCCTGTCTCTTTTGAATTTACAGCAAACCTGACAAGTCAAAACGGTTTCGAATTTTTACAAGATATACCGTCAGAAATTGAAGTCTTTAATTCGGATGTAATTCTCGTATTCGTACTTGAAGATGTACTTGAAAATGACACAGAAGTATGGAGACAACTCCCGATTACAGAATTCAATGAGCGCGGAACCCGGCTGCTCACGTTTGATTTCACATTTGCCGATGTGCGCCTCTTCCTGGATGCAAATTATGAATTGGGATCAGCTGATGAATTTACGGATGTGCTGTTTCGAGGAGTTCATGTTCCTGCAGATTTCGTAGCAGATATCCAGGCATCTGCAGAAATCGAAAATGCCCGTACAGTCGAAGAACTTGAACTGATCCTGGAAACCGATATAGAAACTATCATGCGATCAGACCTCCGTAGATCTATTTCATTCAATCCCTGATGGTGAGGAAAGCGAACAAGGATACTCATTCTTTGTGCGAGTCAGTGAGATCAGTCAGGAGACGGACATGTGTCTCGACTGCGCCCCGATGAAAAACTGTCGGGGCTTTGCTCGACATGACAGTGGTTTTTTTACAAGGGCGGCGGATAAAACCTCTAAACAAATCCTCAATTTCAGTACCGCCGCAAGACATAAGCATTTTTTACACACGGCGTAGCGCGGTCGTTATTCAATTCATTCGCTTTATACGCCGTGTATTTGACCCCGCGACTGTGTCATGTCGAGCGCAATGAGCGGAGCGAATGAATTCGAGACACATATCCGTCCCCTGACTGATCTCGCCGTTCATAAATGTGTCATCTGAAAAGACGCTATGACATCTCCTGAAATAACGGTCCGTTTGGCACAGATTTTACCCAAACTTTTAAAGCTGACACCAGACTACGTTGATTTCAGAAGGTGGCCGAGATCAAGTTTGTGAATGGGAATAATATATTTCGTTGAAAAAACATCTTTTTGAATTCCAAGCAGACCGGTTCCCCTGAAATCGACCACGCAGTAATTGTCTTCAGCGCCAATCACTTCTCCGATTCCATAATACTCCGGACTCGGGCCGTAGTATACCAGGTCTCCAATCTGGATGGAATTGGACGCTCGCCGGTGAAACGGTAAAATTACCGGCAGCAAATCAAGTCTGTAAGAAAGTCTTCTGTTTTTTGTCTTCATAATACTTCAAACAACATGGGGCATCTGAATCGAGCGTGTTTCCGGTCCTGTCTGTTTTATTTTAATATACCTGCTATGTTCCGGAATAAGATCTTTCACTTTGTCCGGCCATTCGATGATACAAATACCTTCATTATAAAAATACTCTTCAACACCAATTTCAAGTGCTTCTTCATTTTTTTCAATCCGGTAAAAATCAAAATGATAAACCGGGATCTCACCGTGATATTCCTGAATAATGGAAAAAGTGGGTGATGTCACTTCATCCGGATCAATTCCGAATGCGCTGACAAATCCTTTAACAAAATGGGTTTTACCGGCACCAAGTTCGCCTTCAAGGCATATAATATCGCCAACATCAGCACTTTTGGCAAATGTTTTCGCAAGATCCATGGTTTCCTTTTCGCTATGGCTGATAAGATTCTGCTTCATTAATTCTCTTAAACTCCTACCTGGGCCTCATCGTTGCGATTGGCAAAATCATCTCTTCCATAGAGGCCCCGCCATGCTGAAAGGTGTCACGGTATCGATTTTGAAATTTGTGGTAGTTAGTGGGATAGACAAAGTAGTAATCCTCTTTTGCAATGATATAGGTATTGGCAGGTGGGTCAACCGGCAACTGGTATTCGTCAGGTTTGTCGATAAATATGGCTGCACCTTTGTCTGCCTTTATATTACGCCCATACTTATATCGCAGGTTCGTGGCGGTATCACGATCGCCAAATACTTTGGTGTCCCGAAGCGATCTCACAGAACCGTGATCCGTTGTAACAACCAGGGTAACATTCTCATCCGCCATTTCACGAAACATTTGCAGCAGCGGCGAATGTTCGAACCACGTTTTTGTAAGAGATCTGAAAGCCGAAACATCCGGTGCAATCTGTTTCAGCACATCCGAATCGGACCTGCTGTGAACAAGCCTGTCCACAAAGTTATATACGATCGCTGTTAGATCTGCCTGCGTATAGTTTGATAACCGGTCAACTACTTTTCTTCCTTCATCAGGTTTAATAACCTTTTCATATTTGATACTCTTGTCAATCTTTCTGCGTTGCAGCTGATGGATCAAGAGCTCTTCTTCGTGGCGATTTAAAGATGTCTCGTCCTGTCCCATTTTCCACAAATCAGGATACACTTTCTGGATCTGAAGCGGATAGAGACCCGCAAATATTGCATTTCGGGAATACGGTGTGGCAGTTGGCAAGAGCGAATAGTAAAAGTCAGTACTGATATTGTAGAACTCTGACAATATCTGTTCAAAAAGAAGCCATTGATCATAACGCATGCAATCGATCAGGATAAAAACCACCTTCTCATCGTTTTTTAATTTTGGAAATACATATTTATCCATGATTTGCTGGCTTAAAACCGGCTTGTCATCATTCGACTCTTTTAACCAGGTACGATACTCCATCTCCACAAACCTTCCGAAAGCCTGGTTTGCCTGCTGAAACTGATCCTGGAGGACCTGCTGAAGGCCTTCATCACTTTGCTGAAGATTCAGTTCCCAGCGCGTGAGCGTTTTATAAATATCAATCCACCCTTCCCATCCCGTCTGTTCATTGAACCTGGCAGAGAGCTGATTAAAATTGCGCAAATACGCCTGAGCCGATTTTTCATTCTCCAGCCTTTTGCGTTCCAGTATTCTTTTGATTGTAAGCAGTATTTGATTCGGATTCACCGGCTTAATCAGGTAATCGGAGATGTGACCGCCGATTGCTTCTTCCATGATCGACTCCTCCTCACTTTTTGTAATCATAACAACAGGGAGTGAAGGCCGGTTCTCTTTTATTTTTTCAAGCGTATCAATTCCACCCATTCCGGGCATCTGCTCATCCAGAAATACAATATCAAAGTTCTGACTCTTAATCATTTCGATTGCATCTTCCCCATTGGTCACGGGTTCTATTTCAAACCCTTTTTCTTTCAAAAAGATGATGTGCGCTTTCAGCTGATCAATTTCGTCATCAACCCATAGTATTCGGTTTGGCATATTTACTGTTTTGAGAGTCTTTTTTAAAATTTAGATTGCCGGCTGCCTCTGCAGGCAGTACAAATATAACCCTTATGGAGGAAAAAAATTTTAACCGGTTTTTTTAAAACTCCAGCAGTTCTTTTATTTTCTCCAGCCTTTTAGGGCCAATTCCTTTTATCTCAAGAAGTTCTTCCGCTGTTTTAAATTTCCCGTTCAGCTTCCGCCACTCCATGATTCTATTTGCGTAGGCCGGTCCGATACCCGGCAATTTCTGAAGACCTGCAAGATCGGCCGTGTTAATATTTACTTTCGCACCAACCGTTGTTTGAATTTTAAGAGTATCTGCTTTCCCGGGCGGGATTGTATCAGCAAACTGCGGTATCTCGTAATT
>Ga0102929_1002174_pt1 | contig 11670 bp, 10 predicted proteins | sample SalPonR1_B_D2_MG_FD_78510 | JGI IMG/M metagenome (GOLD analysis project Ga0102929, IMG submission 78510) | Salt pond soil microbial communities from South San Francisco under conditions of wetland restoration - Salt Pond MetaG R1_B_D2_MG | ecosystem: Environmental > Aquatic > Marine > Intertidal... | reverse complement strand
GAACCACTATCGCAAATTTCATCACTAGCACATAAATTTTCACAACTATTATTTGTTCTGCTTTCAATACTTCCACTACAGCTTCCATTTTCACAAGTATATACTGTTCTTTCTTCACTACATTCGGTATCAGAAGAACATTGCCAACTAGTATTCTGATCACTACAATCTTTATTAATTACCACATCAAAACAATTATCACCTTGTCTTTCACAATCTTCTATAATATCTCCGTTGCAAGATGGATAATTATTTGGATCACATTCATCTGAACATGAAAGGCAACTATTATCATCTACACAATTGTATTCACATTCATCATCATTACAATACCAATCTGGTCTTTGGTAATCTTCACAATTTCCAAAGTCACCACTATAACCGCAGGTTGTTGGCTTTCCACTACAATCTCCACAAGAAATTGTACTTCCACAACCATCACTATGAGTTCCACATTCAGCTCTCAAAGAAGAACAGGTTTCACACCCTGAACCTCTGTTATTACCATAGCATATTATTCTATTCCAAGCTGCGTTATCTAGATTTTCTTCTGCACCACAAGAAGCTTCTCTATCTTGAATTCCACTTTCAGACTGATTAAATCCTATTACAGCCCCTCCTCTACCATCGCATACATTATCATTACAAGAAATTGGATCATAAGCATAATAATAGTTCTGGGCGTCTAATAAAGGATCAGCTGGTACATTTATAAATTCAAATAATTCATGATCTACACAAGAACCTCTTTCGCCTAAACGAACTCCTCCCTCTACTTCACAGTTTTCTATTCTGCCTGGTAAATCACCATTCTTATCTCTGTAAAGCTCTATTGCAACAATTATTTGCTTCATATCTGATATTCGATTGGCATCTCTTATTTTTTCTCTTACGCCTTTTAAGTTTACAAGTGTTATCGAAGATAAAATTCCAATTATAGAAATTACTACTAATAGTTCAGCTAAAGTAAATCCTTTTCTTTTGTTAAAATTAAAAAACATTAATTAATTTAGTCTTTTTTTATTTCAGCTAATTGCATTATTGTTTTTATAACTACGTTAGGATTAAGAGACATTGATTCAATTCCTTCATCCATTAAGAATTTAGCGAATTTAATATAGGTGCTTGGAGCTTCCCCACAAATTCCAACATATTTATCTTTTTCTTTGCACATTTGAATAACCTTTGCCACCATCTTTTTAACTGCTTCATCTCTTTCATCTCCTACTTTAGCAATTTTAGCATTGTCTCTATCTAATCCTAAAGTTAATTGAGTTAAATCATTGGTTCCAATTGACATTCCATCAAAAATCTCAAGGAATTGATCTGCAATAATTACATTAGAAGGTATTTCACACATTACATAAACATTAATATCGTCAGATCCTAGTCCAAATTTTTCAATTAATTCTCTTACCTCTTTGCCTTCTTCTATAGTTCTGCAAAATGGAACCATTACTGAAATATTAGTAAGTCCAAATTTTTCTCTTGCTCTTTTAATAGCTTTGCATTCCATTTTAAAAGCATGCTTAAATTCATCATCTAAATATCTACTTGCTCCACGAAATCCAAGCATAGGATTTGATTCCTCATCTTCAAATAATTCACCCCCTATTAAGTTTTTATATTCATTTGTTTTAAAGTCAGAAAAACGAACAATTACTTCTTTAGGATAAAACCCTGCTGCAATTTGAGATACACCTTCAGCTAATTCTTTAATAAAAAACTCTTTTTTATCACTATGTTCTACAGTATTTTTCTCTATTTTTTTAACAACTTCTTCTGCTTTTTTCTTTGAAATATCTAATTTTTCTAACAACTTTTCTTTTTTTTCTTTTAAATCTTCATAGTAATAAAGAGCTAAAGGATGAGCTCTAATTTTTTCTGCAATAATAAATTCCTCTCTTGCTAATCCTACCCCCTCTTGTGGTAAAAATGAGCTTGAAAATGCAATTTCAGGAGCCCCAATGTTTACCATAATTTTAGTATCAAGCTCTGGTATTTTTTCTAATTCATATTCTTCTACATCAAATTCAATCTTTCCTTCAAAAACCTTTCCTTCTAATCCTTGTGTGCAATCAGCTGTAATCATTTGACCATCTTCTAATATTTTAGTTCCATTTTCTGTCCCAACAATTGTAGGAATTCCAAGTTCTCTTGCGACAATAGCTGCGTGACAACTCTTTCCCCCTTCATTTGTAATAATAGCTGAAGCCTTTCTCATAATTGGCACCCAATCCGGATCTGTCATGTTGGTAACTAAAATCTCTCCCTCTTTAAAATCTGCTATCTCTGATACATCTGGAATAATATGAGCTTTACCTGATCCAATTTTATCCCCAATAGCAATTCCTTCTACTATTGGAACTTTATCTGTTTTCAAATTATATTCTTTGTAAGTTTTTTCTTTATCTGGAGCATGAACAGTTTCAGGTCGAGATTGAACTATAAATAATTTTCCAGTTTCTCCATCTTTTGCCCATTCTATGTCTTGTGGATAATCATAGTGATCTTCAATTTTACAAGCCCATTTTGCTAATTGAAGAACTTCTTCATCAGTTATTGAAAACTCTAATTGTTTACTTTTTTCAACCTCAATTTCTTTTACGTTTTCCTTATTATCTCCGAAAACCATCTTTTTATTCTTCCTTCCTAAATTCTTAACTATAATTGAATCATATCCCTCTTTTAATGTTGGCTTAAATACATAAAATTGATCCGGAGTAATTTTTCCTTGTACTATTAATTCTCCTATTCCCCAAATTGAATTAATCAAAACTACATCTTCGAATCCGCTTTCAGTGTCCATAGTAAACATTATTCCAGAAGAAGCTATATCAGATCTAACCATTTTTTGAATTCCAACTGATAAGGCAACATCCATATGATTAAATCCTTTTTCTTCTCTATAAGAAATAGCTCTCTCTAAAAATAAGGAGGCTACGCATTTTTTTGAAGCGTTAAGCACTTCTTCTTCCCCTCTAATATTTAAAAAGGTTTCGTGTTGTCCAGCAAAAGAAGCTTCTTTTGAGTCTTCTGAAGTAGCAGAAGAACGAGCTGCAATACTTACATTCTTCTGACCATATTCTTTAGATAGTTTTTGATAAGCCTGTCTTATGTCTTTTTCTAAATCTTCTGGAAAAGGAGAATCAAGAATAAGTTTTCTTAACTTCTTGCTAGTTTTTTGAAGATCTTCAATATTTCCTTTTTTATATTTTTTAAATATTTCTTTTATCTTCTTTTTTAGTCCATTAGCTTCCATAAAGTTCCAATAAGCTTTACTAGTTAGAGCAAATCCATTTGGAATATTTACTCCTTTCTCAGTTAAATTAGAGTACATTTCACCAAGAGAGGCGTTTTTTCCACCTGCCAACTCTGTATCTTTTGAACTTAATTCTTCAAACCACAGTATATTTTTATCTTTTTTGCTAACCATATTATTTATAATTATTTTAGTAATTAATCTTAACGAAGTTAAGATGTTATTTAAAATTTTTAATTACAACAGCTCTCAACTTCACTCTCTTCAGTAACTATAATTGTATAATCATCATCTGTTCCTTTTTCTCTGTCTGGCCCAGCAGTAGAAAGATAAGAATCCCCACAAGGTGCATTACAAGCATGATCTTCATAAATATAATGATTTCCCCAAGGGTCTTCTAAAATTAAATCATTTAAATAAGGGCCTTGCCAATCATCACCATCCGAATTCATTAAAGCATCTACAACTTCTCTCCACTCCTCTTGATCATTTGGAAAATTATCACTTGTATTAATTCCTCCATCTCGAGGTGGTAATTCTCCAATATCAATTTCATAAACTTTCATTCCTTTTGCAATAGCACTCATATCATTTTTAGCCCTACTTAATTTTGCAAAATCTCTTGCGTCCCCAAAATTAGCAAGCACAAGAGCCATTAATAAACCAATGATTGATACTACTACTAATAGTTCAGCTAAAGTAAAGCCTCGCTTCGCTCGCCTTTTAATTTTGTTAATTACAAAGCCTCTTTTCATGTTTAAGTTTAATTAATTATTTTTATTTTTTTTGCTATTGCTAATTCTTCATTTGGCTCAATCGGTGCTATTTTAAATTCTTCTTTAAAAGGTAAATCTTTTGTAATAATATTTCTAATTTTTAAAGATCCAGCTCCAATTGCACCTGTAAAACAAATTAAATCACACCCCCCTAATATAGTATAATAAGAGCCAATATATTTTTGAATTTTATTTACAAATATTTTTAAACCTTTTTCTGCTTTTTTATTTTCTTTTTTAATTTCTTTTAGAATGTCTAACATATCTCCTATCCCAACTAATCCTTTCATACCAGATTCTTTATTTAAAATTTCTTCTGCTTTTTCAGCTCCGTATTCTTTACTTAATTTTAATACAATTCCAGGATCAATATCTCCACTTCTTGTCATCATTACAATACCTTCTAAAGGAGTAAATCCCATTGAAGTATCTATTGCTTTTCCTTTATCAATTGCAGTAATACTACAACCTCCTCCTAAATGACAACTAATAATTTTAATATTATTAAAATCTAAATTTTTCATTAAAGCTCCTTCCTTTGCTGCATATTCATGAGAAATACCATGAAATCCAAATTTCTTAAAAGAATGTTCTTCTCTAATTTTTTTAGGAAGCGGATAAGTATAAGCTATTTCAGAAAGAGTACTATAAAACTCTGTATCAAAAACTGCCACCTGATCTGCATTTTTAAAATTTTCAGTAGCTATTTCTATTCCTAAAATATTAAAAGGATTATGAAGTGGAGCCCATTCATTAAATTCTTTTAATTTTTCAATCTTTTTCTTATCCATTACTGTTGCGTTTTTAAATTCTGTTCCTCCATGAACAACCCTATGCCCTACTATTTCTATATTTTTAAACTCTGCTTTGACCTCCTTAATAATTTCCTTTAAATTCTTTTCATATTTATCAGATTTATCAGAATTAGAAATTCTAATTTCTCCTTCTTTAGAAAGAGAAAGATCTTTTTTAAAAACTTTCCAGGAGATAGATTGACTTCCACAATTTAATACTAAAATCATTTTAAATTTAACTTAATTTCCCCTTTACATTTTTTATAGACAGCTCCTGCATTGCCTTCATCGGTGTCTAAGTGACAAGATAAACTATAATTTTGATTAACTCTCACAATAATATTATGAAAAGTTAATGCTCTTTTCCCATTAATTTTAACTGAAATTTCTTTATTATCTTCTAATCCTAATTGTTTAGCTTCTTTTGGAGTGCAGTGAATATGTCTTTTTGCTACAATTACTCCCTTATCTAATTCAACTTTTCCTTTAGGACCAATTAAGGTAATACCTGGAGTATTTTCAATATTTCCAGATACTCTAAGAGGAGGATCTATCCCAAGAAAAAAAGCATCTGATCTTGAAATTTCTAATTGCGTATAATCTCTTAGTTGACCTACTATTCTAACATTTTCAAACTTATTTTTATCTGTTTTTACATTAACGGTTTCTTCCGCAGCAAACTCATCTGGCTGAGAAAGCTTCTTTTTAACATGTAAATTATAGCCTTTTCCGAATAATTTTTCTAAAGTTTTCTTATTTAAATGAAGATGTCTTGCTGAAACTTCAATAGGAACCTTGTTCATAATTATTAGTATTAAATTAATTGCATCATTGTTTTCTAAAAGATAACGATTAATCAAAACAACAATTGGATATCGTTGTTTTAATTATAACATTTTATTACTAAAACAAAAAGAGGCCCATAGGGCCCCTTTTCTCTCTAAAATCTACTTTTTAAGTATTGTACTAATCTATATTTAAAAGTGAGGCAATTTTTTTCTTATCAAACCCGATAATAATTTCTCCATTTATTTCTACTACTGGAACTCCTTTACTCCCTGATTTTTTAACCATTTTGTCTCTTGCTTTTTTATCTTGAGAAATATCTTTTTCTTCATATTCAATATCATTGTCATTAAAGTAATCTTTAATTGCTTGGCAGTATGGACAAATTGGTGTTGTATAAATTATAACTTTTTTTTCTTGGTTCATTTTATTTACAAAGAAGGTTATTCTTTAGAATATTCTCATTTTATTAATATATTTTAACAACTTCCCCCATCAGAATTAGCTCCTTCTAGAGGTTCTAATTCCTCAGAACATTGTTCAACCTCAAATCCCTCTGAAAAAGCTGAACAAATAGAATCTTTATATTTATTAGGTTGACCATAATAATAAACTGCTTCAGTCTCTACACCATTTATTAGCATGGTAGGAGATCCAGATACATTATTTTCAGAACTAATTTGTGCCTCTTTTTTCATTAATTCTATTCCATTTTGATTAATGCAATTTGCAATAGTGTTAGCATTTAAATTTGCGCTTTGAGCTGCTTCTTCCCAACAACTTCCATCTGAACCACAATTTTCATTTACATAAGTGGTAAATTCCCACCATTTATCCATTCCATTGTTTTCTAAAACACAAACTTCTCGCATGTTTTGATCCACTTCTTTTTGGCCATGTAAAGAAGTTATTTCTCCCTCTCTTTCACTAACAACATAATGAACATTAAAATCAATCTTATCTTTTAATAAATTATAGGCTGAAACCATAGTGTCTTCAGCTTGATTTCCATAAGGACAGAAACTCATTACATAAAGATCCACTTTAGGTTTTTTTGATTTAGGAATTTCTGCACTACTTTGAGATGAGTTTGTTTCGCTTGTGCTTGTTGAATCTGTACTTGTTGCTTTAATTGAAGTTGGAAAAATCAATTCTGCATCTTTTGTAATGTAAGTTCTCTGTTCTTGACCATTAATTTCAAGAGTTAGTTTATAAAGGCCTTTTTCTTCTGTAACTTCTTTCAGGATAGCCTTATTTCCTTGTAAAAATTCTTGATTAATATAGTCCACGGTCTTATTGGCAGCTTCTTGGGGCGGAAGAACTTTTTTATTAAGGATGCTACCTTCTCCTTGCCAAGCATAAAAAGCAATACTTCCTACAATAAGCACACCAACAACAACCATTGCTATATTAAGATATTTATTTTCTATTTGTTCATACATAATTTTAAAAAATTTAATTAACTTGTTTTTAATTAAAACACAATTTTTAACTCTTCGCAATCTCTATTGTCTTTTCCATTAAATTAACTTGATTTATTTTTCCTAATTTACCTTCTTTGCAATCTTTTTCAGAAAAGTTTTTTACTTTATCTTTTTCTCCATCATAGATTAAAACTGGTAAAGGCTTTGTAGTGTGTTCTTTTTTAATACAAGAGGTTGAATGATCTCCTGTAATAATTAAAAGAGTATTTTTTAAAACCATTAAAGGCTTTAATTTTCTATCAATTTTTTCTAAAAAGTCTTTTTTGCCTTTAAAATCACCATCGTGGGAAAGATTATCAATTTTCTTAATGTGGCAAAAGATAAAATTATAATCTTCTATTTTTTTTGCAACTAAGTTAAACTTTTTATCTAAATTATCATCTCCAAATTTATCCTTACCATTTTTTTTAATAATATCCATCCCTACTGCTTTTGAAACTCCCTTATAAACTCCTCCTCCAGTTATACTTCCAGCCTTAAGATTAAATTTATCATCGAAGCTCTCCATTTTTTTAAAAGTTCCTGCTCCTCTAGCTAAAATATAGTTTGCTGGCAACAACCCTTTTTCTTCTCTTTCTTTGTTTTTAGGATGATCTTTTAAAATTTGATAGGCTTTTTCAAAAAATTGATTTAAAATTTTAGCTGTGTATTTTGCTTTTTTAGTATCTTTTTTAGATTTTACTTTTTTTGGTGGAATATTAGTTTTTTTAGGATCACTATTTGTAACTTCTTTAGATAGTTTATCTTTGCCTTTTAAAATTAAAACTCCCCTATGCTCTATTCCACTCTCTACAATAAATTTAATCCCATCAATTTCAATATTTTGTAGGGCCCTAACAAAAGGTTTTTTGTCTTTAATCCTACCTGCTCTTCTATCAATTATCTTTCCATTTTTAATTGTTGCAAAATTAATTCTAAAAGCTAAATCTCCTTCTTCTAAATCTACATCTAAGGCAGCAGCTTCATAAGGACCTCTACCTAAATAATTTTCTTTTGGATTAAAACCAAACAAAGCTAAATGAGCGCTATCGGAACGGGGATAATGCTGTTTCTTAAACCAAAAAGGATCAACCTTACCAGATACCCCTTTTTCTGCCAAATAGTCCATGTTAGGAGTTCTCGCAGCTTCTAGAGGGGTTTTATTTCCAAGTTCTGGTATTTTATCATCTCCTAATCCATCTATTACTAATAATATGATTTTTTTCATTTTAATTCTTCTTCTATTCTTAATAATTGATTATATTTACTAACTCTTTCTCCTCTAGCAGGAGCACCAGATTTAATAAACTCGGCATTAAGTCCTACTGCTAAATCTGCAATAAAGTTATCACAAGTTTCACCGGACCGATGAGAAACCATAATTTTCCAATCTTTGGAACGAGCTAATTGCATTGCTGCAATGCTTTCTGTAATAGTTCCAATCTGATTTATTTTTAATAAAAGCCCATTGCAAGAATCTTTTTTTATAGCTTCTCTAATTCTTCTAGGATTAGTAGTTAAAAGATCATCTCCAATTACTAATAGCTCTTTATTCTCTTTTTTAAATTTAGCCCAAGTTTCAAAATCATTTTCATCAAAAGGATCTTCAATTGAAAATATTGGATAATTTTTAACAAGTTCTTTGTAATATTTAAATATTTCTTCCTTATTCTTTTCCTTTTCTTCAATCTGATAAGTATTTTTTTTCTTATTATAAAATTCCGAAGCAGCACAATCTAAAGCAATTTTAATGTTTTTAGTATTATAACCTGCTTTAGTAATTGCCTTTTCTAGATAAGAAAGAGCAGTCTCCGCTTTTTCAAATGAAGGTGCAAATCCTCCTTCATCTCCTACGTTAGTTGAGTCAGGAGAAAAATCTTTTTCTAAAATATTTTTTAAATAATGATAAATTTCTGCTCCTGCTCTTAAATTTAAAGAAAATTTATCAAAACGTGGAGAAATCATAAATTCTTGAATATCTAAGTCATTTCCAGCATGTTCTCCTCCATTTAAAACATTAAAACAAGGATAAGGTAAGCTAATATCAGTTCCTGCTAAATTAGAAAGGTATTCCCAAAGTGAAACTTTTCTACTAGCTGCTCCTGCCCTAGCTCCTGCCATTGAAACGGCAAGAATTGCATTTGCTCCTAAATTTTCTTTGTTTTCAGTTCCATCTAACTCTAATAGAGCTTGATCAATCTTTTTTTGATCAAGATTTATACCTTTTAATCTTTTTGCAATTTCTTTATTAATATTAGAAACCGCCTTTTTAACTCCTTTGCCATGAAATCTTTTATCTTTATCTCTTAATTCAGTAGCTTCATGCTCTCCAGTAGAAGCTCCGGAAGGGACAGAAGCTCTATATCTTCCTTTTTTAGTAATAATTTCTGCTTCTACTGTAGGATTTCCTCTGGAATCTAATATTTCTCTTCCTTTAATATCTTTAATTTTCATAATTATTATTTATTCATTTAAATAATGAAAAACCGATAAAGCTGCTGTAGCACCCATTCCAGCAGCGATAATTAATTGATTATATTTTACATTAGTAACATCTCCTGCAGCATACAATCCTTTAGTCTTTGTAGCTCCAGTCCAAGGATCTACTTTTATTTCATCTTTTTTATTAAACTCTACTAATTTATTAACAAAAGCAGTAGCTGGTTGATAGCCAATTTGGACAAAGACTCCTTCTACTTCTAATTCTTTTTCTGCTTTTCCTTTTCTTTCTTGATAGATAATTGAACTTACAAACTTATCTCCTTTTATCTCTTTCAATTTAACTCCTGTAAGAACTTCTGTATTATCTAAATTCTTTATAGTTTCCTTTAAAGAATCCTTTGCTTTAAGTTCATTCATAAATTCTAAAATATAGATCTTATTAGCAATATCTTTTAAATAAAGAGCTGTTTCAAGGCCAGCATCTCCTCCTCCTACTACAGCTACGTTTTCATCTTGATAAACTGATCCATCACAAATTGCACAATAACTTACTCCTTTTCCAATATATTCTTTTTCACCTGGAACTTCTAGTGGTCTTGGGTCAGATCCAGAAGCAATAACTACAGTTTTAGATTCGTATTCCTCTTTTTTGGTTTTAACTTTAAAGATATTATCTTTTTTATTAATCTCTTTAATTGTAGATTCTTTAATTTTAATATCTAAATTTTTTAAATGATTTTTAAAATTACTCATAAGGTCTGGGCCAGAAATTTCATTAAGCCCAGGCCAATTTTGAATTGGAATAGGTTTTTTTCCAATTTGACCTTGGAAGTCTTTTGTAATTAATAAAGTTTTTAATTTTTGTCTTTTTCCATAAATAGCAGCAGTTGTACCTGCTGGACCGCCTCCAATAACAATTAAATCATACATAATTAAATTTTAATTATTAGATAATATATTGGGAATTTCATCTAGAATATCAGAAGCCATTAAAGATTCTCCTAATTTTTCTCCAACTTTCTTGCCTGCTGTACCATTTATAAAGGCAGCTCCACAAGCTGCTTTAAACGGCTCAACTCCTCGAGCTAATAAAGAACCAGCTATCCCCGCTAAAATATCTCCTGTTCCTCCTACTGTCATATAAGGAGATCCTGCTTCATTTAGAGCTACTTTTTCTCCATCTGAAATAATATCAGTTCCTCCTTTTAATAAAATAGTTAAATCTAATTTTTTAGCTTCTTCTTTTACAATCTCTATTTTTTCTTTTTGGTCTTTTTGGTTTATCTTTCTACCAGTTAAAATATAAAATTCATAACTATGAGGAGTAATTATAAAATTTTTATCTTGTATTTTTTCTTTTACCTTGCCCCTTAAAGAATAAATAGCATCAGCATCAATTACTGTAGGCATAGTAACCTGAGTAAGATATTCTCCAATTACTTTCTTAGTTTTTTCAGACCTTCCCATCCCTCCTCCAACCACTACAGCTGACTTGGTATGAGCAGATTCATCTGCTCCTTGAGTTAAAGAAAGTAAAGTTGAAAGATGTTTTTCCTCTACTCTTTCTCCAGAAAGATCATAAGTAGCTAAATCTGGTTGAAAAGATGCAATAATATTAGCAGCTCTTTCAGGTGCAATAATGTGTACCATATCTACACCTGTTTTATAAGCCCCTAAAGCACTAAGGGCTGGAGCACCAGAATAAAATTTAGAACCTCCGATAACTAGCATGAAACCAGTATCATATTTTTTAGCATCTTTAGGTTTTTGTTTATATATCTCTTTTAGTATTTTTGAGTTTATTTTTTCCATAAAATAGTTCTATTTAATTTAATCCATAATAGCACATTTAGAAAAATACAAAAAGAGGAGTTTCCCCCCTCTTTTTTCTAAGGTTAAAATTATAAATTAAGTTTTATCCTTCGTTTTTTCGAAGAAAAGCTGGAATTTCCCATTGTTTTTCCTCTTCTAATATTCTCTTCTCTGCTTCTTCTTTCTCTTTTTTAACTTGAAGTGCATTCTTTTTTATCCTTTTCTTTTCTTCTGGTTCGTTCTTTTTAACTTCATCTTTTTGTTTACTATTTTTTTTCTTTTTCTTTGATTTAGACTTGCTTTTCTTTTTCTTTTTCTTTGATTTAGACTTGCTT
>Ga0102929_1002153_pt1 | contig 11720 bp, 11 predicted proteins | sample SalPonR1_B_D2_MG_FD_78510 | JGI IMG/M metagenome (GOLD analysis project Ga0102929, IMG submission 78510) | Salt pond soil microbial communities from South San Francisco under conditions of wetland restoration - Salt Pond MetaG R1_B_D2_MG | ecosystem: Environmental > Aquatic > Marine > Intertidal... | reverse complement strand
CTTTATTTCTATAAGTAGAAAAATGCAATCTATTTTCATAAGAAACTTCTCCAGGAGGATAGTAATTAACTTCTTTCATTACCTCTTTAGGAGTTTTGCCATTGGAATTAACTTTAGCAGCAGATACAAGAATTAAGGTAGTGCAATCAAAAACATCTTCCCTATAAATTTCTTTGTTTTCCTTTTCCCCTAGTGGTCCTCTCTTATATGGGGATCCCAAAAAGTTATAGACTATTTCTTTCAAGGTTTGATCTAGTTCTTTATTACCATCTAAGCTTGTAGTCGCTCTCTCTTTTTTTCAATTTGAGGCTCCTTTTTAATGATGTAAAACCCAACTCCAACTAATATAAGTAAAAGAAATATTATTAAAATTATAATTTTTTTGTTCATTGTTTTTATTATAACAAAAACTCGATGATTAAAACCAACGAGCAATATTTTTATCTATTTGCTTATTCTTTTCTAGGTTTTTATTGCTTTAAACAATCATTAATACACTGAAGTATTCCAAAGTCAGGTTCTGGTCTTTTGTGGCAAGGGATAATAGTATTTTTATCAATAAAACCATTTTCTGTTTCATAACAAATTACTTCTTCTTCTATCTTTTCTAAATAAACAGGGGGGAGCCATCCACAATGGTTAAAGCAGGTAAGCCCTTGTTCATATGATTTTTCACAGTTATTTATAATAAAGTCCCAACCGACTATCTCTTTCTCATAAATTTCAAGATTACACTCTTCAGTTTTTAAAATATTGCCATCCTCAATTTCTTGATTTATAAATTTATCTTCTTCCTCTGTGTCTATTGTGTCTATATTTTCATTCTCAGGTTCTTTTGTCTCCTGTTGGTTTTCTTCTGTCTTTTTACAATCAATAGGAGAGTTTAATTCTTTCTTTTTTTCTGGATATTTTTTAATTATTGCCTTATAGAGTTTGGCATAAGCCGCTTCTAAATTCCCTTCTTTAATATAATTATAAACTAAATCATCGGCTATTAATTTTTCAACTTGTAATAGGACTTGAATTTCTGCTACCTCTTTTTTATCAGGGGTACAAACATCTAAACTCATTAATTTTTTTAATATTAATATTTCAGCTCTATCTTGTGCTAGGTTTAAAGGATAAAAACCTTCCATTACTCCCATTCCTTCACCTCGTGCTGAGGTATAAGCCATAGCTAAAGAATGTAATTCTATAAGTTTATTTAAATCAGCTTTTTCCAGAGCAGCCTTAAACCAAACTTTTGCTTTTTCTTTTAATTCCTTTTTAACTTTTTTAATATTATCAAGGGTAAACCAAACTCCTTTTCCAGTAGCACTTTTACCAGCCATTAGTAAGGAATCTAATTGAATTATTTTTTGAAAATTTTCAGAATCGCCTTTTTTAGGATCTATATCATTAATTAATTTTTCTTTAAATTCATCTCCTTTTTCTCTAAACAAAGCCATAAACCGATCATTGCACTTCTTTTCTTTTTCATAGTCCTGCTTTGCTATATCATTACAATAAATCATCATTAAGGCCCTTAGTTCAATTAGGTCAGAAAAATCTTTAGCATTTTTAAAAGCATGGAATAAAGCAGCTTCTACGCTTTCATCTTTAGGTTCCTCTTTGATTTTATAAGTTTCTGCCTCATGATAAGCAAGAACCTTTATTGCAGCTTCCTTCTTCTTATTTATTTTTTGTTCTGGTTTTGGTTTTTTAGCAATCTTTTTAAAGAAATTACCAACAGCTACGAAAATACGCCTAACCCAATTTTTAACTTTTTGAACCCATGAATTATTTGCTGAGTTTTTTGTAGTTTCTTTTTCTTCTTTGCTCTCTATACATTTCCAGCATCCATTATCTTGGTAAGCACACTCTTTACATACTGCTATACATTCATCTATTTTTTCGTATAATTTTTGATTTTCTTCCTCACACTTAAAAAAAGTTTCTGCCCCTAAATCTGTTAGGTTGTCTGTAACATAGATATTCTCAAACTGTAAAGATTGTTTTATAAGATAATCCTTAGAGGTTTCGGCAATTGCATTCCCAATAAATAGAAATTGAAAAAATAGAATAAGAATAAGTATCTTCTTCATGTTTTAATATTTATTTTAATAAGAATACTCAAACTCAATTTCAAGCGTTCCTATACCACCAAAATCAGCGTGATCTAAAACTTCCTTTCCTTTAATTCCATTTTCAGTTATTTGGTCCGGCTTTAGATCATAGTTAGCAGGCCAAGCCCCAGAGCAAGTAGTATTCTCTTGCCTAGAAGGAGATCCGGTAGTTTCGGTCACAACACTAACCCATCCCTGATCTTTAACTTCAGGGGCAATTTTTAAACTTTTTTCTTTACCATTTCTCATATAAATACGATAAGGTTTATCCTCCTGATCATAGTAACTTTCGTTTAAGCTACCACTACCAGTGCTTTTCCATTCTTGGGCTGGAACATGATGCCAGGCCGGTTGAATTGTTTTATGAAAAGTTTTACAAGTAGCAGTTCGTTCAACTATTTCATAGAGATCTTCTTCTTCATTATACTCAAGTATCTCTTCTGATCTCATCTCTGTAAATCCACCCCCCATAGGTGATTCTACTTTTTCTTTAATGGAAATATATCCATGTGGTATATTAGGGCATTCTGGTTCTAGTTTTAAATTAAAATCTATTTCAGCTTTATTTTTTTGGTCCGAGTTAGCAATTGCTAAAATAATTGAATTAATATTATTATCAGTAATACATATCTTCTTTTCTCCAACTTGGCTCCAATCTTCATAAGGCGATAAGTTGCCATCTTGGCGAATCATAGCAGTAATACTGATATTCTCTCCGTGTTCAGAAAAATCAAAAACAGCGTGATGGTCTCCTTTGTCACTCGGGTCAAAAGAAAAACCAAAGTACTGCATGCTTCCTGGTTCTAATTTTACCGGAAAATCTTTCTCCTTTTTATTAAACCAAAGTTCATAAGTAAGGGCGCCCATTGGAAATATTTGGGGGAACTCCGGAGTATCTTTATAGTTTAAAAATGGTTCACTATTCCAATTATAATAAGCGAATTGACGATAAGCATCTTCATAGTCAGATAGATTTTCTTTTAAAACTTCACGGATATCACTTTCAGCTCCTTCAATAAGGACTTGAGCTACATAATTCTCATCAGCACTAACATAATGATCAGTAATAAAGAAAAACCACATATAGTGCCCGTATTCACGAGAACCATCTGCTAACATAAATTCATCTTTTAAAGTAGGAAAGAAATCATTTTTTAAATAAATATGCTCCGAACTGGAAGTTGGGTAAACATAATCTTCTGACCAAACCGCAGTAGCCTCTTGTAACCAATCATTATCATTATTGCGAATTTCATATTTTTCGGATAGTTCATACTGAAAACAGTGAAAAAGCTCATGAGCTAAAGAAGCTTTTAATGTTTTATCATTTTCATCTTCTTTTATATAAATATTACATTTTTTAATTCCTTCTCTTTCTTTCATAAATGCAAGCCCATATTCCTCCATACTAGTTAAATAGATAGAGATTTCTTCATCCGGCTCTGATCCTAAAAGATCATCATATTTGGGCCAAGCATCATTGAATGCTTGGTGCACAGTATCTGCTTTACTCTTAATTTTATTACTTTTTTCTTCACTCCAAGAGCTTTTTAAAAAATATCTTAATTTTGCCTCTCCCGGGCTATTTATCTCTCTAACATACCATCCCGTGTCATAAGCTTGAACAGAAGGGATAAAAAGAGAGCTAATTTCTTCTTCTTGAGGATAAAAAATACTTCCTTCTTCATCCGGATATAAAATATAGGGACGAAAATCTTCTTTTTGCTTTTCTGAAAACTGATCCCAATTATTCAGTATCCACTTAATGTCACGGTTTAAAGTTGAGCGTCCTTTAGGTGGATCAGCTTGATATTTAGTTGGTAATTTATCCGACTCAGTTAAAGCAATTAAGCGTAATTTAACTGCTTCTTCTTCATTTAGGTCCCCCCGTTTAAAAGCAGCATTAATTTTATTAATACTATGCTCCTCTTGCTCTGATTTTTGCAACGACAAAGCTGCTAATTCTTTTTGATAAGGTGTCATTCTATCTCTTGCCTCTGCATCAAAAGCATCTTCAAAAGTTATTTCTGTATCTGAATTTTTAGACTTAGTAATATTTACTAAAAAATCTGTACCTAAAAAGAAAAAGCTCACAATTATTAGTGAGACAATAACTAGTACGAAAAATATAACTTTTTTTTGAGATAAAAACATAAACCTGTTAAAGCCTGAAAAAATATTTTAAAAATATAATTTTAAACAATTTATTACTTAATTAATTAAACCTTTACTTATTATACCACAAAATAAAAACTCGATAGAATGTCGGATTTTAAACAATGATATTTAAGTATACTAAAGCGCTTTAATTTTATCCTTGGCATTTAATAATTGAAAATGGAGTATCACTCATATCGCTTAAATCATTCATGAAAATTTCCAATTTATAGTATCCTTCAGGAATATCTTCTATCTTCCAATTTACTGTTCCTTCTCCAGAAATATCGGTTTCATTATAAGTAGCAGGTAATGAGTCCATTCCTATATAGTGATAATACTTTCCGTTCCCTCTTGTCTCCACTACCCTAATTGAAACTGTATCTATTCCTTTACTTTTCCATTCAATTTTAGTTTCTTCTCCTATACAAAATGTTTCTCCACCATTAGGGTTAATAACTTCAATATGCTTTTCTTCTTCAGGTTGTTTGCTCGTCTCTTTTAAGCTTTTAATTTTATTCTCTAGGTCTTGGTTTTCTTTTATTAAATCATTTCTTTCTAAAGTTAAAAGGTATATCTTTTCTAAATAATAATTTTGTAAACCAGAAATCTCTTTTTGAAAATTATTTAGAGTTAAAATATAAAAAAATCCTAGAGCTATTACTAAAGCTATTATAATACTCCAAAGAATTATTTTTGAAGATTTTAGTTGTTCAAGCATTTTATATTATTAATGAATACCTAAAATTAAACCTTTACTTATTATAACATAAAATAAAAAACGAAATATAAATTTCAAACAAAATATATTCTTTTAATAACTTACTTATATCCCTTGATTTTCAATAATTTCCTTTTTTATATCTTCGTTAAAACCAGAGAAAGCTTTATCGCCAACGAAGATTATCGGATAGTAACCAAAAGATTCGGAAACTCCTTCACTTTTAGAAAAGTCCTGCTTATATTCTTTCAGTTTATTGCCAAAATTATCATTAGTAGTCAATATTTCCTTGTATTCAATTTCCTCTTCTTCAAAAAATTCTTTCGCCTCTAAACACATTGGACCTGTATTATTGTGGAACATAATCAGTTCTGTTTCTTGTTCTGAACTATTTTCATTATTTACCTCTGGTAATTCTTCCGCCGAACAAGGATTCTCGATTGTATTTTTTCTTTCAGTTCCTTCACTTTCTCCTTCCACGTGTTCTAGCATCTCAGGAGTATAGGGAGCATTTCGGTTCTGAGGAATTTTATAAAAAGGCATTTCGTAATCCGCTTCCGACATAAATTTATCAAGAGATACCCATTTAATATCACTATTATCCCAAAAGTTTTTCCACATCCCCATCCAAGCTTTCAAATAACCTCCAATATTAGTATGAGAAACCGGAGTTACTCTATTATAGCGATTGACAGCATCTACTAAATCTTTTTTCATATCTTCCGGCTCTCCACCTCGAGTCCAATAACTATAGTCACACAAACTTCCATATTTGAATTCAACCCTTTCAATATTAGATACCGATAAAATCTTAACATCGTAATCTTCAGGATTATAAACAGTTCCCTTAGTTCCAGTAGTTCCACGGGCAGTAACATAAGGAATACCTAATTCCTCCGCTACCTTTACCGTATTTTCATCGGAAGCAAAAAAGCGTGATCCTACTATTTTTAAGGGTTCACCAGTACAACTTTCTATCCCCTCTTTTATTTCAGATATTCTCTCATACTGTTTCTCATAGGACATATCCCAGAAGGGCGCCCCAGTATTAGAACCAATAATTTCCATATCATATTCAGTCATCTTTTTGATGGTTTCACAGTTATTCTGTACATATTCCGGTGTGGCCAACAAAGCAGAAGGAATATTTCTTTTTTGAAGTTCATTAATAAAATTAACTAAACCTTTTTCCGGATCTTCATATTCAATTAAAATCATCATTCCTTTAGTGATCTCGGTTTTAGTTTCAGTTCCTTCCTCTAAGTTAATGTAAAAAATAACACTAATTATTATTAATAAAATAATAAATAATATTAGATAAAATACTTTTTTATTTTTCATAAATAATCTAAATATATTAAGATTTTATTTTAAATTTTGTATATATTATATCATTTCAACATTTTTTTTCAATTAATTTTTAATATATAAATGATGCTCTGTCCTAATTTATTTCAATAAGTATAATTAATTTAATAAGACATTACCCTTTATTATTGCCCCACAATAAAACAATCTACCTACCAATTCCTATTTGTAATAAATTCACTTTTAAATCTCAATTTTATTCCTCATTTCAACTTGTTGTTTTTTAGGATAATTTTTAATGTAAGAAGATATTTTTTTCTCATTCACTCTATCTAAAAGATTATTCCAGACATCTTCAGCGGGCAAAGCATTAAAATAAATAAAATCCAAGACCGTTTTTTCTATATCTGAAATAGGTAAGTAAAACTCATCGTGCTTTAAAAAATTAATTCCAAAAAAATATTCTTGCTTTATGCGATGCACTACAATATTAGTCCCCAAAACTTTTCTTGTCCCTCCTCTTACTTTTTTGGGGGTTATAATCACTGGATTAGCTTCCTGATCCCAAATTTCATAAAAACTCAGAGTAAATTCTAAACCAAGATAAGCCGGTCTAAAACAAAAAACACTTAAAAAGGGGTCTTCTATCCAACTGTAACACCCTCTTGTTAAGCGGTAAGCTTCTTCCCTCTTTGCAAGATTATGTAGAAAAAGATTAGTGTATGATTCATTTCTTATTATCATATCTACATCCTTATTGGTAAAAACAGAACTCTCTTTTAATATTTTTTTAACTTCTTTTTTTATTTTACCCATCTTTTTATTTCTTTTAAAATTTCTTTTACATTGGGGGCTACTCCGGTAATGATTAAAGATTCAAGTTGCTTTTTGCTTTTAGGTTTCTTATAATTTTTTATCAACTTAGAAAGCAAAAGTTTTATTTTCTTCTTCTCCTCTATAAAATTAGATAGGTAGTAAACATCATACAGATCTCTAACTTTTCTTCGATTCAAATAAGCCTCAACCTTTTCTTTTAAAAGCTCGGTCGGAGAAAGAGTATTAACAACTAAATTGTTACCGTCAACCAATCTGTACTGCTTAGTTACGCTCTGCCCTATTCTTTTAAATAAACCGCCAAACTTTATTGTTCGGTTATTATAGTAGAGTGTAGCGTAAACACTTTTTTTTGTTGTTTTTAGTTTTCTAACTTCTATTCCTACCCTTTTCAACCTTTCTTTTAAATCTTTTAAATTAGACCTGAAATCAAGCGGGAAATAAAAATCCAAATCCCAAGAGAATCTATTACCTCCATAGCACCGCCAAATGGCAGTACCTCCATGCAGAACTACTTCTTGAGACTCGTTATAAATTTCCTGAATTACTAAATCTTGACCCCGGGCTATTTCCTTGCGCCGTTTCTGTTTTAAGTTTTTAATTATTGGTAAATCCATAAAAATCAATTACTTAATTAACTTAACTTATATTTAAGTATAATAAAGGTTAATTAAGAAGTCAAATTTACTAAAACAAAAATCCAAGAGTATAAACTCTTGGATTGAATCTTGGCTCCGTCTGCCTTACTACGTTTGAACTGTTTTAATTGGTTAATTTCCTTTTTTTATTAATCAGTTGTATTTTTTAACTAGAAAATAACAATAAAAAAAAGGGGGTTATTGTATCCCCCTTTTAAATTCTTTGCTTTTAAAAAAAATCTTTACCTCTCTAATAGCATCTTTTTGATTATAACTTGAATGGATAACATTTTCTTGGATATCTGTACCAAACTGATTTCGAATAGTATCTTTCTTAGCTTTTTTGGGGTCATAAAAACCAACTAATTCATTAAGTTTTTGTATAGCATTCTTTCCTTTCACGACGAAAACAACAACAGGACCGGAGATTAAGAATTCTTTCATGGAAGAATAAAATTCTTTATTAAGATGTCTTTTATATAGGGCTTTGACTTGTCTTTCTTTTAAATAAATTTTCCTGCTTAAGACAATTTCTAATCCTCTAGATTTTATTTTAAAAAAAATTTCTTCTTTAGCACTTACTCCATCAGGTTTAATCATCCCGAAAGACCAATTCATTTTAATCGCCTCCTTAAGTTTTATTTAAAGTAAAAAGAACTAATTCTTGTTTTTATTAGATTTAAAGAAAGAGGAAGGAATACCTAGTCGGTCACTATAGAATTTTATTCGAAATAAAAGATTAGCTCTCCCCTCTTCTCGTGTCGTATGAGCAGTTGCAGTGACATCAGCTGCTCCTAACAATATCAACTCCCAATAAATGTTAGAATATTTATTTTTAAAATCTTTAAGTTTCTTTTTATTGAGTTTTGTTCCATCTAAAACTAGGTGTATTTCCCCATGGTTTTTAATCACTTTTTTAACTATTTCTTTCTCTTTTTTACCTAAGTCAAACCTTTTCAATAATTTAATAGCTAATTCTGAACCAATTTCCTCATGATTGGGACAATTGGTATCATTTCTATCTTCAAGTTGAATAATAGTATCTTTTTTACCAATATCATGTAATAAAGTAGCTAAAAAAAGTAATTTTTTTCTTGAATAAGAATTAACTTTCTGTGATAAGTAGTTTTTTATATTCGGTTTAATATTCTTTATAATTTCTTTTAAAGCCTTTACCGTATTCATTGTATGATCAAAAACCGATTCGTTGTCATGCCAAATACTATTTTCATATACTAGAATATTATCAGCTAATTCAGGAATATAAACACAACTATTTTTAATATTATCAAAATTAATATCTTTAAGGCAATAATTATCTTCTTCCTCTTTTTTAAAAGATCTAATTAAAAGAAATTTAATTTTTTGGGGATATAGTTTTATATTTTTAATGTCGTCCTTAGAAACCCACTCCCCCTTATCTTTAATAAACTTATGTAAATTTCCATCCCCAACAACTTCTTTGATTTTATCTCCAGTTTCATTCCCACATTTAAAGTAGTGTTCAATGCTTCCTCTGTTTTCAAATTGAACGACCTGCTCAATGATTTTTACTTTTATTCCTAGTTCTTCTTTAGCTTCTCTTATAACTGCTTCTTTTAAAGATTCATTATCTTCTACTCCTCCACCAGGTAAAATATAATATTGCTTATTATGCTTTTTACGATTAAGCAAAAAAATCTTGTCTTCTTTTTCTATTAAAATTGCAACTCTTTTATTTGTTCTCATTTTTTTTATTTTTTTTAATCATATATTCAACAACTTCTTGTATGTATTGGATTCCAATTGGAAAATAAGATTCAAGTTTTACGTCAGTAATTTTATTCCATTTTTTTCTAATTTCATAAGCCTCCTTTATTTTTTTAGTATCAAAATCATCGGTATACTGAGAAATAATATTGTCTTTTATCTCTTTTTTTGTTTTAGGCCAAGTTCCATTATAAATGGAACACCAATCGCTAATTTGAAAAATTCTGTCAATCAATTCTCTCCCAAAAACTCTAATGTAATTATTTGTATTTTCTTTATTTTTCGATATATATTTTCTAGTAATATTAAATCTTACCCAGCGAGATTTTCGAAGAATTAATTGTTGAATTTGTTTTCTAGAAATATTTCTTTTTTTTAAAATTCTTTCACAAATATCCTTTAACGTTTCATTGTTAGCTGAATAGAGAGTTGGGCGAAATGAAAAATGAATTAAAAATTCTTCGTCAATTCTTTCTTCAAGGTTTTTTTGTAAATGTTAAAAAAGATAATTTCATATCTGGAAATTTTTTAGAGGCTGTTTTGGCTTTTTCCTTAAGATTTTTAATAATTGAAAGGGGGACTCTCCCAAATTTATTGGTTTTCGGCATTATTAATAAGTCAACATCACTATAATTAAAGACAGCTTCTTTATCATCTACACTTCCAAGTAGAGCGATTAATTCAATATTTTTTATTAAATCCTGATCATCTAGAATCAGTCTTTTTGAAAATTCAACAGCTTTTTGAAATTCTTTTTTCATATCTTTTGCTATACTATATAAACTATTGGAATAGAAAGCAAGTTTTTCTAAAAAAAATCCAAGAGTATTAACTCTTGGATTGAATCTCAGCTCCGCCTGCCGTACGATGTTCGAACTGTTTTGATTGGGCTATAAATTTTAGAAAGTTTTTGTTATAAAAATAAACTTATCTTTTTGATTTAATTTTGGTATATTTAAAATAATCTTGGTTTATAATTTTGCAGAAATAAATTATAATTACTATAAATTATCATTAATTAAATAATTTTATGAATAAACTAATATATCTTACTTCTAATAAACATAAGGTAGAGGAAGCAAATCGCCACTTTGTTAAAAAATACGGTTTTGAAATTGATATTAAAAATCCAGATTTTGAAATTATAGAAATTCAAGCAAAATCAAGCACCGATGTTGTTAAATTCAGTGTTGAATATGCAGCTAAAAAACTTAAAAAACCGGTATTAAAATCAGATACTGCTCTTTATATCGACTATTTAGGAGGATTGCCCGGACCCTATAATGCTTATTTTGATAAACAAATTGGAGTAAAAAGATTTTTAAAAATGATGAAAGGAGTTAAAAATAGAAAAGCAAGACTAGAGCATTCTTTTGGTTTTTGTGAGCCTGGAAAAGAATCAGTAATTTTCTCTGGTGGATCTGAGGGTAAAATTGCAAAAAAACCAAAAGGCAAAAGAGGTAGATGGCACGACCTCTTTTACATTCCTAAGGGAGAGAAAAAAACATTAAGTCAACTCAGAGAAGAAGATGAAGAGTATGAGGCTCAGTTTTGGGGAGGTGCTATTGATAATTTTGCAGAATGGTATAAAAACAAAAAGGAAATTAATTTCTAAAATAATCTTTAACGACCACTTTCATTTTTTCTTTAAATTTTTTAAATTCACAATTATTCTGAATTATTTTATCAGCTCTTTCTTTAATATTTTTAATGTCTTTCTCAGATTTTGAATTTAGAATTTTATTTCTAAATTCTTTTACTGTTAAGTTTGTATTCTCTCTTTTATTCCATCTTTTTTGAAGAACTTGATCAGGCGCTTCAATGTAAACAATTAAATCATCTTGACCATAAGGATCAGCAAGGTTATTTTGAATATACTTTAATCCTTGAAAGGACCTATTACCAATTATTGCTACCCCTTTGTGCTTGCTCTCTGCTTTTTTTATTTTTTCTTTTATATATTTTACTAGAACTTTGTCTGTAAATTGATCTCCATAAACCGATTCGCCCTTTTTTATCCATTTTTTAAAACTTTTTTTAGAACTTTTTTTAAAGATGTTTCTAAGGCACGGTCCAAGATCAAAACAAAAGAAATTATTTTTCTTTAAAATAAGATTTTTAGCTACTGTTTTTCCGGAACAGTGAAGTCCTGTAATAAATAACATATATTATTTTTTAATAAAATTTGCTCTTAATATCGCTCGGTAT
>Ga0102929_1002148_pt1 | contig 11728 bp, 12 predicted proteins | sample SalPonR1_B_D2_MG_FD_78510 | JGI IMG/M metagenome (GOLD analysis project Ga0102929, IMG submission 78510) | Salt pond soil microbial communities from South San Francisco under conditions of wetland restoration - Salt Pond MetaG R1_B_D2_MG | ecosystem: Environmental > Aquatic > Marine > Intertidal... | reverse complement strand
TATTGAGGTGCGCAACAATTCGAGCCGGGTAGAGCACGAGGCGACCACGTCCAAGGTGGATGACGACCAGATGTTCTATTGCCGCCAGCGCGGCATGGACGAAGAGGAGGCCGTCGCGCTTGTTGTGAACGGGTTCTGCAAGGACGTGCTTCAGGCGCTGCCGATGGAGTTCGCCATGGAGGCGCAGCAGCTTGTGGCGATCTCGCTGGAAGGCAGCGTCGGATGATGACGGGCTGAAAGCTTGCATCCCGCATCATGAGGTTGCGCTATGAATGATACCGTTGCGATCGAGCGACCAGAATTGACCTTGCCCGAGGCGGAGGCGACGCGTGTTCGTGACGCGTATGCGCAGGCGGAGGTGATCCTTGAATATGGATCGGGCGGATCGACGGTAATGGCCAGCGAGATGCCGGGTAAGCGGGTGTTCTCGGTCGAGAGCGACAAGGATTGGGCTGGCATGATGCGCGGCTGGCTGGCGGCAAATGCATCGGCAGAGGGCACCGAAGTTGATGTGATTTGGTCGGACGTCGGAGAGACCAAGGAGTGGGGCTATCCCAAGGGCACGGCGGAATACATCAGGTTTCCGCGCTATCCACTTGAAGTTTGGGATCTTCCCGAGTTCATGCAGCCCGATGTCGTGCTGGTTGACGGACGTTTCAGAACTGGCTGTGCCATGGCCACGGCATTGCGGACGGAAAAACCCGTGACGCTCCTTTTCGACGATTACAAGCCGCGCAAGCAATACCACCGCGTTGAGCGGTATCTGGGGCAGCCCGTCTATCACGGCCGCCTTGCCGAATTTGAGGTGACGCCGATGACGCTTGATCCGGCGCACCTTTTGAAAACGATTGAAATGATGCTCCGGCCCTAGGGTGCGGACCGAGAAGAGGAAAGAAACATGTTGGAAATCAAAAACCTGCACGTCGATCTTGAGGAAGAAGAGAAGACAATTCTCAAGGGTGTCGACCTGACCGTCGAGGCGGGCAAGGTGCACGCGATCATGGGGCCCAATGGGTCGGGCAAGTCGACGCTGAGCTATGTTCTGTCGGGCCGCGACGGATACGAGGTGACCGAGGGTAGTGCGACGCTTGAGGGGGAGGACATCCTTGAGATGGAACCCGAAGAGCGGGCGGCGGCGGGTCTTTTCCTGGCGTTTCAATACCCTGTGGAAATTCCCGGCGTGGGCAACATGACCTTCATGCGCACGGCGGTGAACGCACAGCGCAAGGCGCGCGGGCAGGAGGAGATGAGCGCGACCGATTTCCTCAAGGAGGTGCGCGCGAAAGCCAAGGATCTCAAGATCGACGCGGATATGTTGAAGCGCCCTGTGAACGTGGGCTTCTCGGGCGGTGAGAAGAAGCGCAATGAGATTCTTCAGATGGCGATGCTCGAACCCAAGATGTGCATCCTTGACGAGACCGACTCGGGCCTTGACGTGGATGCGATGAAGCTTGTGGCGGAAGGCGTCAACGCGCTTCGGAGCGAAGGGCGCGGGTTCTTGGTTATCACGCACTATCAACGGCTTTTGGACCATATTAAACCCGATGTCGTGCATATCATGTCGGATGGCCGCATCGTAAAAACCGGCGGTCCCGAACTCGCGCTTGAGGTCGAGAAGAACGGGTATACGGATATCGTTGCGGAGGTGGCCTGACATGTTGCCAGTGCGCAAACACCAACCGTCCCCGCAAAAACAGGAAGTGACCGAAACACGTATCGCCGCAATGCAGATGCCGGACGGCGGCGCGTGGGCCACGGAAGCGCGTGGCGCGGCCCTTGCGCGGGTGCGCAAGGCCGGATTGCCGGCGCGGCGTGACGAATACTGGAAATTTACCCGCCCCGACAGCCTGACGCAGGTGGAGGCGCTGGAAGCGGCGCTGTTCGATGCAGGTGATGAGATCGTGTTCGGGAGCATCGACGCGCTCAAGATCGTGTTCGTAGACGGCGTTTTCGACGCCGAAGCGAGTGATGATCTGAGCCTTGAGGGCGTGACGATCGAACGCCTCGCCGATGCAGGTGCCAAGGATATCCATTGGGCACGCGATCTTTATGGTGTGCTTGAGGAGCGCGGCCAATCCCATGTGGACCGGCCGCTCGCCGCGCTCAATACCGCCTATGCGGGGGACGGGATCGTCTTGCATGTTACGGGCCGCGTCAGCAAACCCATCAGCCTGATTTATCATCATAAATCAAAGACCTCTGATGCGATGCTTCATCATCTGGTCAAGCTCGAAGAGGGGGCGGAGATGACCCTTCTAGAAAGTGGGCCAGCCGCCGCGCGGTTCAACAAGGTGATGGAGGTGGATGTGGCCGACGAGGCATCATTCCACCATGTGCGCGTTCAGGGGCGTGATCATGAGCGCCGTGCAGTCACGCATCTGTTTGGTCGGCTGGGCCGCGAGAGCAGCTTCAAATCTTTCACCATGACCGCGAACGGGGTCATGACCCGAAACGAGGCCGTGCTTGAACTGACCGGGGACGACGCGACCGCGCATGTCGCCGGGGCCGCGATGGGCGATGGCGATTTCCATCATGACGATACTGTCTTTGTGACCCATGACGCCGAACGCTGTGAAAGCCGGCAGGTCTTCAAGAAGGTGCTTCGCAACGGCGCGACGGGCGTATTTCAGGGCAAGATCCTTGTGAAACCCGGCGCACAGAAAACCGACGGCTATCAGATCAGCCAATCGCTGCTTCTGGATGAGGACAGTCAATTCCTCGTCAAACCGGAGCTGGAAATCTATGCCGATGACGTGGCGTGCTCGCACGGGTCCACCTCGGGGGCGATTGACGAAGACGCAATGTTCTATTTGCGGGCGCGCGGTGTTCCGCGTGAGATCGCCACGGATCTTCTGACGCTGGCCTTCTTGGCGGAGGCCGTCGAGGAAGTCGCCGACGAGGCGTTGCGCGACGAGGTTGTCGTGCTTCTTGAAGGCTGGCTCGTGCGGCGGCGCGGCTGATGTCTGTGAGCCGCGAGATCGTGGCAACGTATCGGGGGCCGGGTCGTGTGATCCGGCGCCTTCTTTCTGACGGGGCACACGAGGGCCGGGCGCTTGCCATTCTGATGGGGGCTTGCCTGATCGTTTTTGTCGCGCAATGGCCCCGATTGAGCCGTGAAGCGCATCTGACCGGTCAGGAGCTTAATCCGCTTCTGGGCGGTGCGCTTCTGGGCTGGGTCTTTATTGCGCCGCTCTTTTTTTACTTGCTTGCCTTTATCATACACCTGCTGAGCCGGGCTTTTGGTGGCAGTGGAACAGGGTATGGGGCGCGGATCGCGCTTTTCTGGGCGTTTCTTGCGTCGACGCCGCTTGTTCTGTTGCACGGGTTGGTGGCGGGCTTTGTCGGACCTGGCCCAGGTCTGTTGGCGGTGGGCGTGCTTTGGTGCGGTGTGTTCCTGTGGTTTTGGATCGCCGGGACACGCGCGGCGGAATGGGGGCAGGAAACAGCATGACGGCGCGGGCACTCTTCATTGATCTTTTCCGACAGACGCTGACCGAGCCGCGGGCGGCGGGCGCGCGTGTCATCGCGATGGGCTGGCCACCGCAAATCCTTTGGCTGACGCTTGGTCTGATCGCGGTGGCGATGTCGCTTGCGGTGTCGGGCATTCTGAAAGCCGCCCCCCTTCCCGAAGGGGAGATGGGCGAGATGCTGCGGCTTAATCCCGCGTATCGTGCGCCGCTTCTCTTTGCATTGATGCAATGGGGGCAGGCGGTGATTTCGGTCTTCGTACTGACGTGGATCGGGCGCGCCTTCGGCGGTGAGGCGCGGGTTGAGGATATGCTGGCTGTGACCATATGGCTGCAACTCGTGGCGATCGTGCTTGGCATCGGAGTCGTGGTGATCACGGTGCTCCTGCCGCCAATCGGCGCCTTCGCGCTTCTGGCCTTTGTGGCTTGGAGCATTTTCATCATGCTGGCGATGATCGACGCCGCGCACAGATTCGATAACTTTGCCAAGGCACTGGGCGTATTCGTGGTTGCTATCGTGGCGCTGGCCGTCGGGTCGGCCATGTTGGCGGCCCTGATCGGTGCCGCGGCGATTGGGGGAGTATAGACATGTTGGACATCGACAAGATTCGGGCAGACTTTCCGATCCTGCACCGAGAAGTGAACGGCAAGCCGCTGGTCTATCTCGACAGTGGTGCCTCGGCGCAGAAGCCGCAGGCGGTGATTGATGCGGTTAATACCGCCTACACGCATGAATATGCCAACGTGCATCGCGGCCTGCATATGCTGAGCAATATAGCCACCGAGAAATACGAGGCCGTGCGCGGCACCATCGCCCGGTTCCTCGGGGTCGCGGATGAGCGGCAGATCGTGCTGAACACGGGCACCACCGAGGGGATCAACATGGTCGCCTATGGCTGGGCCATGCCGCAGATGGAAGCGGGCGACGAGATCATCCTTTCGGTCATGGAACACCATGCGAATATCGTGCCGTGGCATTTTCTGCGTGAACGGCAGGGTGTGGTTCTGAAATGGGTTGATATCGAGCCGGACGGCGCGCTTGATCCAGAGCGGGTGATCGACGCGATCGGACCACGCACGAAGCTGTTGGCGCTGACCCATCTGTCGAATGTGTTGGGCACGCGGGTCGATATGAAGCCGATCATCGAGGCCGCGCATGCGAAGGGCGTGCCGGTTCTTGTGGATGGCAGCCAGGCGGCTGTTCACGGGCCCGTCGACATTGATGCGCTGGATTGCGATTTCTACGCGATCACCGGTCACAAGCTTTATGGGCCCTCAGGATCTGGCGCGATTTTCGTGAAGAACGAGCGGCTTGCCGAGATGCGCCCTTTCATGGGCGGCGGGGATATGATTCGCGAAGTCTCGAAGGATTCGGTGATTTATGCCGATCCTCCGATGAAATTTGAGGCCGGAACCCCTGGAATCGTGCAAACAATCGGATTTGGTGCCGCGCTTGAGTATCTTATGGGGCTTGGGATGGAAAACGTGGCCGCACACGAAGATAGGCTTCGCGATCTTACGTTCCATAAACTTTCCGGTTTGAACTGGCTGATGCAACAAGGCATCACTCCCGACAAGGCCGCAATCTTTAGTTTTAGCATGAGCGGTGCCGCGCATCCCCATGATATTTCTACGATTTTGGACAAAAAAGGTGTCGCTGTTCGGGCCGGGCATCACTGTGCGGGTCCGCTGATGGATCATCTCGGTGTTTCAGCCACTTGCCGAGCTTCATTTGGGTTATATAACACAGAGACGGAGGTCGATGCGCTTATTGATGCGCTGGAATTGGCCCATGATCTGCTCGCCTGAGGGGGCATGGGTGCTGCGGCGCGACATGAGAGCCACATCTGGGGGTAAAATCCTCTTAGATGGCATCGACAAACCCGCACCGGCCTTGCTAAGGTCAAAATGTTGCTAAACTTGGAGCCAAACGTATGAAACTTTTCAAAATCCCGGCGGTTATCGCGCTGAGCCTTATCGCGGCAGCATGCTCGCAGCAGCAAGCAGAGCCCGAGCCCGTTTATGTCGAGCCCGAGCCCGTCTACGACAAATACGGTAACCCGGTCTGAGGCTAACGCCCTAGAACGAGTTGGCCGCCGGATCCGAAAGGGTCCGGCGGTTTTCGTTTGTGCGGACGCGGCATTTCGAGATTGCGCGGCACCGGTCACCCCGATATAGAACGCGGTGAGCCGCACCTGTAGCTCAGCTGGATAGAGCGCTGCCCTCCGAAGGCAGAGGCCTCAGGTTCGAATCCTGACAGGTGCGCCATTTTTTAACCGTTACAATGATGCGTTATTGCCTTGGAATCCTCAGTGATTTCCGGACCCTTTTCCCAAGTGGACCACGAGAGCCATGGCATGGGTCTGCGGCTTGCCGGGGCCGCTCTCCTGCGGTATCACGCGCATCTGAGACAGAGAATAAAGGCAGGGCAGATGCGCGCGGAAATTCAGACGGCGGTTGAGGAGATCGAAAATTCGCTGGAATTGTTACGTCAGCGCATGGACTGGGAAACCGCCCAACACCGCATGGAAGAGTTCAACGCTCGCGTCGAGGATCCCAATCTGTGGGACGATCCCGCCAAGGCCCAGAAACTCATGCGGGAACGGCAGGCGCTTGTCGATGCGATTGAGACGCACGACTCGATCCGGCAGGAAATGAGCGACAACGTGGAGTTGATCGAGCTGGGCGAGATGGAAGGCGACGCCGATGTAGTCCGCGAGGCTGAAACCGCGCTCAAGGCGCTCAAGGAGCGCGCCGCGGCCAAGGAGCTTGAGGCGCTGCTCAATGGCGAGGCGGATGCCAACGACACGTTCCTTGAGATCAACGCGGGCGCGGGCGGCACCGAGAGCTGTGACTGGGCCAACATGCTGGCGCGGATGTATGTCCGCTGGGCCGAGAAGCGTGGCTATTCGGTCGAACTTCAATCGGAAAGCCCGGGCGACGAAGCGGGAATAAAATCCGCCGCCTACAAGATCAGCGGACACAATGCTTATGGCTGGCTCAAGTCCGAAAGCGGCGTACACCGGCTTGTCCGGATTAGCCCATTTGATTCGGCGGCCAAGCGGCACACCTCGTTCTCGTCGGTCTGGGTCTATCCTGTGGTTGATGACGATATCGAGATCGAGGTGAACCCGGCGGATATCCGTATCGATACCTACCGCAGCTCAGGCGCGGGCGGACAGCATGTGAACACCACCGACTCGGCCGTGCGGATCACCCATGCGCCGACGGGGATCGTGGTGACGAGTTCGGAAAAGTCGGAGCACCAGAACCGCGACATTGCCATGAAGGCCCTGAAATCGCGGCTTTATCAGCTTGAGCTGGACCGCAGGAACGCGGCGATCAACGAAGCGCACGAGGCCAAGGGCGATGCGGGCTGGGGCAACCAGATCCGATCCTATGTTCTTCAGCCCTACCAGATGGTCAAGGATCTGCGCACCGGTGTCGAGACCAGTGACACCAAGGGCGTGCTTGACGGGGATCTGGACCCGTTCATGGCCGCGACGCTGGCGCTTAATGTGAGCGGGAAAAGCCGGGCTGAGGCGCAAGGCGAGGAGTGAGAGGCCCGCGACATGGAAGCGGCCCCTACATGAACAAGCGGGTCATTCTAAAAGTTTGAACATCGCTCTTGATACGCCATCGCGGTGAAAGGCACCGGTGACGGAAACGGTGCCGTTTTCCAGCACCCGCACCCGCAGATCATGAAACCCTTCCTTCTCGTCCCCACCGAAGTCTTGGTAATCGTCGGGGAAAACACTGGACGCCAATACGGATAGTTCGGGGTCCAGATGCGTGATCCGGGTATAGCCATCTTCAGATGTGCCGCGTCCGACATGGATGACGCTGCCATCAGGCTTGACCAGCAGGTTCTGCGTCGTTTCGTTTTCCATCACCTTGACCTGATGGACATCAAAGCTGCCATGGGAATAGAGACTGTCTGCGTCGGGGCGGTAAATCAACATGGCCAGCACGTCGCCTTCGTCGCTGCCGTTCAGCGCGAAGAATACTGTTTCGGTGTCGAACCCCGCGATCTGACGGACCGAGAGGCCCGAAAGGCCGCTTTTCTCTTCGATCAATCGTATGGCCTCATTGATCTCGGTCTCGTTGGTGTAGCTGGTGCCACCCGCGGGTTGGTCGGCATGGAAAAAAGGCCCAGGAAAGACTGTGAAACTGATCTTGCGTGGGTATCCTTGGCCGTCATTAAAAAGGTCGGGGAAATCCAAGTAATTTTTTTGATTCCTTGCAGGGAATTCCCGCATCTGCCGATACCTGCCATCATGGAACACGTGGGCAACATTGGAGTGAGGACCTCTTTCGACCGCGAGATAGCCGTTGGTGGCGTTGTGCAAGATTGGGTAGGCATTCGTACGGTGCAGAACCTGGGCTATTTCAGGCGGCCAATCCCACCGATCCTGTCGTCCCAGAATGGCGTGATAGCTTCGCCCGTAGCCTACGTGCATGAAGGCGTGCAATTCGCCGCCCTGCGTGGCGTAGAGTAAGGCGTCACGCACCCAGTTGTGTGAGACAGGGTCATAAAGATTGTGCGTCTCACCATCGGTGGTTTCACGCGACTTACTGATGGAAATCGCGTCACCTGTGAGAATTTCCGCCACATGGTAATCGTCGTTGCTTTTGCGCTCTTCTTTCGTAGGTGTTGGGAGTTTCACGGACTCTGGGTCTTGTCCGGTTTTGAGCATCCAGAGCTTCATTTCACCGTTGCGCCAGCCAAGCAGATAGTCGGTCGTCTGGTGATAGGCATGTGCGTATGAGATGGTGCTGTCATAGGGGAGAACCTTCGACCGTATTTCGGTCAAGCGTTCGGCCGGTGCAACCGTAGCGATTACCGCAAGACAGGTAGCAAGAGGTAGGGCGCATGCGTTATTTCCGCGCCAAGGGAAACGCACATGGAATGGAATGGCCATGCAATAACTCCTTTGAAATAATACGCTGAAGTTATCATCCGCCGAGTATTTGTCCATCTGCCGTGGCGACCCCACAGCAAGGGCAAAGGTGGTTTGGACCGGCCGGGCCGTGACATTGGTCGTCCATGGGCTTTATCAACGTGTAACGGCCTGCGTTTTGCGACGAGGGGCGCGACTAAAGGAGCTATGATGGACGATATTCTGAAACTCGGAGCGACCGAGCAACTTGACCGGATGGCGCGGGGGGATCTGACCGCCGAGACGCTGATGGCGGCGACGCTCGAGCGGATTGATGGCGTGAACGGTCTGTTCAACGCCGTGGTGTCCCTGCGCCCCGAGGATACGCTCATGGAGGCGGCGCGAGCGGCTGACAAGGCGGGACCGGGGGCGGCGTTGCATGGGCTTCCGGTCGCGATCAAGGATCTTGCGGATGCCGAAGGGCTGCCGACAAGCCAGGGGTCGCCTGTCTTTGCGGGTCAGATCGCGGCGCGTGATACGCTGCATGTCGCGCGGATGCGCGCGGCGGGCGCGATCATCATTGGCAAGACCAACACGCCGGAATTCGGGTTGGGCAGTCACACCTATAATCCGGTGCACGGGGCCACGGGAAACGCCTATGATCCGGCGCTGAGCTGTGGCGGCTCGTCGGGGGGGGCGGCGGTGGCGCTGGCGCACGGAATGGTGAGTGTCGCGGACGGCTCGGACATGATGGGGAGCCTGCGCAACCCGGCGGGGTGGAACAATGTCTACGGGATGCGCCCAAGTTGGGGCCGGGTGCCGGGAGAGCCGGGGACGGATGTCTATCTCCATCAGCTTTCGACCAATGGCCCGATGGCACGCACACCGCGCGATCTGGCGCTGCTCATGTCAGTGATGGAGGGGCGCGAACCGCGCTTTCCCCAAGGGTGGCCTTTTGCACCGGTTCTGCCACCCAAGGGGCAGGTGGCGGGCGTCCGCGTGGCATGGCTGGGCGATTGGGGCGGGGCGTGGCCCTTTGAAGAAGGTGTGCTTGATCTGTGTCGAAGCGCACTTGCCGGTTTCGGCGATATTGGTGTCGAGGTCGAGGCCCCGGTGGAGGCGCCGCACCCGCGCGAGGCGCTGTGGGAGGCATGGGTGACGTTGCGCGCTTTTGCCATCGCCGCGTCGATCGGTCCGTTGATGGACCGCGAAGACACCCGCGCACAGCTCAAGCCCGAAGCACTTTGGGAGGCCGAAACCGGCCTTGGCCTTATGGCGGCGGATGTGCAGCGCGCCAGCGAACTCAGGACCGGATGGTATCACCGGGCGCTGGAGCTTTTTGAGCGGTATGACGCGCTTGTCCTGCCGACAGCGCAAGTCTGGCCCTTTCCACTAAAGGAGGCATGGCCGCGCGCGATCGGTGGTCAGACGATGGACAGCTATCATCGTTGGATGGAGGTTGTTGTGCCGGCAAGCCTGATCGGATTGCCGGCGGTGGCTGTGCCAGCGGGATTCGGGGAACGGGGTATGCCCATGGGGTTACAGATCATCGGCGCGCCCGGTGCGGATCAGGCTGTGCTTGAGATTGCCGAAGCGTGGCATGGGGCGATGGGCCCGGCGACCCGAACCCCAGTCGCGTAAAGGTGATGCCGAGATAGATGTTTTCCGTTCGCCGGACCCTCGCTAGGCTTGGGTCACCAAGGGGCAATGGGACATCTGAGATGATTGAGAAGGAACCGGGGGTGCCGGATCTTGGCGAATTGCGGGCCGAGATGCTGGGTGAGGCGCTGCGGCGCGGTTGGCGGGATATGCGCCGGGCCCCGATATATGGGATCATGCTTGCCGGGGTCTGTGTGCTGTTTGGCTGGCTGATGATCTGGGTCACGCAAGCGACGGGGCAGACTTATTGGCTTATCTTCGCGGCAGTCGGATTTCCGCTCGTGGGGCCGTTCGCGGCGGTCGGATTATACGAGGTTTCTCACCGGCTCGAACAAGGAGAGCCGCTTGGGCTGCGCGCCGTGCTTGGGGTTGTATTGCAACAGGGGCGCCGACAATTGCCATCCCTGTGCGCGATCATCGTGATGGTGTTCATGTTCTGGGTCTTTTTGGCCCACATGATCTTTGCACTTTTCCTTGGTCTTTCGACAATGACCAATATTTCAACCGGTTATGACGTTTACCTCACCCGTGAGGGGGTGAGCATGTTGGCGGTTGGAAGCGTGGTGGGCGCGCTTTTCGCGCTGCTTATTTTCAATATCACGGTGATGGCGCTACCGATGCTTTTGGACCGCGAGGTTGATTTCGTCTCGGCCATGATCGCAAGTTTTCAGACGGTGCTGGGCAATCCGGTGCCGATGCTTCTTTGGGCGGCCCTGGTTGCGATCACAACCTTCGCGGCGATGCTTCCGGCGTTTGTCGGGCTGTTGGTGGTGTTGCCCCTTCTAGGGCATTCAAGCTGGCATCTTTACCGGCTTGCGGTGGACGCTGCGGAAGCTTGACTGGGCCACACCGGACAGAGTGACCTGCCCGGTGCGGTCTTAACACTCAGGATTCGCGGCCATGCGCCTTGAGCCGGGCGTGCAAGGTGCGGGCATCTGGGTGCCCGGCATCAAGGGCGAAGACATAGGCATGCGTCAGGAAAAAGCAGGAGGCATCGATGTCATTCGCGCTGTCGGCTGCCTCGGTATAGAGGCGCACCAACGCGGGTTTGTTCACCGGATCATGCGCGGCGATGAGGCGTGCGTCGAGGCCCGGCCCGCTCATTCCGCTGCTGTCCTCTGGCCACGATGTGCTTCGAACTTGCCGGCGACCCACGCGTGGAAGCAATGGGTCGGGCTGTCCATCACCGGTGAGAAACGTCCGCCATCGAAACCCGGCACATGGCGGCCCTTCTGCATCCCTTCGACCACGAAGACATCTTCCTCGAAAACGGTTTTCCAAAGCTGTGTGTTACGCGCGCGCAGGCCCTCGGGCGTGTCGGGCTGAGCGTAATAGAGGTGAATATGCTCGACCGTGCGCTCGGGCCCCTGCGGTTCGAGCACAATTGCGAAGGCGTGGTCGCGGTGTACACCCAGCAGGACATTGGGATAGACGGCGATATATTCCGCCTGTTCGTTCCATTTTTGGCCGACATCCTCGAAATCGGTGAAACGATCTCCGTTTTCGTCGGTAATCTGACGGTAGACCATGGTTCCCTGGCCGGAATAGGCGCCGGGTTCTTCGATATTGTAGTGATCTTCGAGGCGCGAATAGCTGTTGAGGCCGGGATGAACCCAAGGCAGGTGATAGCTTTCGCAATAGTTCTCGACGGCGAGCTTCCAGTTGGTCGCGACCTCGAGCGTGAAGGACGACGTCTCGCCGCCATGGTGCATGGGCTGGTCG
>Ga0102929_1002147_pt1 | contig 11731 bp, 11 predicted proteins | sample SalPonR1_B_D2_MG_FD_78510 | JGI IMG/M metagenome (GOLD analysis project Ga0102929, IMG submission 78510) | Salt pond soil microbial communities from South San Francisco under conditions of wetland restoration - Salt Pond MetaG R1_B_D2_MG | ecosystem: Environmental > Aquatic > Marine > Intertidal... | reverse complement strand
TCATGAACAATGAACACCGCCAGGATCATGTCGACCCAACCACTCCACCTGAAGCCTCAGGACGTCTGTGTCCTGCTCCAGCTCTCCCTCTCCCCCGGCGCGACGTTCCGGGAGCTCTCGGAGCGGATCGGCCTCAGCGTCGGCGAGGTGCACAACGCCACCAAGCGCCTCGAGGCTGCCCGCCTGTGCTCACCAACCGATCGGTCGGTGAATCGACGGGGGCTCCTCGAGTTTCTCTTGAGCGGGGTCCCGTACGCGTTCCCCGGCGAGCTCGGGACGGAGACGCGGGGGGTGCCTACGGCGCACTCGGGGCCCGCGATGCGCGATGAGTTCGACCCGGACCAGGTCGTGGTGTGGCCGAGCGCGTCAGGGAACGAGCGTGGGCTGAGCCTCGCCCCGCTCTGCCCCTCGGCCCCGGCCGTCGCGGGTCCCAATCCCGAGCTGTACCGGCTGCTGACGCTCGTGGACGCGCTCAGAATCGGGCGCGCGAGAGAGCGCGAGAGCGCGGGACGGATTCTGAGGGACGAGTTGGGACCAGATGGCACCTGACCACCCGACCCCCGAAAGCCCGAATCGAGGCACGCTGCTCGCGGTCGCCCGGGCCATAGAACCGCTGCTCGACGAGGTCGTTTTCGTGGGTGGCCAGGTCGCCGAACTGTTGATCACCGACCCGGCAGCCGTTCGAGTCCGGCCCACCACGGATGTCGATGTGATCGTGCGGACGACCACTCGTCTCGAGTACCGGAAGGTCGAGAAGCGGCTCGCGGCGCTCGGGCTGGCCAACGACCTGTCGGAGGGAGCGCCGGTGTGTCGCTGGAAGACGCCCCAGAAGCACCGCTTGGATGTCATGCCGGTGGATGGTTCGGTCCTCGGGTTCGCCAGTCGCTGGTATCCTCTGGCCGTCGAGACCGCGACCCGTGTTCGGCTGAGCGACGACGTTTCGATCAGCGTACCGTCCGCACCAGCCTACATAGCTACCAAGTGGGATGCGTACCTGGACCGGGGTGAGGGCGACTTGCTTGCAAGCCACGACCTCGAAGACGTCATCGCGGTGGTCGCGGGGCGGGCGGAAATCATCGATGAAGTGCGGGATGCCGACGACGGACTCCGGGCATGGTTGGCGCCGCGAGTCCGGGGAGTTCCTGGACGACGACCTCAACGAGTATGCCATCCGTGGCGCGCTGCCGGACGCGGCAGCCCTTCCGGAACTGCTCGACCGCGTCCGCAGCCGCTTCGAGCACCTGGCTCGTCCGAAGGGTTGATCAGGCCCCCCACCCTGCTTGCCCCACCTCGCCGCCCCCCTCCACACTGACCCACCCGCGGTCTTCGGCCCCTCAGGCCCCGGGCACAGGCGCCCCGTGCATCCGACGTGCGCCGATGTGCAACCACCCGGGGGCGTGAGCCGAGACCGCGTGATGATGAAGCGAGCCGCCCCGACCCCGGCCATGACCCTGGTCGTCTCCCCGGCCATCCTCCTGGCCGCCACGGCCGCACTCCTGGCTGCGCCCGGGACCCCCCTCTCAGCCCAGACGCCCGCCCAGAACGACAGCGCGGCGACCGCGGCCCGGGGCGACGACGCGCTCCCCCTCATCGCCACCCGCACCCTCGAGTTCACGACGGACGAGGGCACGTGGATCAACCTCGACCTCTCGCCCGACGGCGAGACGATCGTGTTCGAGCTGCTGGGCGACCTCTACACGCTTCCCGTGGAGGGCGGCGAGGCCACGCGCATCACCAGAGGCATGGCCTACGACATGCAGCCGGAGTACTCGCCCGACGGGTCCCACCTCGTGTTCGTGAGCGACCGCAACGGCTCCGAGAATCTCTGGATGGCGAATGCCGACGGCACGGACGCGCGGCCCCTGACGACGGGCGAGCGCGACAGCTACATGTCGCCGATCTGGACGCCGGACGGGGAGTACGTGATCGCGTCCGAGGGCTCCGACCTCCACCTGTGGCATGTGGACGGGGGCTCGGGCGTGCAGATCACGGGCAACGACGACGACCAGCCGAACCGGACACACTTCGGGCCGGCGTTCGGGGCGGACGAGGACTACCTCTGGCTCAACATCCGCGGTCCGCTGGGTGGCGGGCTTCCGGACGACTATGCCGACGGTGGGGCGGACAGCGGGGCCGGGGCCGGCGGCGGCGGCGACCCCCACCCCCACGACGAAATCCGCAGCTCGGCCCGCGAGGTCGGCGACTACCAGATCGCCCAGCTCGAGCGCGAGTCCGGGCGCATCCAGGTACGCACGCACGAGATGGAGGGCGCCTTCGGGGCGATGCCGAGCCCGGATGGGCGGTGGCTCGTCTACACCACGCGCCACGACGCCCGCCAGGCCATGAAGCTCCGTGACCTCGAGACGGGCGACGAGACGTGGCTGGTGATGGACGTCCAGCGCGACGAGAGCCAGGGTGGCAGCACACGCGACCGCGACGTCTACCCGAACTCGGCGTGGACGCCGGACTCCGAGGCGCTGATCACCTTCTTCGGCGGCAAGATCATGCGCGTCGAAGTGCCCTCGGGCGAGACCTCCGAGATCCCCTTCACCGCGCGGGTCGAGCAGGAGCTGGGGCCGCTGGTGAAGTTCGACTACCCGATCAACGACTCGACGCTGACCGTCTCGCAGATCCGTGGCGCCCGGCCCTCCCCGGACGGGAGCCGGCTGGTGTTCGCGGCGCTCGATCGGCTGTGGATCGCGGACCTGCCGGCCGACAACCGCGGCGGCCCCGGGGCTGCTGAGGGCGACGGCGACGACACCCACCCCACCCTCACCAACGCCCGGCGCCTCACTGAGGACGAGTGGGTCGAGCACAACCCGGTCTGGTCCGCGGACGGCGAGTGGATCGCCTACGTGACCTGGGACGACTCGATCGGGGGCGACATCTGGCGGGTCCCGGTTGGTGCGGGTGGGGCTGCCGATGCCGCCGGCGGCACACCCGAACGCCTCACCGCCCAGTCCGCCTTCTACGACAAGCTCTCCTACGACGCCACGGGCGAGCGCCTGATGGCCGTCCGCGGCTCACGCCTTCACCGCATGCGCACGCTGGAGGACTTCGGCGGCCACAGCGGCGCGGCGGAGCTCGAGTACGTGTGGCTGCCCGCGGAGGGCGGCGAGACCACGCGGAGCGCGTGGGTCGGTGGCGGCGCGACGCAGCAGGGGCGCAACCGCCCGCATGTCGGCCCCGACCCCGACCGGCTCTATGTCTGGAACGGCTCGGACGGGCTCATGTCGATGCGCTTCGACGGGACGGATCGGCGGAGTGTCGTGAAGGTCAGCGCCCCGGGCACGGGCGGCTCCAGCACGCCCGACGAGGTGGTGTTGTCGCCCGACGGACGCCGGGCCGTGGTGCGCGCCAACCGGAAGGTCTGGGTGGTGACGGTGCCGCCCGTCGGCGGCGAGGCGCCCACGGTCTCGGTGACCGGCTCGACCATGCCGGCGCGCGCGCTGACGGACATCGGCGGCGACTTCGTGGGGTGGAGCGCGGACGGGTCGGTGGCCCACTGGTCCATCGGGCGGAGCTACTTCCAGCACGACGTCGCGCTGGCCGACTCGCTGTTCGCGGCCGAGGAAGCGGCGGAGCGTGCCGAGGAGGCAGCCGAGGAAGAAGCCGACGAGCCGGACGAGCCGGACGAGCCCGAGGAGGAGGAAGCCGAAGCGTCGGACGATGACGAAGACCTGCCCGCCTACGAGCCCTTCCGCGCCGACGTCGAGATCGTCGTCGCGAAGGACAAGCCGGAGGGCCTGCTCGCGCTCACCAACGCCCGCCTCATCACCATGCGCGACCGCGAGGTGATCGAGCGCGGCGACCTCCTCATCCGCGACAACCGCATCGAGGCGATCGGCCCGAGCGGCACGCTCGACATCCCCGCCGGCACCGAGACGCGCGACATGTCCGGGCGCACCATCTACCCCGGGCTCGTGGACATCCACGCCCACGCCTGGGTGGCGTGGGGCGTGCACCGCGAGCAGGTCTCGCAGTTCATGGCGCAGCTGGCCTGGGGCGTCACCACGCAGCGTGACCCCCAGACGTCGTCCGAGGACATCGTCACCTACTCGGACCTCATGGAGACCGGCGAGCTGCTGGGCCCGCGCCTCTACTCGACCGGCCCGGGCGTGTTCAGCCGGGACCTGATCGGCAGCCTCGACGACGCCCGCGACGTCCTGCGCCGCTACTCCGACCACTACAACACGCTCACCATCAAGCAGTATCTGGCCGGTGACCGGAAGGTGCGGCAGTGGGTGATCATGGCGGCCCGCGAGCTCGGGCTGACCCCCACCACCGAGGGCGGCTCGAACTTCACCATGAACCTCACCCTCATGCAGGACGGCTACGCGGGGCTCGAGCACTCGCTGCCCATCAGCCCGCTGTATGACGACGTGCTGGAGCTCGGCGCGTTCAGCGGGCTCGTCTACACGCCCACGCTGGTCGTGGCGTACGGCGGGCCGTCGGGCCTGCAGTACTACCTCACCCGCGAGCCGCTGGACGAGATGGAGAAGCTCCGGCGGTTCACCCCGCACGACGAGATCGACAAGTGGCAGAGCACGACCTGGTATCGCGAAGACCAGTACGTGCACTTCCAGCAGGCCGAGCAGCTGAGGAAGTGGATGGAGCGTGGCGGTCAGCTCGGCCTCGGCTCGCACGGTGAGGTCCAGGGTCTCGGCACGCACTGGGAGCTGTGGATGATGGCCTCGGGCGGCATGGACCCGCACGACGCGCTGATCATGGCCACGCTGCAGAGCGCCGACGCCATCGGGCTCGACACCGACCTCGGCTCGCTCGAGCCCGGCAAGCTGGCCGACCTCCAGATCCTCCGCTCCAACCCGCTCGACGACATCCACAACTCGACCGACATCGAGTACGTAATGAAGAACGGGCGGCTCTACGAGGGGGATACGCTCGACGAGGTGTGGCCGCGACAGCAGGAGCTGCCGACGATGTGGTGGTGGCGGGTGGAGCCGGAGGGGAACTGATACTCGCTGCGTCGGGCCGTCCGGGCCTACCTTCCGGCCGTCTCCAGCTTCCCGTTACGCACTCGCGGCCGGAGCTTCACCAGGAACACACCCGGGTGCTCCGCGGCGATCTCGAGCAGACGCCGCGTGGCGCCGTCCGGAGCGCGCTTCCCCTGCTCCCACGCACGGATGGTCTCGGTGCTGACATTGAGCGCCGCGGCGAAGATCGGCTGCGAGAGCCCCAGCTGCTCGCGGATACCCCGGATTCCGGCCGCGTCGTAGTGCGGAGGAGGCTCGACCTCCGCGTCGGCGACCGTGAGCGTCACGGCGCGCGCCGGTTTGATCTCGCCTCGCTCGATGCGCAGCGCCTCGCCTGCCGATTCGAGCAGTCGCTCGCCAAAGGTGTGGCTGGACATCACGCCTCCCCGTCCAAGAGGCGTGCGAGTTGACGCAACTCGTTCTCTTCGGAGCGAGTCAGCGCGACCTTCTCGCCCTTCGGGTAGATGTCGAGGAGGTACACCCGCTGGCTCCTGTTCTTGAAGTAGTAGATCACACGCGTTCCCCCGCTCTTTCCCTCGCGACGACTCGGGCGGGCGAATCGCATCTTCCTGAAGCCGCCGGTCCGCTTCATCAGCGCCCCTCGGAAGGGGTCCGCGGCCAGGAGCAGTTCGATCGCGCGCCGGTCTTCTGCCGTGAGTAGCTTCCTTGCGGCCGCCTCGAACACGCGCGTCGACACGATTTCGATGAAGTACTCTGGTGTCTCCATTCATACACTAGTACTGAGTACCACCCCACACAAGTGTGAGCGGCGGTCGGGGCGGTACAGGGGTACGGTGGTCTCCGCCGTCCTGGACGGCGCTGGACGCGCGATGCACCGAAGCTGGTCGGCGCGGCGGGGCCCGAGGAGGCTCGAATGGGCCAGAGCATCGAATGCGAACAGGTCAGGGAGCTGCCGACGATGTGGTGGTAGCGGAACGTGACCCTGCGGACTCGTTCATGCGTGGGTACCTTGGAAGCATGATCTCCCGGCCCCACGACACGACCCCAGCGGCATGGACCGCGCAGAACGCCGCGCTGGACAGGATGGGCGGCGGCGCACGGGTCGAGGCCGCCATCGAGCTCAGTGAGGCCGTGCGCGAGATCCGCCTCCGCGGAATCGCCGACCGGAATCCCGAGCTGGATCGGCGAGGCGTCATTGCACGGCTGGTTCGCGAGGAGTACGGCGTCGAGCTTCCGGAATCGCTTTGACCTTCGCGGACTTCCTGAGGTGGGTCGTCGAGATTCTCGACGACGCTCGGGTTCCCTACATGCTGACGGGTTCGCTGGCCGCAGCCTACTACGCCACCCCCCGAGGCGCTCCGGTCCCACGGCCGGTTCAACGCCATCGACCCCGACTCGGCGTGGAAGGTCGATCTTCTCGTCCGAAAGAGGCGCCCCTTCAGCGAGACCGAGTTCGAGCGGCGGGGCGTAGCGACGCTGCTCGGGGTGGAGGTATCTGTCGCGAGCCTCGAGGACGTCGTGCTGTCCAAGCTCGAGTGGGCCTGGATTCCGAGTGGAAACGCGTCCAGCCCGACGCGGATGAATCGGGGAGCCGCGGGTAGCGCGATCCCCCGCCTCAATCGGATCGGCCCCGGGTGCGCTCAACCCCACCCCGTCCTGCCCGCGCATCTCTCCACTTGATCCTCCACCAACACGTTATTACGGTTGTTATAACTATGGTCTTCAGGAGATGCGGACATGACCAAGCAAACCACCATTCGAGCGATCGGAAACTCGGCCGGCACAACCATCCCCAAGCCGATGCTCGAGCGCTACCATCTGGGTGAAGGCGACGCCGTCCACCTGGTCGAGACCGAGGAGGGGATCCTGATCACGCCCTTCGATCCGGACTTCGAGGAAGCGATGGAGATCTATGCCGAGGGGGCCAAGCAGTATCGCAACGCGATGCGCGAGCTTGCCAAGTGACTGAACCAGGCGAGTGACTGAACCACGTTGGGTCTCCCCTGTCCACGTTCTTCGCATACACGCGGATCAGATCCAGGCTCATGGCGGCTCTCTCGGAGTTCGAGATCGAGGACTGCTGGACTCGGCGCTCGAACGCCCTCGCAGCCTCTTTCTCTACGAGCCCGAGTCCGACCTTCCCGCGCTCGCAGCTGCGTTCGGATTCGGACTCTCGAGCAATCATCCCTTCCTGGATGGCGACAAGCGCGTCGCCTTCCAGACCATGTACCTCTTTCTCGGGCTGAACGGCGTTCGGATCGACGCGCCGGAGGAAGAGGTGGTCGCCGTCATGGTGTCCCTTGCCAGCGGGAATCTCGATGAGCCGGGGCTCGCCGAGTGGCTCCGGCACCACATCTCTCCTCGCTGAGACGACGCTCCAGGCCATCAGCTCCCCCCGTAGAGTCGCTCGAGATCGATCACCTCGAGGTCGTCCCGCGTCTCGGCGACGTCCCGGACCTCCTCCGAGATCTCCGCCCCGAACAGAAGCAGCTTCGCTCCGGTCGCCCGAGACCCGAGGGCCTCCCTGGCCTCCTCCAGCCGGTGCAGGTGCCGTCCGGTCAGGCGCGCCCCCGCCCTGGCCTCGCCGATCGCGTGCACCGTGCGCTCCCCCGGGGGATCGTCGGCGTCGCCGGCGGCCACGACGTCGAGCTCCCGCTCCCCGCCGTCGGACAGAGCCACGGTGCTGGGCCCGACGTGCGCGGGCGATCCGCCGAGGGTCTCCTCGGAGGCGACGTGGGCCACCCAGTCCCGGGCCGCGACCTCGAAGGCGGGACCGACGACCTGGGAATCGAAGGTCGGGGTCAGCTCGCGCCAGAGGGCGTCCAGGTCGGCTCCGGGGCGAGCGAGCCGGGAGGCGTGGCGCCGGAGGATGGCGTAGTGGAAGCGGATGAGGGGATCGGCGGGGTGGTAGGTCGGACGGTTGCCGCGGAGCGGGTCCTCCACCCGATGGATCAGCTCGGTGGCGACGAGGGCGTCGACGATCGGAGTCAGGGAGGCACCGCTCACCTGCACGTAGCCGGTGAGTCTGCCGTGCGCCCGGTGCCCGGTCGCGACCCCGGCCAGCGTCGCGTGGTAGAGGTTCAGCTTCCGGGCCTTCGCCGTGGTCGGATCCTCGCTCAGCAGGAGCGGGACCTCGTTGAAGAGCGGTGCCGACGGGGACAGGACACGCTCCCGGATCCAGCGATCGAAGTCGCCCGGCCCGCCGGGCAGATCGGAGCTCGCCATCTCGCGGGCGTACGCCGCGACCCCACCGATCACCGCCCAGGTGCGGAAGGCGGTCGGGAGGTCGTCGATGCCGTGCAGTTCCCGCGCCCCACGGAGATCGAAGGGCGAGACCCGGAGATCGAGCCCCGCGCGCCCTCGGAGCGGGGCGGTACCGGAGAGCAGCCGCCGCATCACGCTGATGGCAGATCCACAGACCACGAGCCGCGCCCGACTCTCACCCCGGAGATCGCTCCCGGGACCGAAAGCACGCTGGAGCAGGGAGTCGAGTTCGGGGGTGTGCTCCAGCAGGTACGGAAATTCGTCCAGGACGACCACGCGCTCACGGTCACGTCCGATCCGGAGGAGCGCCGCCACTGCGTCGTCCCAGCTCTCGAGGGCCAGCGGGGCCGTGGCGCCCTCGAACCGGCCGAGCCGCTCTCCGAGATCCCGGAGCGCCTCTCCGCTCGACCCTCGGACCGCCCCGTAGTAGAAGCCGCCCGACCGCTCGGCCAGCGCCGACAGCAGAAATGACTTCCCTACACGCCGGCGCCCCCAGACGATGCCGAGCGTCGCCTGCTCGATACCGCTCTCGGCAAACCTGACGAGCCGCTCCCATTCGGTTCGGCGGCCGACCATCTCGGAAGGTCGATCGGGGGTCATCTCGGTTCCGGGTCGGGGATCCAGAATTCACTCGGGTACACTTTAGTAAAGTATACTTGAATGACTTTCGCCCCTTCGCAAGGCCCCTCCCTACTCCGCAAACATCTCCTGCAGAGTCCGAAGCACCTTCGTCATCGTCGCCGGTGTGATACGGCCCAGCCTCTTCACCAGACGACGACGATCGATCGTCCTGATCTGGTCCAGGACGATGTTCCCGTGCCTTTTCTGAAAACGGCACGGGGTTCTGAATGGATACGCGTACCCCCCTGTGGTGAGCGGTGCCACAAGGAACGTTGAAAGGTGCTGATTCAGGTCGTCCGGAGAGACGACGACGCACGGTCGAGTCTTCCTGATCTCGCGTCCGATGGTCGGATCAAGCGAGATCAGATAGACGTCGCCACGCTTCGGCCCTTTCACCGCTTCTACCACTGCCAATCCGCTTCATCGAATTCTGTCGGGATGAACGGATCGTCGGAGGACGCATGACTCGACGCGAGACGCGCGGCGGCCTCCGACCAGCCAACGCGGCGATTCTCGACCCGCTCGATCATGAGTCCCTCTGGCGCCAGCCTCAGCTCTACCTCTTCTCCAAGGTCAGCCTCTTCGAGAAGGGGCTTGGGAATCCGAATACCTTGAGAGTTGCCGATTCGTACGATCTTGGTCTTCACGGAGCCTCCAGGGATGGTGTAATTACAATGTACCCACCCTCCGTATGCTCCGGAAGTGCGACGTGCGCGCCTCCCGGCTCAGCCGTCCGCGGCCAAAGCCGGGCGGCAGTTCGTGTAGCGAGCGACATCCTCAAGCGTGAGTTCTCCGGCGCCGGTGAGTGATTCCTACGAGCGTGGACGTGCCCCAATCGCGAAACGCTGATCTCCGTCGCCCGGGTGATCGAGCCACTCCTCCAGGAAATCGTGTTCGTCGGCGGCCAGGTTGCGGAGCTCCTGATCATGGAGCGTCGGGCCGAGTCTGTGGGGGTCAGGTCACCTATCTGGCCCACGTCTGATTGGCGATAGTACAATGCGTACGGAAATCGATCGAGCAGTGCCCTGCGACGTCCAACGGCGACCTCGGGAAACGTCTGCAGGCACTCGGATGCTCAGGCCTGACCGACTCACGCGCGACCCTTCCAGTAGGTAGGGGCAGTAGCCAGGGCGACGGCGGAGATGCATCACGGCCTGAACCCAGATGGTCTCGCCGTCCTCTCGGTACACGACTCCGAACGGGAATCGCTGACACAGCAGACGCCGATACGGGGAATCCAGCGGACTGCCCAGGGCGGGATTCTCGCCCAGCAACCTGAGGACCCGCTCCACTTCGGCCATGAACTCGCGGCCGAGCCCTGGCGCCTTGTCCTCGTAGAAGCCGATCGCCTCGCCGAACTCGGCGAGGGCCTCGGGATGGAGTCCGACTACCACCCGAACCGGGTGCGGATCGTGGTGAGCGCATCCTCGAGCGGGATCGCCTCCACGGCGCCCGAGACGAGCTCCGCGTCGCGACGACGCACCTCGGCAATCCAGGCTGCCTCGATCTCGGCGTCCTCATCGAGGCTCGCGACCAGGCGTTCGGCAAGGCGCGCGCGCTGCTCGAGCGGAAGCTTCATCAGCTCACATTCGATCTGCTCGATGGTCATCCAGCCTCTCTCGTCCGAAGTACCCTTCCCTCACACCAAGATACCCACCCACGGGCCAGCGTGCTCCTCCAGGTTCCCGATAAGAGGTCGATCTCCGCTGCGCGCGGCAATGATCGGATCGGCCCGGACTTCGTTCCGCCTCCGAAATGACACCTCGGACGGGGCTCAAGCGCCCGGTCACATCGGCTCAGCCCCCCTCGCCCTGCCGTGCCGCCCGCTCCAGCAGGATCTGCATCGTCCCCCGCGCCGCCGTCTCCGCCACCTCGCGAATGAGCGCGCGCGGGGTGGTGTCGCCCACCTCGTAGACCATGCCGGGCGCCTGGTACTCGCGCCACGCCCAGTCGCGTGAGACCACCCCGTACCCTCCGTCCGAGGGGTCGTCCTCCAGCTCGTAGTCGGGAAGCGAGGCGCGGATGTGATCGATCCAGGGATCCAGCACGTCGGCGGGCCGGGTCTCGAGGGCGCGGTCCAGGGTGTAGAAGACGTCCCGGCGCGTGGAGTGGAAGTCGGCGAAGAACCACAGCTCCGATCCCTCGGGCGCGAGGATCCGCGCCATCTCGTCGCGGACGGCCCGGGTCTCGGGCTGATGGAACGCCACCCAATCGCGGTTCAGGTCGACGCCCCCGGTGTTGTGTCGCCAGTGCCCGAGGTCGACGCCGTCGGGGTTCATGAGGGGCACGACATGGATCCGGAAGGTGCGTCGGAAGTCCTGCGCCAGCTGGGAGTCGCCGAGCATCTCCGCAATGAACGGCTCCAGCGCCCGCGTACCCGTGACCTCGGGCGGATGCTGACGGCTGATGAAGAGCACGTGCCGCCGCGCCTCCGGGGCCCCGGCGTCGAGCATGTGGAGGGGTCGCCCGAGCGGGGTCGTGGCGATCGTGCGCCGATCGACGCCCTCCCGCATCGCCAGCGACTCCGTCCACGCGTCGAACCAGGCCGACGTGCGCATCTCCTGGCCGGCCACGTGCAGCGTGTCGGGGCCGACCGGGAGCCGGAGGATCGCGTCGTTCGTGACCGAGTCGATGCGCACCGCCGAGGGGTCGAGGAGCGCCCACTCCGACGAGCCCGCCCTACGCACCTTGGGTCGGTACCGATGCCGACTCGCGTCGTAGGTCAGGCGTACGGTGACCGTATCCGGCTCCGGCGCCCACACCCGGAACGCGTACCAGGCGCTGCCGTTGATCGGCGCGTTCTCGGGGGCGATCCGGAGGGCCAGCACCGAATCCCCCTCCGCGCTCGCCTCGGAGAAGCGCCCGCCGGCGAAGTCGTTGGTCACCGTGAC
>Ga0102929_1002142_pt1 | contig 11739 bp, 11 predicted proteins | sample SalPonR1_B_D2_MG_FD_78510 | JGI IMG/M metagenome (GOLD analysis project Ga0102929, IMG submission 78510) | Salt pond soil microbial communities from South San Francisco under conditions of wetland restoration - Salt Pond MetaG R1_B_D2_MG | ecosystem: Environmental > Aquatic > Marine > Intertidal... | reverse complement strand
TTCAAAGGAGATGAAAATGTTGAAAATGAGTCAACCTGACCAGGTACCGGTGGGAAAGCTCTCTCCTGAATTACTTCAAAGCCTGGTCCTGTCCCTTTCCGGAGCAAAACGTCCTGAAGTAGTGGTAGGACCGGAAATAGGGGAGGACGCTGCAGTTATAGACCTCTCTGAAATCAGGGGCTATCTTGTTGTAGCATCTGATCCCGTTGTAGGAGCTTCAGCGGGAGCAGGTAAACTTCTTGTTACCGTAAATGTCAATGATGTGGCCTGCAAGGGTGCAGACCCTGCCTATTTCATGGTTACTCTGCTGAGTCCTCAGTCCAGGGGCCTGTCATTTGTGGATGATGTAATGAAAGAGATTGATCAAGCCTGTAGGAACTACAATATATCCATCGTTGGAGGACATACAGAAATTACAGATCGATACGATCATCCTGTGATCTCTGGAACTATGATAGGAGTCGCTTCCTCCAGTTACAGCGCAGGAAGTATCAGGCCAAAAGATGTAGTATTAATGACGCGCCATGCCGCACTGGAAGGAATGTCTATTCTTGGGAATGACCGTCCAGACCTGCTTGCTGAATGCCTTGTTCCGGAAGAGATAGCAGAGGTAGCCAGCTGGTCAGAGGATCTTTGTATTTATCCGGAATCTCTTCTGGTGCGTGATCTGGCAAAATACATGCACGATCCTACAGAGGGAGGAGTTCTGGGAGGCATAACAGAGGTTGGCAGGTCCTGCGGTCTGGGATTTGATCTGTATTCCAGCACTGTTCCAGTTCACCATCTTACCGGAAAGGCTGCAGAATGTCTGGATTTTGACCCCGGACACATGATCTCATCAGGGGTCCTTCTTGCTGTGCTGGATCCTGAAAAGGGAGAAGAAGCTTTACAACGGTTTCGAAAAGAAGGAATAGAGGCAGAGATAATAGGAGAGTTCACGGAAGGCCGGGGGAATGTCCCTTTTTCTGCAAAAGAAGAACTATGGAGGGTTCTGGATATTGATCTTTCAGGTCAGGAAGGAACAAAAGAATGAAAAAAGATATCTATCGGAAAAGGTTGAATTCTCTGAGGGAAAAAATGAAGGAGGAAGGTACTGACGCATTTTTTGTCTATGTCAATGAAGGATACAACTGGGAGAATGCCTATTATCTCTCGGGGTTCAGGGGGACGAGCTGTTCACTCCTTTTGACATCGGAGAGAGAATATCTTGTCACTGATGGTAGATATTTACAGCAGGCAAATGATCAGTCTGATTTTAAGGTGGTTGACCAGGGTAAAAAAGGTATGGCCAGTGCACTGCTGGAGCTTATTCTGGAAATAGGGCCCAAGTGTACTGGCTTTGAAGGAGACCGTGTTCCAGAGAGCTTCTTTCGAAAACTTCAAAGACCTGAGTTGAAATGGAAAGATCTCTCCCATGTTCTTCCACATCTTCGTCGGTTCAAGGATGAAAGTGAAATAGAGAACATAGGGGTTGCTGCAGATATTGCATCCCGGGCATTTGAAAAGACCCTTGAAGCTGTCTGTGAGGGTATCAGTGAAAGCAGTTTCTCCAATCTTCTTGAATACAACGTCAGGGAGGCGGGTGCAGAATGTGGCTGGCCGGGACATGGCTTTGTTGTAGTGTCGGGGGAAAGGTCATCCATGCCTCATGGTGCTCCTACCGGGAAGAAGATCATGTCAGGTGAATGGGTAACAGTCGATTTTGGTGCTACATACAACGGATATATTTCTGATATAACAAGAAACTTTGTCATCGGGAGACCAGCTAACAAGATGATAGAACTCCACGATCTTGTTATCCGGGCGCATGAAGAAGCTGCAGCTTTATTGAGGCCCGGAGTAAAATGCAGTGATATCGATTCAGTCGCGCGTAGTATTATAAGCGAGGCAGGTTATGGCGGGTTTTTCAACCATGGACTGGGTCACGGGATCGGCCTCGAGATACACGAAAGGCCAAGACTCTCTTCTGCTTCGGAGGATGTTCTTTATCCCGGGGATGTTGTAACAGTTGAACCGGGAATATACATCCAGGGATTGGGCGGAGTGCGAATTGAAGACGATTATCTTGTAACTCCAGAGGGAGCAGATTGTCTAACCGGAAAGTTAAAAAGGAGAATGGTTTCTATTTAAGGAAACAGGCGGGGAATAAAGAGTTCTGTTCTGTTGTGTTGCTCTGCTGAAATGATTATAATATTAAAGTAAGCCAGAGCAGTATAATATTAGGGAGGTATGTGAAATGGACAAATATCGTTGCACTGTTTGCGGTTATATCTACGATCCTGCCGAAGGAGATCCTGATAACGGAGTAGAGCCGGGTACTGCCTGGGAAGATGTCCCCGAAGACTGGCTTTGTCCTGTATGTGCAGTAGGAAAGGATATGTTTGAGCCGGAATAGTAAAAGGTCCCGCTTACTTTGAACAGGGCTGATCCCAAAGGACAGCCCTGTTCTCGTTGAAAGAACGGTATTCTGGATTTTGGAAAAAGAAGGCTTCTCATGTCAAGATCTCTAACTTTGGCTCTAATTATTTTTACAGTAGTTTTTCATGCAGCCTGTCCAGCAACCGGTATGTCATCCTACAGTTTGACTGACACTGTTGTTGCAGGCATGGATCCTAAATTCAGACCTTTTTCCTTTAAAACAGCAGATAAAAAAATTGCAGGTTTTGATGTGGATTACCTCAGCTATCTTGCCGGAAGAGCAGGAATAAAGCTCAGGATAGTAGAGGTGCCCTATGACGATCTTTTAGCTTCTGTCTCCGGGGACAGGATCCAGATAGCCTTTGTGGGTATGTCAGATATTAACCTGGAAAACAGTAGACTTACCCTTTCGCAAGAATACTACATTATACCCGATGCAGCTGTTACAAATTTAAAGAATAAACAGATAGAGACCATCAAGGACCTTTCCGGAAGAACTGTCTCCGTACTGAGTGATACAATAGAGGAAAGGTTTCTTCCTTCTATTGTATCCTGCAACATCCTGTCCAGTCGAAAGGCCACTGTTGTGCTGGATAAAGTCCTTACGGGCAAAGCTGATGTTGCTTTTCTTGACTGGGGACTTTCCCGGGATCTCCTCCGCTATGATCAGAATTATATTGGGAAATTAAAGATTGCCTTTGAGGTAAGAATACCTTGTAAGGGTATGGTTATGGCCATTGCAAAAGATAATGTTGATCTTTTGAGAATTATTAACGAGGGGATAGAGGAACTGTCAGGTAATGGCATCATGGAAATGCTTGAAAAAAAATGGTTCAGAAATGAGCCGGATGGACTGCCTGATTCCTTTGTTACCGGCTCCCTTCAATAAGATGTCCTGGATATTCTCAGACTGAAATTCTGAGGTTGTTGCTTACAATGGGTATTGTTTAAGCAGCTATCTCATATTTAAACGAAAGGAAGGACAAGATGAGCAAAAACTGGTTATCACGTTTTTTAAAAGAAGCATGGATATGGTTCAGAGCTTTTTCTTTCGGAGTTTTTATCGATAAAAGGATGGCAGTAGTTAGAAAAGAAGCCTATGACGAATACGATAATCTTCTTCTGCTTTTGTACAGTGACTTCCTTGGTATACCCAACCCTATCTCATATTACATGCTGGAACTTCTTCCTTATCTTGCAGATGAGATGGAACCATGGGAGCGTAGGATTCAGAACAGGAAATTTATCGCGCCAGAAAAAGCTGCGCAGTATGACTTTGACTAAGGAGATATGAAATGACAGACAATACTAAAAAATTCATTTTTTTTGGAGGAAAGGGCGGAACTGGCAAAACTACCTGTGCTGGTGCTTACGCGCTCAAGAAGTCCAGGGAGGGTAAAAATGTACTTGTTGTATCCACAGATCCCGCTCATTCCCTTGCTGACGCTTTTGGCAAGGACATAGGTTCTGAAATAGTTCAGCTCACTGACAGGCTCTGGGGACTGGAGATAGATGCTGAACTCGAAGCAAAAAAATACATGAAAAGTATACAGGATCAGATGCTGAATATTGTCAGTGCAGGAATAGTTGAGGAAATAAAAAAACAGCTTGAGATTGCCTATATGTCACCAGGAGCAGAGGAAGCAGCCATATTTGACAAGTTCATAGAGGTTATGCGCATGGCTGGAAATTCTTATGACATGATAGTCTTTGATACCGCACCAACAGGTCATACCCTGCGTCTCCTGACACTTCCGGAGATCCTTGGAGCCTGGATAGAGCATCTGATCAACAGGCATGAAAAGTCAAGACAACTGATGAAAATGTCGGCTCGGTATGATGAGATTCTCAAAAAGAAACTTGAGGACGATCCCATAATACAGATACTGAACAAAAGGAAAGAACAGTTCAGTTTCGGACGTAAGATGATGACAGATCCGGAGCTGACGGAGTTCTACTTTGTCCTTAACGCGGAAAAGATGCCAATACTGGAGACGGAAAGGGCTATAAAGTTCTTTGGCAGGTTTTCCATTCCTGTTGGTGGGATAGTAGTGAACAAGATAATACCGAAAGAGGCTGGAGACTTTTTTGAGAAGAGGAGACAAGCCCAGGAAAACTATCTCGAGGATATTAAAAGCAGATTTGGACAATATCGCATAATACAATTGCCCATGCTTGATTCCGATATTCAGGGAATGAAAGAGATAAGCAACGTCGCAGATATTTTTGAATCACTTGATTAAAAAGAGAAATCCCAGTTCTGGTGACACCTTCTACAGGTTGTTTTCAAGAAGGATAGTGCCGGCCCGGGTCAGTTCGTCCTGACTCAGGCTGGTGCTTTCTATACATAAAACCCTTTCTTTTCCTGCATCAATAGCAAGGGCTTTTCCTATATAAGGGTATACTTCCAGAAGAGCTCTGTGCCCCGAAATTACAAGAGTCTCATAGGTCGCTCCAAAACCGAGAGGCCTGTCGTCAGTTTTTATATCTCCGGATGGTATGTAGAGTGGGCCAGGACCAGGGCCTTTAAATAAATGGACAGTCATTGTTTCAGTAGTCCCTGTTCTTGTCATAACCGCCATTTCCCATGAGCCGTAATTTCCTGAAGGGGCATTGAATTCCTTCAGAACCCTCTCAGTAATCTTCCATCCTTCGATATCGGATATTGAGCTAAGAGAAAACTTATTCTGTTCAGCTTGCAGAGGTGAAAGGGCAAACAGCAGGATAATAAAAGCTGTAAATACATATTTTTTCAAGTAAATCCCTCCATTTATCATCCTGATTCTACAATTTATCAGTATGTCTCTTTAAAACAAGACAAGACCATGGATATGAGTTTATCCTATATGTAAAAACCTTTCAAGATATAATGACCTCTGTGTATGCCATTGTGCCTCAAATCAGTTAAAAAGTATGCGTTAACTGTACATTTGTTCTATAATATGTTTTCTGGAACAGCATAATCATAAATTTGCAGGTGTTTTTGGAGGTTTAATCCGCATGACAAGCTTTGCTCTTAAGGTATATGGATGTCAGATGAACGTTTATGACTCCGATAAAATTCGAACATCCCTTGTTAACAAAGGATGGAAGGAAGTAAATGAAGATAAAGCTGATATTGTTATCTACAACGGTTGCAGCATAAGGCAGAAAGCCGAACACAAAGTATGGAGTCATCTTGGAAGGCACAGGGAAAGATGGGAGAAAGAATCCCGACCACTGGTGGCTGTCACCGGTTGTATTGCCCAGAATACCGGAGAAAGCATGATGGAAAGATTTCCCTGGGTAAAGCTTATATCCGGCCCAAGGCATATAGGTTACCTCCCTTCTGCTCTGGAAAAGGTCCTCTCTGGTGGAGATGAGATAAAACTTCTTGACGATGGAAGATCCTTCGACGATCTCCATGAGTTCCCTCTTGAGAGAGAGACTCCCTGGAAAGCTTTTGTAACTATTGCCCATGGTTGTGACAATTACTGTACATACTGTATAGTCCCCTTTGTCAGGGGAAGGTTTCTCTCCAGAGAACCCTCTGATATCATGACAGAAGTGAATGCTCTTGTAAAAAGCGGAGTAAAGGAAGTAACTCTTCTCGGACAGAACGTGAACAGTTACGGTACTGATTTTCCCAGTGGGTACAGATTTTCAGACCTTCTCGCTGATTTATCTAATAACAGGGATCTGAAACGTCTCCGTTTTGTCACATCCCATCCTAAAGACTTTACCCGGGATATTGTTGATGTAATGAAGGAAAAATCCGTAATATGTCCCTCAATAAATCTCCCCATCCAGTCTGGAAGTGACAGGATACTGAAAAGGATGAACAGGAAATATACTTTTGAGGAATATGCTGAAACAGTATCCATAATAAGAGGGAATTTGCCAGAGTGTGGTCTCACAAGTGACCTTATTGTAGGGTTTCCCGGTGAGACAGAAGAAGATTTCAGGGAATCCCTTAAAGCCATAGAGACTTTTCGATATGACCAGGTACATACTGCAGCTTATTCTCCCAGAGAAGGTACAGCTGCTGCACGAATGGAGGACCAGGTACCGGACCAGGTCAAAAAGGAAAGGCTTGCTATCGTAAATGAGAGGCAGGCCGAGATAGCACTGGAGATAAACCGTAACCTTGAGGGTCGGGAATTCATTATACTTGTGGATGCTATCGCAGAAAAAGGAGGAGCGCATCTGCTCCAGGGGAGGACAACTACGGACAAGGTGGTTATTCTTGAAGGTCCTTCTGACCTTAAAGGTTCACTTGTCAGGGTTCGGATCAAAAAAGCTGAATACTGGTGCCTCAGGGGTGAGTTAATTGAAGTTGTTCCTGATGAAAAGATCTGACAGGGGGGCGGAGAAAAATGTCCTTTAGATCGAAAAGGGGTCTTTTATTTCTTGCAGGAGGAATATTCTGCTTTGTTGCCGCGACAGTAATAGTATCTTTCTTCTCCGGCAGCCCTGAAGATGAGCCAACAGCCAAGGCAGGTCCTTTGCCTTCTTTTACTGCAGAGGAAAAGAAAAAGCTTCCTGAAAAGAACATTGAAAGCGAACCCTGGGTTATCTACATTACTGGAGAGGTCAGACATCCCGGGATCTACGAGTTAGAGCCTGATTCAAGACTGTACCAGGCTGTGGAAAAAGCAGGAGGACTCCTTGCTGAAGCTGACCGTACAGGTGTAAATCTAGCCCGCAGGCTTGAAGATGGCTGTCATGTTCATGTCCCGGGAAGATCTGAAAAAAGTGTGGAAATAGAAACCTTTGTGCCAGAAAGTCATCAGAGTACTTCTGTTGAAACAGATTCAGTTCAGGTGGAAAATTCCCGTTCCTCTTCCGTATCTACTCAGAACTGCAGGATCGATATTAATAGCGCAGGGCCTGATGCCCTTCAGGATCTTGTGGGAATCGGCCCCGTAACTGCAGAAAAGATAATAGACTACAGGCGAAAACACGGAAAATTCAACGTAATAAACGAACTTATCAGGATAAAAGGCATAGGAGAAAAGAAACTTGAGCAGATAAGACCCTTTATATATGCAGGTCCATGAAAACTCCTCTTGCTGATTCTCCGGCCCTGTTCGTGTTCCTGTCATGTGTAACAGCACTGTTTCTGTGGGACCTGGATATATTACCGGGAGTTATTCCTCTTGTTTCGGTACTTGTATCAGCAGGGTCCATGATGCTTTTTTCCTGCAAAACAGAACCTTCATGGTTCAGGGTGTTTTTCCTGATCCTGTTTTTGTCTTTTGTCCTTCCTCTGGGTCTGCTTCATAACATTGGAAAGGACAATATCCCTGAGGGATTCGCAGTACTAAAGGCAAAAGTCATCGACGAAAGGCCCTGGGGATCCAGAAGAGTCACTGTAATAGAAGACAGTGGCACCAGATATCTTTTGAGGATGGATCCTGGTCAGGTTTTCAGGCCCGGTGACATTCTTGACATAAAAGGGCCGGTTATGCCCCTTGAAAGTCCCCGGAAGGGCAGCGATTTTAACGAGAAAAGGTACTGGAAGGCAAGGGGAATAGATGCTCAGATAGTGCCTTATGAAATTTCCAGAAACAGAGAAGACGCAAAATCTGGTATTGCATCATGGAGAAGTGTTCTGAGGACAAGGATAGACACAGATCTGTCGGATCCTCTCAGAAGTTACATTCTTGCCTCCTGGTTAGGTGCAAAGGATCCTGTTCTTCGAGAAAAACATTCCCGGTGGGGGACATCCCACCTTCTTGCTGTCTCTGGATTTCATGTCGGCCTTGTAGCCGGAATTGCCTTTCTCTTGTTCAGAAGGTTGCGCTACAGGGCAATATTAATTTCTCTGGTCATATGGCTGTATGTACTTTTAACAGGATTTCATGCCAGTGCTTTCAGGGCGGGAATAATGTTACAGATGGTTCTTATAGGTGAAATATTTCGTCGTCCTGTTTCGGGTATCAATTCTGTCTGTGTTGCCGCTACTCTTATGTTGCTATATAATCCGTGGTATTTCTGGGATATAGGCTGGAGGCTCTCTGTTAGTGCTGTGCTGTCCCTTGTATCCTTCAGTAGACTTGTCAGGTCTACAAGGCTGAGGATAGCTGTGAGTCCAGTGATCTGGACCACGACATATCCTCTGGTCTCGTCAGTTTTTGGAGCAGTGCCTCTGGCTGGACTATTTGTAAATATCATATCAGTGCCGGCATTTGCCTTTATTCTTCCAGCCATCGCTTTTTGTGCTCTCGTGGCTTTGTCCGGCATGCCTTTTTCCGGTGTAGCTGTTAACACCGCAAATTACGTGCTTTCAGGGTGGGAGCAATTATGCAACTTTATAGCTTTGCTGGTTCCCTACGGAATAGAATGGTCTCTTCCCTTTGCTGTAATTGCTTTAAATTCTGGATGTTTAATGCTCCTGAGGGCCATCAACGTACCATGGTCCAGGGTTCTGATCTTTATTCTGGCAGGAAATATTATTGTTCCTTTCATTTCAGCTACTGTTGTGGTGTAATATTGTTCTGGCTGTTTTTACCATAGATAAAGTGTGGAGGTCTTGAAATTGCTCCTTGTTATTGATGCAGGGAATACAAATACTTCTATAGGAATATTTAAAGGAGAGGAACTGGTAAAACACTGGAGACTTATGTCGAGAGTGCATACCTCTGACGAAATAGGGATATACCTTCTGAACCTTTTAAGTAATTCTTCGATAAACCCTTCCGAGATAGATGGAGCAATACTTTCCAGTGTCGTACCTCCCCTTGATTCAGCATTCAGTGAGGGAATAGAATCATATTTTGGTGTTCAGAGCCTGAAGGTAAACTATAAAATGGACCTGGGGATAGAAATAAAGTACCTCGTACCTCACGAAGTGGGTGCAGACAGGCTGGTAAATTCTGTTGCAGGAGTACACAAGTACGGGAAACCCCTGATAGTTGTTGATTTTGGTACCGCAATAACCCTTGATGTTATATCTGAAGATGGAGCCTATCTTGGAGGTACTATCTCTGCCGGTATTGAATCCGGAATGGATGCACTTTTCGGCAAAACCGCCCAGCTTCCAAAAGTAGGTTTTGAGAAGCCTGAAAGTGTTATAGGACGGACAACAATGGATTCGATAAAGGCTGGTATAATTTATGGAAATGTGGGTCTTGTGGATTACCTTGTAAAGTTAGCCTGGAAAGAACTTGGATACAAAACAGCCGTTATAGCAACTGGTGGTCATGCCGGAAACATAGCCAGTCTTTCCGAAACAATTGATACTGCAGATCCATACATCACGCTCGAGGGGCTGAGGATCATTTTCGATCGCAACTGCAGGTAATCCTCTGCAATTCTCAGCTGATGCTTTAAAATAACCCAAAGGGGAAGAAATGTGATCCAGAAAGAAGATAAATTGATTTTTGAGAATAAGACTGGAGGAGTTACAACTGCAAACCCTGTATGGCTTGCTCCTCTGGCCGGTATAACCAATCACCCTGTAAGGAAGTTTTTCAGGAGACTTGGTGCTGGCCTCGTCCACACCGAGATGGTGAGTTGTGCAGGTCTGACAAGGGGGATGGGTAAAACTACAAGAATGCTTGATTTCTCTGAAGAAGAGATCCCTCTTGTTCTCCAGCTTTTTGCCGGAGACACAAAGACCCTTATCGAGGGAGTTGAGATAGCAGTTTCAGGGAGACCCTTTGCAGCCCTTGGAATTAACATGGCCTGTCCCATGCCAAAGGTGAGAAAAAAAGGTGCAGGTGCAGCTCTTCTTTATAAACCGGATCTTGCCTTTGAAATGATAAGGGAGATTAAAGGAAAAAATATACCTGTATGGGTCAAGATAAGGAAATGTCCAGAGGGACATCCTCTTGGGACTTTGAAATTCTGTGAAGGTCTTCTAAAGGCCGGAGCTTCCCATATTACTATTCACGGAAGGACTCCATCCCAGAGATACGAGGGGAGGTCCGACAGAAGGCTGATAGAAGAGGCTGCTAAGGTTTTTCGCAGCAGAATAAGCGCCAGCGGTGATATTTTCAGCCCTGAAGATGTAATTCATTTCCTCGGGAAAGGATGTTCCGCTGTATTTATCGCAAGAGGAGCACTCAAGGATCCCTTTATCTTTCCGAAATCCCTGAAGAGGCTTGGTTATAATGTTCCGGAAGATCTCGCGGACCCGGATCCTTCACTTCAGATGCAATATCTGATAGAACTCGGGAATGACCTTTATTACTGTTACGGAGATAGATTCACCGACGTTATGGTTAAAAAGATCATGTCGGGCATGTTCAAGAGTATCCCCGGGATAAACTCTTTCAGAAGGGATGCGGCCGGAATGCACGGATGGACGGATCTGAGAATACTGCTAAAGAATACATTTACTATTTCCGAAAGGAGAATTATTTAATGTCAAAGCAAACAGTAAACGATGAGATCCAGTCAATGCCCGAGGAGGAGATTCTCAAGCAGAGGCTGGACAAACTGAACAGGCTGAAAGAGGAAGAGGATTATAATCCTTTTGTTATAGACAAGTGGGATCATAAACATTCTGTCTCATGGATAAGAGAAAACTATTCTCATCTCGAGGCTGACCAGGGTGATGAGTCAGTTATGCTCAGCACAGCAGGAAGGATCATAACCCTCAGAAAGCACGGTAAGGCTACCTTTGCCAACATGGCCGACGAAGAGGGTACTATACAGCTTTACTTTCAGTTCAACGCTATGGGCGAGGATAATTACAAATTTATAAAAAAGTGGCTTGATACCGGTGATATAGTCGGAGTAAAGGGAAATCCTTTCTGTACAAGACGGGGAGAATTGACGGTGTTCGTAAAGGAGTGTGTCCTTTTATCAAAGGCGCTGAGGCCACTGCCCGAGAAGTGGCATGGCCTGAGGGATATTGAAACGAGATACAGGCAGAGATATGTAGATACCATTGCCAATCCAGAAGTAAGGGATGTTTTCCGAAAGAGGGCGAAGATCATCCAGGCTTTCCGTAATGTCCTTGAAAGTCACGGCACCCTTGAAGTTGAAACTCCTGTCCTGTCCCTCATAGCAGGTGGAGCCAATGCCAAGCCCTTCGAGACCTACCACAATGCCCTTGGCACCCAGATGTACATGAGAATTGCTACCGAACTTTATCTCAAAAGACTCATTGTTGGCATGTTCGGAAGGGTATACGAGATTGCTAAAAACTTCAGGAATGAAGGAATAGATCTGATGCACAACCCCGAGTTTACTTCAATGGAAGTCTACTGGGGATATGCCAATTACGAAGACATGATGAACCTCACAGAAGAGATAATTGTAGCTTCAGCTGATGCTGTTGGTGAAAGACAGGTGGATTATCAGGGGACCTTGCTCAATTTCGATTCACCT